>Ga0157364_1003770_pt1 | contig 14841 bp, 7 predicted proteins | sample AttsexASBM2_FD_111476 | JGI IMG/M metagenome (GOLD analysis project Ga0157364, IMG submission 111476) | Fungus gardens microbial communities from leaf cutter ant in Ribeirão Preto, State of São Paulo, Brazil - Atta sexdens ASBM2 | ecosystem: Host-associated > Fungi > Mycelium > Unclassified ... | reverse complement strand
ATTTATATAACTTACAAGTGGTCCATACTACAACAATGTGTCTACCTCATGTCCATCCACCATGCTTCTACCTCATGTCCTATTACTCATCCACATGTGTTTTCCATAAGGCCACCATGCTTCCTACATGTGCCCTGACATCATATTTTTAATCTCCGCTGTACATGTGCACATCATGTGTACACCATGAGGAACCCATGCCCCTTGACGTCATCTCTAACCCTAACTCCTTCCAGACCACTCTAGACCACTCTAGCTTCTATCACATGCCTTCCAGGTCACATGCTCTCCTATCCCTTTGTCCGTTGTAGACTAATAATTATAATACTTATATATGTCTGGCTAATCCTAACCCTAGCCAAAGTCTGTTCACACTCTCGTCTTATAACAACATAGACAACAAGAAAGCAAATTGAATAGCTACTAAAGAAGGCGAGCCATGCCCTCATGTCTTCAAGTGCATTAACTACAAAGAGAACCATCAAGTGGACAGCTATAGTTGTTTTTTTTGGCGTAACCATTTTAACAGGGATTGGCACAGTAGAAAATAACAGGAACTCTTTCAATAGTAGAGTACAGTAATATAGTGATCCTGTTAACATAAATAGGTTTCTTTTTCTTTTTCTTTTCATGTAGTTTGCCCATCAATGTATTGTAGCTACTTTGTAGTTACCATGGTCTGCCATCACACCCTATGTTATAAATTGTTGATTTAAAAAAAAAAAAAAGAGTTATCATAAACTATCCTAAGGTTACCCATCTTCTGCAATAGTATTGTAAGAGGTAGCCAACAAGGTAAGAGCAGTGTAAGGGGACCTGCCTTTGCTTGAAGTTCAAGCACCCAAACCCTGCTAAACCCCATAGTGTTCTTGTTCCCTAGTAGTCAACACTTTTCTACCCCCACCAAACCCTGTAGCCTTTCTCAGACCAACACTGTTACTCTCCATGGTTAAACTTTGTATCATATCCCTCAATGTCCCAATATTTCCCTACTGTTAAGAGAGGTAATATCAGGATAGAACTTGCTTCAAGTGGATAACCACAATCAATTGCACAAGAAGGGATTAGATCAAGTATGGAAACTTATCTAGGAACAAATATGAATATCCATGAGGTTGGGCCAGGTACTCAGGTTATAGATCAAGCTTAGAGGCTTATCCATAAATAGATAATATGACCTTAGATAATGATCTTGGCCTCAACTCATATATTATGCCCACTATCTATTACATAGTCATAATTTTAGAAATTGAGGTATCAGGGAGAAGTGTGAGAAAAGATTCTGGATAGCTTCTTAGTCAAATCTTAGTCAGGTTCTTAGTTGATTTCTAGATTGGAGACTGTAGAGTATCTACTTAGTCTTAAATACTAAATCTATATATTACATACCCTCCAACATCTGCACTCTTTGTCATATGCAAGTCCACTCGTCCAGAAACTACATCCCCACAGTGATGTCATCTCCAAAACATACAAGCCCACCTTCCACAGCAGCCACCTTTCTTGCAACATGTCTTATGGTGGTGTTGCAATCCTCCAGATATTCTGTCTTCTATGGCAAGAATACTCCTATTCAACTCAGTCTTCCATGACAGAGTTACTTCTGTCAGTGTCTCAACACTGAAACCTCCGCTCGGGGTAATAGGGGTTTTACTAATGAAACCCTGAGTATCTCCTATACTTTTCATTCGTATATAAGACTAGTAGTTATACTGTAATTCGCTAGTCTGATAATCGACAAAGATAAACTCTCACTGAACTCAATCTCCAGTGTTCAACAGCGACACACCAATCAGTACTCACTCCCACTCAGACTTTCTCTCCTTCATCTGAAGTTGCAACCACGCAGCAGACAGACAGCGCAGCACATAAGCTGAAGCCAAGGTCATTCCACAAGTCTGCTCATCTCCGAGTCCATTCTGTGGACTTCCACCCCAGTGTGAACTGCACCTGACACTCTTTCAGTGTGGATAATACTCCATTTCCAATTACCAAAAATCCAAGAACCAAAAATCCTACATTTCTCATTAATTACATGGAGTCCAAATGATAACTTCTATAGTGACCAACTACTCAGAGTATATGCAGCAGTAGAATATTATTAGATTATCACTTCTGTATCTAATAATGTAACAACTATGTACTATTTTCCAATCTGATAATCAACATGAATTGTACTATACTTACACCCTTTTATTTAAATTTCTGTTATCTAAAGTTATGACTGTCAAAGATGAAAGCAGTGGACTCTATTTATTTTCAGTTTCTTTTTTTTCATTTTGATTTTGATTTTGATTTATTTTTCATTTTTCAATTTTTAGAACTTAGGGTGAGGGTTAGAGTGATGAGGTCATGCTGTCACATAACATGTCACATCAGATGACATGGTCACAAGTCATATGATATATGTGTTATAACTCAAAACCCCTAGAGTTGGATTAAGAGGTGACCTGGTATTGGGTAATACAAGAGAACTCGATAGAGAACTCTTCTACAAACTAGTCTACCTTATATAGTCCTACAGATGGTCCGTGCTAACTACTGTGCATCCTACCCTAAACAACCATATGTAGTCCATGAGGCTAACATGTGGTATCCATGTTGTATGACATCATTTGTTCTCGAATCTTCTACTAAATTCTTCCAAGTCTTGTGATCTGTTTTGTGATTACATCATCAGGTTGTGATTGATGTAATATGATAGCGTGACTGATCAACCCTAACCCTAGTTGCTCTAAAAATAGAAAAATAGAAAAATAAAACAGAATGAAAATAAAAATGAAAAATAAAATAGAGAAAAACTAAGTCTATCATTTGTAAACTTGACAATATGGAAGAAGGTAGAAGATTCTAAAAAGATGATATCATATAACATATACAATATATGCTGACCTTAAGGCTAACACATGGCTATTTAGGGTAGGTTAGAAGTAGCTAGCATGGACTATGTGGATTTAGTATATAAGGTAAACTATCTTGTACAGAGTTCTCTATCAAGTTCTCTTGTGTAATCCCTATACAAGGTTCTTTCTTTTGACCAACTCTAAGGTCTTAAGTTCGTAACAATGACCATGTGACACATAGGCTAGGTATAATGTATCCATTGAAGCCAAGGTTGTCTTATCCATACAGTACCACTTCTGATCCCTTCCCTATAACTTGGCTTGCTAAGTTCTTCTCCTACTCTGTCTTTTATGCTGCTATTGCAGATAACACAGCAAGTATAATTTGTCTTTAATAGTATTATCAAACTCCATAGCCACTGTTACACAAATCATTTTCAGCCCTCTACAAACAAAATAAAATCCTATGGCCTTTTCCCATTGAAATTTCACATTTTTCCAGTAATCTCAGTTACTTAATGACTAAGTGAGCAATTCATCAATCTAGCTATACCATCTTGTCAATCTAGATACTTAATAAGAACAATACTGACCCACCTATCCTCTCAGAGGATTCCAGAAAATATGTTAAAATCACCTGAGACTGTACCAGCAGATGATGATCTTAATTGGGTAGATATATCTGAAACAGAACAATCTCTACCCCTCCTGCAACCACCTTTCCCTCTTACTCTATAGACCTTCTGACTAAAGCCCTCAGAAAACTGGCAACAAACCCTATATTCTTAGTAGCCAAATGCTAGATGCCAGAAACTTTTGATGGTATCAAACTAGATAAGTTAAACAACTTCTTTTTCCAATACCAACTCTACTTCTGTACAAACCCTGTGTAATTCACCACAGATACTACAAAGATAAACTTTACAATGACCTGCTTAACAGGAGTAGCACAAAATTGGTTTGAGATCAGATTATATTAGAAAGAATAAGGAATTTACCAAGATTGGCTTGAGAACTACTTATAATTCTTGGAAGAGTTACAGTACTATTTTGGCTCACCCAATTCTATAAGAGATATCATAGTTATACTGGACAATATACAAATGAAAACTGGTAATAAGATTGCCATCTACAATATTAAGTTCATAAAATATACATTCCAACTAGATTGGAGGAACAATGTTCTCTGCTACAAATACTATTAAAGACTTCCATATCAATTACAGAATTCTATTTGTCTAAGAGAAGATGGAAAGCCATCCATCTTCCAATCAATGTACTCCTTAATAATGGTCATTGACAACTAACACTGGGAAAGAGAATGGAAATGCAACTAGATATGAAATTTCTCTTCTGTACTGCAACCTTGAACTCTCATACCTATTCTACTCAATAGGCCAAATCCAGAAGGCAAACCCTCAAACTTTCTCTCTCAAATTGACATATCTGGCTAACTTAGGCATGATAGGAGACCCATCATGAATAAGCAAAAAGACATATAAAAAATAACCTATATATGTACTGTAGCAATAAAAGCCACAAAGTTAAGGTTTGTTCTCTATACATATCTGAAACTACTATATTCCAAGCCAGACATACAGAAGCTGCACTTCCTATCTTGGAAGCAACCCCAGTTACTCAGTTGGAAAACTAAAATGCAGTCCCACTAACTCTGTACAGAATGTGAACTATAGTGATCTTGTCTGTGTAAATAAAAGTCCTATTTACCTCAATACCACTGTCCTTTCTGATCTGAATTTACTTACCATATCTCTCACATTACCACTGGTTTGCAAGTCAGATCATATCCAGAATCTAACCTTCTACACCCTTATAAACTTTAGATCTATACACTGCTTCATTGATTCTACATTTGTACTGAAGCACAATATCTCTATAAAACCCACTCCACCTATGGAGTTAAAATTATTTGATGGATTATCAAACAATATCATTACTGAAACTGCTTTCCTATCCATCACTTTCCCATCCAGAGACTAGATGATCTTAAATATATATGTTATCTCACTTAACTCTTTCTGCTCACTAGTCCTTGAATATAACTGGCTCACCCAACACAATCTAACAATTGACTATGTTACTAGGTCTATCACTTTCCAATTAGACTTACAAAAAAGAAGCAATCTCCCCAAAACATTTCCAATAACCACTATCATCAAAGAACTCTTGTCTAGTGCCCTAGCCTTAAGTCCCAAATCTGCAACCACTCCCTGTCACAATATTGCCATTATTGGAGCATGGTTATACATCTGAATAACATGAATGTCAGAATCAACTACTTTCTGTCTCACACATTGTTCTACTGACCTTGCTAGCAGAGCAGTCAGGATTATAAATGAACTAGTCAACCTATCCACTGTTCCAACTAAGTACCACAAGTTTGCTGATATTTTCAGTAAGGAAAAAGTAAAAACTCTGGTCCTGCATTATTTGTACAACCTACAAATCAAATTAGAAGATGGAGAAAAACTGCCTATCAGAATGATCTACTTACTTTCAACTACTTAACAAGAAGCTCTCAAGGAATTCATCAGCAAAAACCTTAACACTAGATTCATATGATTGACCTTCTTCTCATATGGAGCACTAGTGCTCTTTGTAGAAAAGAAAGATAGCTCTCTTCATTTATGTGTGGACTTCCAAGAACTTAACCACATTATACAGAAGAATAAATATTTGCTCCCTTTAATATCTGATCTCCTTGACTCATCTAAAAAGGCATACATCTATACAAAAATTAACCTCTATTACACATATCACCTAGTACAGATTACAGAAGAAAATGAATGGAAGACAGCCTTCTATACTTGCTATGAGTCTTTCAAATGGGTAATCATGCCTTTTAGTCTGACTAATGCTCCTGCAGCTTTTCAATTTTGGATAATATGTCCTAGTATAAAGACCACATCAAGATTAATTATAGATTCATTCACAACTACTCAAATATAGCTACCCTACTAATCTAACTGACTTAGAAGAAAATTACTTGAAATTTTAACTCCTCATATTATGAAGCATTCATCTCTGCTCCAATTCTCACTCACTGAATTTCCAATACTTAGATAATTGTGGAAACTGATGTATCAGCAAGAATCTAGAATATTTCTTGACTACTAAAATCCTCTTCCACCATTAAGCAAGATGGTTGGAATTTCTCTCCCAGATTAATCTCATCATCTACTTCTATCTGAGATGCCTAGGATTCAAGCCAGATACTATTACTTACAGAGAAGACCTCTACCTAAGAAAAGGAAGAGTTACATATAACTCTGTTAATCTACAAAATATATGCCTAGTCTTCACTCATAATCAACTCATAACATTTTTCTAAGCTATGGCTCTAGTCTCTTCAAAACTTTGGGTTGCTATTATTATTGACCTCAATAGCTTGCATAGTGACATCTAGTCAGCAATTATGCAAAATGAGACACTGCAGGAATATCTTCATCATCCAGTGAAACATTGGTTATTGGGGACATTTAGACTTCTACTCAAAAATAGGAAAATCTATATACTACAAAAAGATGATCTCTACACATACATTCTGCAATACCATCATGATCACATCCTTATAGGTCATTTTGGACAAAATAAAACATTGAAACTCATTTATTGTAGTTATACTTGGCTATTTCTATACATAGATGTCAAAAAATTCTGCAATTCTTGTATTACTTACATAAGATCAAAACTACAGCATCATAAACCCTATAGAACACTAAAGCAACTTCTGATCCCCAAATAATTTTAAAACTCAATTTCCATAAATTTTATTGAAAAGCTCTCCTCCTTATCTGTCTACAACACAATTCTGGTCATTGTCAATTGACTATCCAAAAAGCCATATTTGTCCCAATAATAGATACTGTTACTTCATATAAGCTGGTAAAACTGTTCATAATCCATATCTTCTCCAAACATGGTATCTTATTCCATGTTATCTCTAATTGTAGAACTGAGTTTGTTTCAAATTTCTTCAGATCTCTAGAAATAGCACTTGACATGAGACTTTATTTAATTTCCAAATATCACTCTGAAAAAGATGGTCAGATGGAATGTATCAACAAGATGTTAGAATAGTACCTCTGTGTCTACTGCAACTACCAATAGAACAATTGGTTGAGCCTTCTTCTGCTCATAGAGTTTGTATATAATAATGCATCTAGTATTACTACTGATATGTCACCATTATTCACAAATAAAGATTATTACCCAAATATCACCATATATCTAGAAAGAGACATTACTTTATCCTATACTTGTGAATTTACTGTAAATCTCAATGAACTGCAAAATTCTCTGAAAACAGATATATCTGCTATACAACAACAGTATCAATGATCAGCAGATGCACACAGAATTCCAGGACTAGATTTCCAAGTAGAAAAATAGGTATATATTAAAGCCCAGTTTTTCTATACTATGTGACCTTTAAAGAAGTTGTTGGAAAAATATTTGGGACCTTTTAAAATCATCAGTCAAGCTAATACTTTTTCATATACCAAATCCACCTGTCCAGAAAATACATTTCCATAATGATACTACCTGTTCAACATCCAATCTACAAGCCTACCTTCTACAATAGCCACATTTCTCACAACATGCCTTTATGGCAGTGATGCAACAATCTAGATATTCCATCTTTTATGATGGGGATACTCCTATCCAACTCAGTCTTCTATGGCAAAGTCATACTTCTATTAGTGTTCTACTACTGAAACCTCTATTTGGAGCAATAAGGGCTATACTACTGAAACTCTGAGCACCTCCTACATTATATACTTGTATATAAGACTAGTAGTTACACTGTAATTTGCTAGTCTGATAATCAACAAAGATAATTCTTATTGAAATCAATCTCTAGTGTTTAACAGTGATACACCAATTAGTACTCACTTCCATCTTAGACTTCTTTCTCTTATCTGAAGTTGTGACCATACAGCAGACAGACAGCACAATACATAAGTTGAAGCCAAGGTCATTCTATAAGTCCACACATCTCTGAGCCAATCTTGTGGACTTTCATCCCTGATATGAACTGTACCTGACATACTTGCTCATTCACAATTTATCTTCTAAAGTCAATATATACTGTCCACTTGATGTTTTACATGTCCATGCTCAAATCTGTGATGTTAAATACTTTTCATAGTCAATCTGAACTTCTACCACTACTAGTTATGATAGATAGTAAAATGGAATATGAAATAATTTAGATTATAAACTCAAAAATTAACTGCAGATAGGCATACAAGTTACTCTACAAAGTTATTTAGCTAGAATACAAAATTACAGAAGAAGAATCCATTTGGCTATCCACATCCAAACTTGCTTATATCTCTAATCTTATAACTGATTTCTACCAAGCCTACCTTAATAAACCCAGTCTTCTTTCATTATCCCAACACTGACATTCTTGCTTCATCTTTCTTTTCTCTCTCCTCCTAATTTTTTTTCTCTCTTTCTTATTCATTTTCAAACTTGTAGTAAAATCACAGCACTCAATACTTTCTACACAACTAGAGCTGAGCCCTCAAAGCCTTAAGAGAGGAATACTATCACATATCCTCTGACATTTATGCTTTTCTGGTACAGATAACACTCTATTTCCAATTATCAAAAATCCAAAAACCAAAGACCTTATATTCCTCATCAATTCTATGGAGTCCAAATAATAACTCCTATGGTGACTAACTACTTAGAGTATGTGCAGCAGTAGAATATTATTAGATTATCACTTCTGTATCTAAGAATGTAGCAACTATGTACTATTTTCCAATCTGATAATCAACATGAATTGTACTATACTTACACCCTTTTATTTAAATTTCTATTATCTAAAGTTATAACCATGTGATACATAGGCTAGGCCATTGAAGCCAAGGTTGTCTTATCTATGCAGCACCACTTCTGACCTCTTTCCTACAACTTGGCTTGCTAAGTCCTCTTTCCATTCTATCTTCTATACTACTGTCATAGATAACATAGCAAGTGTGATTTGCCTCTAACACTGTAGTCAGAACTATAGCTAGGAAAATAGTAGTGTAAGAGATAATATATAATATCATATTAAACCCTAACTCCAAGTCCTAAATAAAGAAAAATAAGATAAAAACAAAGTACACAAGAAGTACTTTGTGAAAATTACTATAATGAGCTTGGATTCAGTAGTAAATTTGGTAATAGATTTTTGACAGTGACTTTTCTAGCTTATGTAGTTGGAACCTGTTAGAGAATAGAATGTATAGCAGCATTATGCAGTGTAAACAACTAATAACTTACCAATAGTATTGATTTGTTCTTGATGGAGAGCTTAAGATATAAGTGTTACATCTCATTCTAACTATATTTATTTCAACCCATGGATAACATATTCTCTCTCATCTACACTCCTCAACCTCTTCCAGTATAGATCATATATCTCCATTCTACCTCAGATATCCTCACTAGTCCCTTGTTAACTCTATAGGCCTCTATTTACTGACATCTGAGAATTACTAGAAATCAGGGTAACTTTCTTGATAGCCTCCATTCCAGATAACTATCCTAAATAGCATACCTAGTATATAATCCAGTAGTTTATACTGGATTAGCTATCCTGAAAATTGACTAAAACTAACATCTATTTTCAGTGTTGGTAACAACACATCTCACCACTCTTTGGTGGTTCTAATCCACTAAGTCCCTCAAGTCCACTTCCAAAATATGTGACTAGTATAGCTAGTAATGGTATAGCATACAAGCTGAAGCCAAAGGTTGTTCCAACCTGTCTTCTGCATTCTCAGATAATTCACTAACTAATATATTTGGACTTCTAAGATGTCTTGCCAGATCTCAGATAATGAGGTATGAACTGCATCTAACAATAAGTGATATAATATAAGTAGTATTATTTGAACTAAGAAGCAACAATGTACCTACTGAGGTTTATATATTTACAGAATATATTACTAATATAATACTAATTGAAGGAACAATATATGTATACAGCATGTAGGCTACATTAGTATATATATATTTGTAGACAATACACATGTTATATATATAGAGTGTTAAAACAACTGGCTGAAGTCTGTGAGTTTACAATTTCTGGGAAATCCTAAGTTTTATTGCTTACAGTTACTAAATACTTGACTCATCTCTATAGAACTCTAAGGGAACAGAATAGAGTTTCCTAGAGGCAACAGCTACTCTAAATATCTAGAAATCCATTCTAATCAAGTAGAACATCAGGTGGAATATTCAGTAATCTAACTATAGAATGATAAAGTCAGATGATCAGTGACTAGTGGGGTCTGCAGTATTTATATAGACTTTAATATATTCAGGAAAACCTAAGCTTTATTGACATAATATACCATAATTACACCACTTATCTCCAAGAGAACCTAAGAAAAAAGAGTAAGGTTTCTGGTGGCAATAGACATCCTATATAGCTATAAAGTACATTCTAAACTACTAAATCAGCTTATATGAGAAGGAATAATAAAAATAGCATGATCAAAGGCATCTTCAGCAGAAACATCTAAAATGTTAGCCTAGAAAGAAAAGGAAGTCAATCTAAGTAATAAATGGGGAATAGTAGAAGCAATAGTTGATTTGAACTCTATGAGAAGTAATAGTGAGAATGAGAGTTAGAGAAACAAACACTATAGGCTTTAATAGCAGTATAAAGTAAGAAATGGAGAATCTTATAGGTTTAGGTAGTGATGTTGGAGTCAAAGAAGCAAGTCTCCTTACAGTCAGGAATCTTGATATAACAATCTCAAACATTGTTAGACAGTGGAAGTTCATTGGCCAGTGGCTGGGGAAAGTAGGTCAACAATTAGAAGCAAGCAAGCAGAAGTCTATAGTATTATAGTAGAAAAAAAGAAAAGCAAGCAGGAACCTAGTAGTGTTGCAGTGGTGTTACTGTTACAGACTTGAGAGATAAAAAGCCTACAAGATTGACAGAAAGAACCATAAGGTTGACAATAGCTCTTTGCAATGCTACAGACTTGAATTTTGGCAAGATAGTAGGTTCTCTTATATATAGTGCTGTACATTGTCATATTAGTCATACTGCTAATTACAGCATGATCACTTAGTAAGCAGAATGTTTTACAACATTCTCTTTTGCTTAAGATATTAGCTGTTAAGCAACAGAAATATTAATGGATAGATTGATAATATTTCCAAGTTATGTGATAGATAAAAATTAAAAAGAACTTGTTCAAGATTCTGAGTCAGTATATCAGTAGGATTTATTTTTCCATTGATATGATATGGCTTGATTTGTTTGTCCTCAATCAAGTCTCTAACATAATAGTAATAAATATTAATATGTTTAGAGCATTTCTCTTGTATAAAGTTAGATTTCTGAAAAAGTGAACCAAGATTATTACTATAGAAATAAGAGATAAGAATATCAAAACCAATCTCATTAAGAAGATTTTTTGTCCAAACAAGTTGACAGTCACAATTAGAGGAGGCTATGTACTCAGTCTTAGTAAAAGAGCTACTGTCTTTTGTTGGTGGCTTATTTAGGAATTTACTCTATGAGCCATTAAAGTAAAGTAACCAGTTATGAATTTACAAGATTCTGGATCTTGTGCCTAATCTGAATCAGAATGTACTATAACAAACTCATTGCTAAGACTATTCAATATTTGCAAGCATTAAACAAGTATCTATAAAAGTATAATTTAACAATATTTATTCAAGAAATTTGCCACTTGTTAAACAAGTTTGACTACAGTAAATCCTATATCAGAATATAAGCCAATCATTAGATACATCAGAGATCTAACCAATTACTGTATACTTTTGATAGGAAGTGAAGTCACACTGCCTATTATTAGGTTTAAACATATAGTCTAAAAGTAGTGAAATACTTGTTGAGTTAGTTACTATATTAAAGCATGCTAGAAATTTATCAAGTATCCAGATTGGTTTACAAAGATCTTGCAACCCTTGTGACTATGACTTATATACATCCTAAGAAACTTTTTGGTTTCTCTAAGATCATAACATTTCTATTTCATCATGAATTTTGCTTCAACTCTAGGAAAAGTAGAAAATATCTTGAACCTATAAAGCAAATATCATTGATATAGATGATAGTTATTATAAGCTCTCTAATATTTTCATCAACAAAGTAGTACATATTAATATTGGATTTATATTGCTTAAATTCTAGGGCTAACACTGACTTAGTTATAGTCTACCACCAAGATAAGCTAGCTTACTTAAGGCTGTACAATACTTGACAGAATTGCCAGACTTTCTTTTCTTTTCCAGATAGCCTAAAATCTTTAGACTACTCCATGTAGATTTTCTTGTCCATATTTGTCAGGTATGGTTCATACTAGGAGTGAAAGTCTACAAGATGAACTTGGAGATGAGCAGACTTGTGGAATGACCTTGGCTTTAGCTTATGTGCTGCACCATTTGTCTGCTGTGTGATTGCAACTTCAAATGATAGAGAGAAGTCTGAGATGGAAGTGAGTACTGATTTGGTATGTCACTGTTGAACATCAGGAATCAAGTTCAATAAGAGTTTATCTTTGTTGATTATTAGACTAGCAAATTACAGTGTAACTACTAGTCTTATATATAAGCTCTTACTATAGGAGATGCTCAGGATTTCAGTAAGATAGCCCCTATTACACTGAGCAGAGGTTTCAGTGTTAAGACACTGACAGGAGTAACTCTGTCATGGAAGACCAAGTCGAATAGGAGTATCTCCACCATGAAAGACAGAATATGTTATAGAATGCTTTGGACACTGACAATTTTTCCTTTTTTTTATTTAATTTCTCTAATTTCATATTAATTTTGTGTTCTTTTTCCTTTTTGATTTTCTTTTGGACAATGAAGAGGCATGTGATATTGTAGTCACATTACATGTCACATGATGTGATGTCATAGGCCTAAAACATGGTAGAAAAATCTGAAAAATAACATCAGGATGTTATAAGACAAGAGTGTGGACAGACTTTGGCTAGGGTTAGGGTTAGCTAGACATAAAACAGTAAATAAATTATTAGTCTACAATGGAGAAAGAGCATGTGACCTGGAAGTCATGTGACAGAAGTCTAGAATGGTCTAGAAGAATCGAGAGGAGTCTAGATTAGAGTTAGGGTTAGAGATGATGTCAAGAGACTATGGTTCCTCATGGTGATGGAGATTAAAAGAGTATGATGTCAGGGCACATGGACATGGCATGATAGCCTTGAGGTAGAAGCATGGTGGATGAGTAATAGGACATGAGGTAGACACATTGTTATAGCACGGACCACATTGTATTTATATAAATAGAGGAGTAATGCAGCGAGGGCTCCTTGTTGAGTTTTCTTGTAATCCCCACTACTAGATAGCCTACTGAGAGCTTTGCTGAAGTCAGCATATCACAAGTGCCATTCCAGCAAGTGGTTGCTACAACACAGGGCACATGATATATACATGGTGGCCTTGAGTAAAACATAAAGCAGACATGAGAAGAAAGCATGGATATAAGGGCAGGTTTAATTATTAGTAACACAGACCAGATGTAACTTATATAAATAGGGTAGCAATATAGCGGAGACTCCTTGTCAAGTTCTCTTGTGATCCCCACGTCAATAGCCTACTAAGAGCTTTACTTGTTCATGTTACTATTAGACTTTGTGTCTAGTGGTTGCTACAACAGAATACCCAGATAGTTGCAGCACTGCTATAAGACATGTTGCGAGAAAGGTGGGCTTGTATAATTGGGAGATAATATCACCATGGGAATGTAATTTCTAGACAGGTGGACTTGCATATAATAATATTACTATATAAATAGATAGTTTTCACATTGACACTATGAATATTCCAATCTTCAAAGATAGGAATAGCCAAGAATAGACATGCTGTCTTATAGCAGACAACTGGAGAGAATAATTTATTGAAGTTAATATCTTTGATCCGAAAAAATCCTTTTTCAACAAGTTAAAATCTGTAATAACTATTAAACTTGATGTTAAATATTGAGTAATTTTTGATCACTTTCTGTCTCTTAAAAAGATTCACAACTTCATAAACAGTTCTATCTTTGAGTGATTTTAGCTCTTCAAGGCAAGACTCAAGTTTTGAATGTTAGCTAGTAATTTAGTAACATCTCCAAAATTCTTGGGAATTATGCAAGCTTTTGTTGCATGTTAGACTAAGAGAAAGTAAATTTGCTCTACTCTCTCTTTTCTTGCAAGGTGTGCTAAGTAGCTAATGATAGCTGACTCAGCTGATTCTCCTATAAGAGATAGAGTGTTTATTCTACTTCCATTATTGTACAAGTTGTGTGGATAATCAACTCTGTTTATCTTAACCACCCTTGGTAGCAGATTGTCAGAGAATCTTTGTATATTCTAATATAATCTTCATGATTCTTGATGAGCATTTTCATACCTATTGTATGTCATATTAGAGTCAGAAAACCCTCTCTTTGGTTGCCATAAAAGGCTACACAAGATATTGGAAGAATTTTCTCATTTTCTATAAAGATTTCCTTTTCTAAAAGATACCTGAGTTTGACATGTAGATCTCCCTAATTTAGAATCCTGTGGTACTTGCTCAATAAGTTGCAGAGATCATTGAGGGTTAGATGGTTGTATCTCAACGTTGGTGTTAATATCATTTTTGACCTCTTCCACTTTCACTGAGGGCTATTTAGGTACTAGAGGAAATAAGGAAGATAAAGACTTATAAGAGAGAAAAGAAGAGGAAAAATGAGCAGAAAGATCATTTTGAACAAAAGGGATGGATGAAATTGGAATAAATACTAGAGTAGGTCTATCTTTGCTGAAAGGTTCAAGCACTGAAGATTCTGTTTCTGGAATTTATATTCTTTCACATGAGAGTCAGTGCATTTAGAAAAGAATTTCTTATCAAATATGGCATATTTAGAGTGGAAAATAACATTTCCTTGTATATGGCATATAAAGCAATAGCCATTATCCTTATATCCAATAAATATCAT
>Ga0157364_1003769_pt1 | contig 14841 bp, 20 predicted proteins | sample AttsexASBM2_FD_111476 | JGI IMG/M metagenome (GOLD analysis project Ga0157364, IMG submission 111476) | Fungus gardens microbial communities from leaf cutter ant in Ribeirão Preto, State of São Paulo, Brazil - Atta sexdens ASBM2 | ecosystem: Host-associated > Fungi > Mycelium > Unclassified ... | reverse complement strand
TGGAAGAGGGCAAATATTGATAAAATAATTTTCGAAAAAAATTAATTGTTTGAGGTCATGAAAGTTATCGCCATTTTTTAAAGATGAAATTACATGATTTTTTACATAATACGATTCTATTTATTTTGCATATAAAAGTACTATGAGAAATATTGAAATATCAATAGTTCATGAGATATTTTATACTTTATTTCTGCACATTTTGACATAAAATATCTGGTAAATTTCATTAATTTTTTGACAATCGTATCTTTATGATAAAAATTTCGGAAAATTAATAGTTTTTGAATTATTGAAATGGATCAATTAGTATAAAAAAAAATACACAGTTGTTAATTAAAAAAATTATGCATTTGCAATATACAACTACATAACAATGTTTTGTTTACATTAATTGAATCATTTCATCATTCTGTGCATTAAAGTATTAAAATACGATTTATAGTTTACAAGATATTTTATATTTTATATCAATACGTGCCAGATTAAAATAATTCGAAACTAATAATTTTTCAATATTTACCTTAATCCTTTTATATATAGAATAATTAGAGAAAATAATATATATATATATATGTATATATATATATATATATATATATATATAAAATGTAAAAAATTATATAATTCCATTAAAAAATGAAAATAATTTTTTTATGATCGTGAAAAATTGATTTTTAAAAAATTAATTTTATTTGTATCTCGTCAGATCATATAAATATTTTGTCTAAAATGATTTTTCATATTTTCTTTTTTCGAGATATTTAGATCATTTTAGACGTTTGAAATTGTTCACCCTATATATCGTATAGTCGCTCATGCAGCTGTGCATGCGTTATAATCCGAAGATGTTTCGCGTGTTTACTCGTCAGAAAAACAGTTTAAGGATTGTAGGCAGATGATAAACGTCATTCTTAAAATCTCGGTTGATCGTGACGTTATCTAATTATGCGTGGAATTATATTAGTCATTCGCTTTATTGAAATTTATTCATTGTCAATTTTGTGTAATGAATATTGTACGATGTAGATGATTGTGACATAGTCATGGAATTAAGAAAAACACTAATGAATACCGGAATAATGCTTGGCCGTGGAATAGCTGTGATAGTGGACGCGGTGTTGAAGATCTCTATGTTGAAGCCAGCACAGGAAAACAGTATACAGCAGCAACCACGTCCCAGAGTACGTCATAATTAAATTAATAATTAATAAATAAATTAGTAAATATAAAACTTTATATTAATTGTTAAAAATTAAGAATTCTAAATATTTATTAATTTATTAGTGCAACTATTTTATTACAGCTTCCAACCATGTCGTTGGAGACTCTACCGGATTACGGCGCGGAAGACAGTAGTACTGGCGAATACGTAACTGCTGATGACGGATACGAAGCGGATATTGAAGTGCCTGGAAAAAATACTAACAATAGCATTCCAAAAAAAAGCAGCAATCTTCTTGGACCTGTAATAGAGCCGAGAGGTCATGCCAATGCTCATCCTGCTTTATGTTCCTTGGCAATAGACCTTTTAATTCATTTCAGCGAACAGTAATCCTGAATATTTTTATGAATATATAAATATTAATGCGCATTATAATATTTTATTTTATACCTTTATAAAATCCTTTTTTATAGAGATTTAGATTTAGAGAGAGGATCGATAATAACTAATGGATTGCGAAGAATTACTATTACTTGTCGAGAAAGTGCCTCAAGTTGTGCTGCCCTCGCGGCATCAGGAACTATTATGAAGATATTGAATGGTTTTAAGAATGTATTTACAAATAACGATCCGCGATATCGAGGTAGTTTAACATGAGAAATATATTAACATATTCATAAAATATTAGCACACTATATAGAGAATTTTTACAGACTTGCAGCACGCGGCACTGGAAGTTTTTACATTATTAGCGACACAATCAATTTCGCCGACAGAACTAGTCGCATATCTGTCGTTTTTCAAAGTGAAGAAACCACCTTTGTTACCGTTGCTGGAACCATTATATCACTTGGTGCTGGCCGCACAACCTCAGCCGAATTTTATCCTGTCATTCCCTGTGCCGTATAACACAAAAACATCGCTGAAAATCCAGACCGAGGAACATAAGAATCTGGAGAAAGCCGAGAATCTCGTGAATAATTTCAAAAAGAAGCATCTTGCTGCGGGAATTTGCAGTCCATGGTCCATACATGCAACGTGTCTGCCTATCGGACCGGAACTTGCTTGGTCAGTGTGGTTACATGGTTGTTCCGCTTCCATGTGGTTGAGGATAGAAAGAGGGTTACTAGTTGGCGGACGTGCGACTATCCACAACACTTCCCCATTACTCGATTCGGATAGTGAGAGTCTGTCAGACTGGGGTATCCTTTCTGACGACTGGAGTCGTAATGGTTAGTATAGAAAAGAAACAGTCATTAATTATGTAAAACGATTATATTTATTATTTCTAATTTTTTTATTTCTAATTTTTTGCATATTTGTCATTAAGACATCATTAAGACATTCATCAAGACATGGGAGTTTTATTTACTTGTAACATTAAGTTTCATTTCTTATTCTGATGCATTTATAAAATTGTAAAAATAATATCGATGTCTGATTTTTCTTCTAGTCATAGCAGGTTCTGTATCATCACCCACGCCAACATCAGTAGTACATTTGATATCCATTGGATTCGAATCGCTGGTTTTGGAAACTTGGCTCGATCTCAGATCAGGTGATTCACTCTTAAAATTTGCTAATTATAAGTAAAAGCTTATGCTGATATTGATTTTATCATTTAGATAAATTAATCTTACGACTTACTCGACCGGATGATAAGATAAATCGAACGATCTCTGAAACTTCGATAAATGGTATGCTTCCTTCGGGATGCTGGCATCACTTGACCTTAAACATTAAAGATACTGTCTTGAATAAGCGTAGTGCGGTGGTTGAAGTTACGCTATGGGTAAACGGTTGGAAAGAAATTAATGCTCAATTACCGTTTGACGGTTTACTAGTAAGAAAACCTGGTACTACGTGTATTTTGTTAGGTCAAATCGGATCGAGCAGTATTGGCGCGTGGTATCTCGGAAATTTAATGATTTTTAGGTACATTATTTTGTCATTCAGTATCTAAGTAATTCATATACAGTAGACCTGTACATCTCCAATGATTGTTGTTCGTAGATGTCCAGTATTTACGAAAGAGCGTGCATTGCATTTGGCAGGTCTCGGACCAAATTACACCAACTTGGCAGATTGTATTCTAAACACGACAAAACCTGATTTTGCACCTCTTATTGCATCTGGCGCATTGAATGGTATTCGCGAAGTAAAATACGGTTAGCAATATATTATTTTTAATATAGTAATCATAAATGTATAATTGTACACTAAACAGTTTAACATTGTAGTTACATGAATTCTTAATACCTACTTTTATACATTGTAGAAGGTGGTAAATTTGATTTAAGCCGACGAAAATCTTATGGCGGTACTTATTTGAGGCGCGCTGTCGAAACAGTAGTATCAGAATCGAAAATCGATTGGGATGCCGTTATGGATGCGACAAACTCGCATCTTAGCGAGCTGCAAGATAATTTACTTCTCAGTTACGAGGCTCAAAACCCTAGTATCGTACATTTATATCCCCAAGCTGTCGCTAATCCTGCTGGTAAGTTATTTATGATATGCTATTAACATTTTATTGTATTATAAATTATGTACTTTATTTTTTTATTATATATTATTATTGTTGCCATAATTTTTATAGTTGTTGTAAGAAGTATTTTCCTGGGCCAACCAGGTTTTAAAGTCGTTTCGGTCCCGGAGCACAGAGTATCGCAACAACCACCTCTGTCGATATCTCCAATTACATCTACTCGTTTAGAAAGTCAGCAATATCGAGGTCTTGTGCCTGCGACGATCTTAGTGGGTGGTGTACCAGTATTTTTATATCTTTTTGCAAGAGTAAATATCTTTTTAAATTAATTAAAAAAGAAATAATCAAAACAATCTGCATATGTCTCTTCTAAACGTTTATGAATCCTTGTAGGTGGTCGAATTAAACTCCACTGAGGAAGAACAAGCTTTGGCTCTGTCCATAATCCTGCATCTTGTTCGTAGCGATTCAGAACTCTTGAATCAATATCGATCGGATGGCGGAACGTCACTTATTCTGCGTGTTCTGGAATCGTCTAGGTGTCACACAGGTAGACACATTCTGAAGGCGATGTTGGATGCGGCATGCGATAGTTCGATCATTATCAAAGATATCGGCAGCGGTAACCACTCAATTTCACAAAACTGCGAAGCTGTTATTACAGATCCGGGATTGATTAAAGGCGCACTTACCGCATGGAGAGCATGGATGAAATATGATACATTAAATTTATTATTACAAGCGTTACTACTTTTATTGCGAGATCAACACTCGCATCGTGAATTCAATGCATCACAGTTAAACAGGGTCGGTATTGTGGATACGATTCTTACCTTGTGTAAGGTAAATAGAACAATCTGTACATTAAAATGTCTACATACAATAAAATATATATCAATTTATATATTTTTTAGTAACATCTCTTATCTTTTGTAGGAACATTTCATGTACGAAATGCATGACGAAGGAACCATACTGAGCTCGAATACCGGAATCGCTATTGTGGAACTGATGCGCGCCTTAATGGGTGCACCGCCGGAATTTGCTCACTTAGTCGCAATCACCGATTATCTGGTCCTCATTCATCAAGCCTCGGAGACTTACGTTACTCATTCGCGACACAATATTTATTTTATGTTGCCGCAACTCAAGGAGAAGGATACGAATTCAAGGAAAAAGAATGATAAAGTCATTTCTGATGATTTGATAGGCGTAGTGGAGAACAGCAAATTAAATAAGGCATTGACAAATGAACAGGTATGACTTTTGCAATATAAAATTTCTTTGATTGCAAACATTACATGAATATTACAATATATTATCAATTATTCGCTTTTCTAGATTCAAAAATCACGAAGTCCTAAAAAGAAAGATCGTAAAAAAGTGCTGTCATCAGATAATACTAGTGCCGGAGAAGATTCCGGAATTGCAGGTAGTGATGGATCCAATCCTCTAAGCAACGTATGTATAATGAAAAATGTAAAATCTTTATATAATATAATTTTACATAATATTTATTCGAATCTTGCATTATTATGTATTTAGGACAAACAATCAACATATGTAAATGAAAGAAGAGCGTGTCAGGGCTTAGTCTGCGAGGGGCTGTTGTTACTATTGAGAGATGCTGTAAGAGTGTTACCAGACTGTCAAGTTGGATTAGTGTTGAAGCATGTTTTAAGAGCTGAATTGCTATTAGTTTTAGCTAATGATCCCGATCCTCGTGTACGTACAGCGTTGATCAAGGTAAATAATTTCTTGATGCAATATGTACCGCATAACATTTTTACCAAGACGCGGAGCGAATGAAATGTTTCATCAGTATCTCATTTTATAGGTGGTACAAACCTATCTACAACGCGCTAGCGATGAGGAAGTTAATAAATTTATAAAACACAAGTATTTCATGCATTTAGGAAATCAGATAGCTTTATATCCCGGAAGCGAATCATTGATTGTCGCTTTAGAAAATTTAGCTCTACGAGGTCCAACATTGGCGGCAATGCCACCGTTAATGGCAATGATTGCAAAGGCCGCAGGTTCTGATTCGAACGTAGCCAGACCAATAATATCATTTATCACTGACATAATAGCAAAGGTATTGAAAATGGAAACGATAACGAATCTGACATGTGACTATACAAATTACTTGTCATTATTTCAGAATACAAATGCATTGAAGATACTTTTGGAGCAAGGTTTGATTGAGTCATTGGCACAAGCTTTGGTTGCAGCTGTGCATAAAGGTACCTCGACATTCCTTCATCGAGACATCCACGTACTGTTCGTGGCAATCGCGACTAAACTTTTAGAATTACCGGGAATTCATCAAATGCAAGCGGTACTAGATCTACACTTGATACTCGATTACATGGAATTATCGGAAAAATTACGATACCGCACAAGTTTGATTTGCACGATCGTAAGAGACGCTCAAGTAGCATTATTCGACGGAGAATTGGATGTACTCACTACTAAAATGTCGAATCCTTCGGGATTCCGTTTACGTAGCACGGCTTCCTACTTGGCTTCAGCATCTTATTTTACCTCAGGTAATTACAACGCGCGAAAGTTTGCGGCGCTTGTGTATTTACACATAAAAAATTTCTTTCAGTTCTCACAACATCCAGTGAGCAGAGCGATCATGGATCCCGTTCGTCTAGTTATGCAAACCTTCACACAAATTCGTCTCCTGTACTGCGCGAACCTAGCAAAGGAGAACTGAATGATCGTTTTCGTATTATTGTGACACGTGCTGTTGAATTTATAATGGCCGCTGACGCATCACCATCTATCAGTGAATTGCAACTAACGAGAAGACTGTTTTCGATTCTTCTGCATGGACTATGCAATCCGCTGGAGAAAAAAAATCATTGGAGCAATACATGGTCCGTCAAATCAGCTTTGAGAAAATATACGGCTAGAATTATGGTATGGCTGCTAGAGCCACATCAGAATATCAATACAAGAATTTATGCCATCAGATCTCTAATGGAAGAACCGAGAGCTCGTGAAATCTTGTCGTGTATTCTGGAAGTTCATCCACAGGTATTTACATTAATTTGTCTCTTCATTTATTATTTTACAGTAAAATGTAAAATTATCTATCTATATTGAAATATGAGTTTTTTTTAAATAACTTACTATTGTCTCACCATATCCTTTCACACATATAACTTTTAATTTTCCAATTAACTGCTTATATATTGAAACAAAAGTAATGCTACGAACTTTTGTTTCAACTCGATAAAATCGAAATTTATGTTTAGCTGGAGCAAAAGTTTACAGTGTTCTTCTGGGACCTATTGCAAAAACGGAATGAAATGCCGAGTGCCGATGCTAGAGTATGTGCAGAGTTGAGAGAAGCTCTGCATGTATGGAATCTCGCCCAAGGGATTGAACAAGCTAATCCTGAAGTATGGAATGACGAATTAGCTGTGTTACGTCGAGATGTGCATCCGGATCAGGACATTTGTATCGACAATTATCCTGCCATTTTAAGGTAAATGCATATTTATTTCGAAAGTTGGCGTACGTTTTATTAAAAAATTAATAAAACGATATAATTTTATGCTAGAATTGGCAAGAGATTCGATGCGCTAGCGAAGCAACTAACCGAAAGCGCTATGACTATAACCCGTTCGGTTGTAGAGGAACAAAATCGTGAGCGTAAGGTATTGATGGAGCAATTGAAACACTCGCGAGCACTAGAAGCTCAGGCAGTTGCTAGATGGAGAGACATAGCCAAACGAATAACCCACGAACGGGCGCCATGGCATTTTTCTGAAAGCTACCCCAAAAATTGGGAATTAGATCCAACTGAAGGTCCTGCAAGAGTCAGAATAAGACTTCAGAGGTGTCACTTAAATATTGACAAGAGATTTCTTTTGCCTGAATATCAAGATAAATTAGGTATATTTATAGATCAAAATAAATATTATAAAATATTACAGAAAGCATTCAGAGATTGTGATCTTTTAAGTGAATGCAATCTCCTAATTAACATTTAACACATGCAAAGAAATTTAGAGAATATAGAGAAACTCATATTTTAATCTTAAATTTTATATTTTATAGCGTCTTCTAATATCGAGGTGCCATTATCATATTTATTTACGAGTGTTCGTGAAGACTCTAATACCGCGACTCTGATCGAACGTTTGCATACAAGTGAGAAAATACGTAAGATGTCTCAGGCAAAAGTTGTTACACCAAGGGCTGAATTAGCTGGAGAAGTCCTTATAAGTGAGACGTGCGTGTATTTCGTTCCGGATAATCCTGATACGCCACTGCATACGGACGTGAGTCATTCCTTTAATTTTTAAAAATACAATTTCACAATTAATTAATTAATAAATATAATTAATTAATAAAACTTCTTAATCATTGTTAATTATAGATAGCATTAGGTGGTTTCGATTTGGCTGTGGCTGGTGGTACTGTTTGGCGTCTCGAGGATATTCGAGAATTGCACAGAAGAAGATATCAATTGCAAGAGAGGGCCATCGAAATCTTTCTCATTACTGGCAGAACATATCTGTTAGCGTTCAATTCATCCAAGGAAAGAGACGAGTTTGCGACGGAATTGTCCGCTTGCAATTTACCCAGGCGAATCCCTGGCGATGATTTAGGAGAAGCTCTAGCTTTATGGAGAAGTGGCGCGCTCACCAATTGGGAATACATAACTTGCTTGAATAAATTGGCAGGTCGTTCATATAATGACTTAATGCAATATCCCGTATTCCCATTTGTTTTGGCAGACTATGTCAGCGAAAAGATTGATTTGAACAATCCGAAAATTTATCGGTAAATGATGGAAAATCAGCAGCATGTACATTCTCAAATATATACGCGAATACACTTGTATATTTTACAGGAATTTCAAACGACCGATGGCTGTGCAAGATAAAAAAAACGAACAACATTACATAAATAATTATAATGTAAGCCATTAAAAGTAATTATTATTATTGTGTTTTTAGCATCATTAATAAATTTCTTTTATACAGTACTTGAAACAAACTTTAACAGAAGGATTAAATTTAATTGCTTTGAATCAAGGACCATTCCATTATGGCTCTCATTATAGTAATTCTGGAACTGTATTACACTTTTTGGTACGGCTTCCACCGTTTACTAGCATGTTTCTTTGTTATCAAGGTACAAAAATTATTCTTTTATAATGACATTCATTGAAAAATTAATTATTTTCATAAACTTATTTTTATTTTTAGATAATAATTTTGATATTCCTGACCGAACATTCCATGCATTAGCTACCACATGGAGATTAACTAGCTGTGATTCAACAACAGATGTGAAGGAACTAATACCAGAATTTTTCTATTTACCTGAATTTTTATTAAACTTCGAAGGTAAATCCGAGTATATTGCAATTAATATTGAAAAAAATAACATCTGCATAAGTTAATGTGAATTCGTATATGTTGTAGGATTCAATTTCGGTGTTCGACAAAATGGTAATAAAGTTGGAGATGTTGAATTACCGAAATGGTGCGGCGGCGACGCGCGACTATTTATATTGGCACATAGAGCCGCGTTAGAATCCGACATCGTGAGAGAAGTATTGCCATATTGGATCGATCTCGTCTTTGGATTCAGACAGACAGGAAGACCGGCGATAGAAGCCATAAATGTTTTTCATCCCGCAGTACGTATTCTTACATTATCACAGCATAGCTTTGAACAATTAAATATGAATAATTCATTTTTTATATTTAGACTTATTACGGATTCGACGTAGAACAGATAACCGATCCTTTAGAACGTCAGGCCTGGGAAACCATGGTACGAACATATGGTCAAACACCCGCGCAACTATTCAGAGCTTCTCATCCAATGATTCAAAATCTTGGCAATATAACGTTACCTAATCAAATACCGCAGGTTATTGAAGGGATTAGTGGTAATTATCCTCCCTGTAGCTTTCTATGGTTTAAACTGTCAATCTATATTAGCGATAATTAAAATGTATTACATAAATCCATTAAATGTTACAACTGTCTGATGTAATCGTAGGTATAAAATGGGGAAATTATGTAGGCGCGCCCGGTAATGAGCCTATATTGTGTTGGAAACTTAAGCACAAAACTCCATTAGCTTCTCTAATTCCTTTGGCAACTGGTGACGTTTTTGGTTTGCCTAATTATACCACGCTTCTCCTCGGTTACACCAAAGAAAAAGGTTATTGATTTATATCGCGATTATTGCATATTGTAATGTTTTCTTATAAAACTTAAAGCTTTAAATCTAATAGAATGAAAATTTCTTTTGTGTTATTAGGCAGCAGTATGTTAAGCGGTATGTCTGTATTGGGTGTTGCATTAGCATCATGGAGCAGCACAGATGGAATCGCTAGATTAAAATGTAAAAAAGAACAACCGCCAAGACCTCTAATTAAATCTTCAGGTCTTGATCCCGTAAGTGTCTTAATACACATTTTATAATTAATAAGACAAAATTAAATAGTAATAAAAGAAAACAACTTCTTAATACAGCAAAATTAGAATATTATTTTTTCTTTAAAATAAAACATTTAATACAATTCCAAATTGTTTTTTTTTAGATTACGACATTAGCATCTACTCCTGATTGCGGACAACTTTGGATTGGACATTTATCAGGCAGAATCACAGTGCATGCATATACTATAGGGACTGCGGGTAAAATCGAATTCAGTTCAACACCTGCGACAGTACTTCTAGCTCATAACAATCGAGTGACAGTGATATCTCTATCACGTACATTTAGCATTGCTTGTTCCGGCGATGGCAGTAGTGTCATTATTATTTGGGATTTGAATAGGTATATGTGATAGAAAAATAAATTCTACATATTTAAGTATAGAAAGAAGTTATATTTATATGAGTTCATATCTGTATTTTTATTTTGGAACAGCTTAACGTACGTGAAATCAATAGTTTGTGATCAAGGTTACGCTATACATCTCCTGTGTATTAGTGAAACACTTGGGGATGTAGCTGCTATTTATGACATTCCTAAATCAGAGGACAACGCGACCAACAATCAGTCCGAATTGACAGTGCACACTATAAATGCGAGGGCTGTAGGGTCCATTTTATCCAGACGATGTGTAACAGCACTTTGTTACAGTAACGCACCGGAGGGTGTTTCTGTCAATGTTATCGCAACTGGTTTAGACAACGGAATAATAAGGTACGATGAAAATATTATTTAATTATTTTAAATCTATAAACAATTATTGGAAGTATTTTGATGATATAGATTATGGAGCAGTTGGGATCTGCAGTTAGTCAGAGAAATTTCGAATAATGTGAGAGATTGTGGTGCAATAATCGCTGTATCGTGGTCTCTGGATCAGCATCATTTATACGCAGTCACGGAAGACTTTACCGTTCTCATTTGGGAAGGATCTAAGCGTCTTAGCAACGGCACTCCGAAATTTGTCAATTTAACATCATACTGATCTGTAAACTCATTATTCAAACAATTTAAAAACGATACAGAAACAAATGGATGAACTGAGAAGACAACTTATATATCGAGAAAGAGATTTTGATTGGAAATATAAACATGACTTTATGTTTTATATTACACTCGCAATGTTTATCCTAACGTGTAGCTTTTTCATGTCCTTTCTTAATATGATTTATTGATGTAGTTCTTTCAGTTTTGTCATTCTGTCATTACTTAAAAATTAATATATTCATTTCGGTTAATCGCGCTCATCTTTTTTTATCCATAGTCATGATCATTATGACATATACTGAAGAAAAAATGAACAATGCGATGAAGTATTATTCTGATAGACTCTTCCGATATAACGATTACACTCGTAATTATATATCCCCCATTATATTTTTATATAAACTTTTATATTGGATCATATATATTCATATAGATTGTATATCTTGTTCAAGAATGTAATTTATATACATAAATTTTTATAGAATAACATAAAAACAACAACAAAAACGCATTTACACAAATTACTCATTTTTCCAATATTTGCATTCCTCCTGCTGATATTTCTATGCAAATATATGTATATATGTATATCAAATAAATCTTTACTGCAATAAAATATATTGATATTTCATTTATCCAACACAAATACTTAACTGCTTACCTTAAATCTCATTTAGGCAGGGTTCAATTATTTCGAACATGGGATAGTTTTTGGTTGTCCTTCTCGCGATCTGATCTGCCGTGTCTCCACTTGAGTTAACTAGATAGGGATTTGTGTCAGGATGCAAGAGAAGAAGCTGGAGAGCAGGAGAGTTGTATGAACTAGCTGAAATCAAATGTAAAGGTGTTTGATCTCCTTTGCTTGTAGCATTAACATCTGCTCCGTTTGCGATTAAGGCTTCGGCGCATTCTGTGTTGTTCCAACAGCATGCAGAATGTAGAGGTTGCCATTCATCTTGAGTTTTAGCGTCTGTTCTAGCCCCTGCTTCAAGTAGATACTGTTGGAACAGAGCCAGAATCACTTAATAAATAATTTTATAAATACTAAGGGAAGAAAATAATTGTCTTAAACTTACCTCCACCACTTCCACATTGTTGCCATAACATGCCCTATGAAGCGGAGTATAGCCGTCCTTATCGGTACAATTGAGTAAGTGGCGGTTTTTGTTCAACAAATTCTTAATATTTTCCAGGTTTCCCTCTTCGGCAGCGTTCAACATGGCCTTTGCATCAGGTTCTAGAGGGAAAAGGAAACGTAATAAAAATATAAAAACACGAAATTAATTTGACAGAAAGTTCTTTAATAGAAAATGTTTTGAAGTTATAGATAAACAGTTTCCTTTGATTATCGCGAATGTAATTAATTCTTGAAGAGAATTTCAAGTGGAGAAGCCGGTCAGAATCCTAACCTCTTGCATTACGTTCTGTTTCTACACCATCATCATCGTCTTCCCAAGCGCTCACTTGCATACGCTTGCTATGTGGGTTGCTAAGAACCTTATCGCGTATCGCCTCCAAGTCTTGCAGTTCGTCATTCTCCTCGTCCGACAACATGTTCATTTAGTTCTACCTAAATCGGATGAGTTTTTAATTCATCAATTGATCAAGTGTGCACACGCTATGCGCAAATGTAATTTTGTTCCATAAAGGGCTCCGCACAATAAAAAGAACAGAGAACAGAGAATAAGAATTTCAACCTATCATGAATCATGTATTGTAGAATACAGTTTCTGATAGGTTGAAATTCTTATTCTCTGTTCTCTGCTCTCTGTTCCTTTTATTGTGCGAAGCCCGTAAAAGTTGCATTTGCGATTGATCAATCGATGAATTAAAAAACTTGCTCATCACGACAGATGTGCGACGCTATAGACGGTAATTGACAATTCACTTCACTGAACTGATAATAATCATGAGCCAGTTCTTTTTTGACTGAACTTTTGCATCAGTTCATCTTTCTTTCTCTTCTTTCCTGCTGGAGAGAAAAAGAAGATAAAATGTAACTAAAGTGCAGAAGTAGTTCAGCCAAAAAGAATAAGCCTATATATGGTTAACACACTTATTCTAATTTACGGTCTGTTTTCTGTTACTGCACTTTAATATATATACTTTAATATGCACTTTAATACTTTAATATACTCGCATATGTACACTACCGCCAGTACATCCATTTTCAGTTTAGGAACTGCGTGACTACATATATACCTTTTCTGACACTATCGAGAAAATCGCATCATCGAAAGTAAATATGGTTTGTCTCTGTACTAAATCCTCAGGATAGAAGCGTGCCGATCATAGGAGGGATAGTTTAATGAACCCTTGAATGAAATAATTTTAATTTCCCATCTTACATATAAATAAAAGTTGTTGAATTATAATAAAACGAAATTGAAAATTCAAATAAGTTAATTTAGTGAATTTTGTCTTATATAATATTTATAAAATTACGAAGTTATGTTTCTTTATGCAAATTTTCAGTTGTATTTTATTCTTAAAATACAATGTTTCGTTCATTATATTTATTCTTCGCATAAAATTTCAAAAAATAATGTATAGAAGAGTGGTACGCAACACAGATTACCTTCCCTGTACAAGCCTTGGGAAAGGAATAACTGCGCGGTAACTACAGTCTATGCGTCGTAAACATAACGCGCCATCCCGTCATCCGTGCCATCTTTCTCCTGAACATCAAGGTCACGTGCCAATTTTCTATCGAAATATTAACGCAAAATACGAAGTAAGTAAAATAATATTCTTAAATTCTTTACATTATTAATGTTCTCAGCTTTGTTGTATATTACAAAGTAAGTAAAATCATATATTCTTAAATTCTTTATATTATTAATATTCTCAGCTTTATTGCACGATTTTTTCTTTATTTCTTAAATTCATATGCACATACTCATGAATATCTCAGTTTAATTGTATTATAATAAGCGATTATTATAGTTTGTAATAAAACCCGGGAAAAAAATATTATATATATATATATATATATATATATATATATATGGACATATTTTGTATATATAATTATAATATAATTATATATGAAACATTTTTCCCAGGAACTTTATATTATACAAAATTCGCGTAGTGTATACAATATTTTTAATAAAAGATTGACACCTTGCTATCTTTTTGTAATTTTTTAATTACTAAATTCTTTCATTTATTCTAAAAAATTATTCTAAAATAAAAAAGTTATTTAGTATTCATTATATATTTTAAATAACTATACTTCTGACTTATTTCTTTAATATTTTAATATTTTAAGTTTTCCGGAAACTATTTTATATTTTTTTATTTTAAAAAGTCGTATCAGTTTTTTTATCGATTCCTATGATTTTAAATAAGTTTCTGGAAACTTATTTTATATATATATTTTTAATTAATTTATAATAGTTATTTTACCGAGCCATGATGAGCATTATATACGTAAATTTAAAGAATTTCTGTAACGCACAATAATTTGCAGTAATAGTAGTGTCTTAAATTAATTTATTAATTGAAAAATTAAATAATGATTAATAAGATATTTAGTACTTTTAGCCAAAGCTATAGCACAAATTGTTTCACGATATTTAAAAAATTTGCATGTATCTTTATATAAAGAACATATGTATATAAAATATTTTATTAACCTTTATTTAAATATGAATTATTAAAAAGAACAATGAAAATTAAGACATAATGAACATATGTATATAAAATATTTTAT
>Ga0157364_1003768_pt1 | contig 14841 bp, 6 predicted proteins | sample AttsexASBM2_FD_111476 | JGI IMG/M metagenome (GOLD analysis project Ga0157364, IMG submission 111476) | Fungus gardens microbial communities from leaf cutter ant in Ribeirão Preto, State of São Paulo, Brazil - Atta sexdens ASBM2 | ecosystem: Host-associated > Fungi > Mycelium > Unclassified ... | reverse complement strand
GTGTGTGTGTGTGTGTGTGTGTGTGTGTGTGTGTGTGTGTGTGTGTGTGTGTGCGCGTGTGTGTGCGTGTGTGTGCGTGCGTGCGCGTGTGTGTGCAAACACATGCGCGTATATATGTTCCTTTATATATATGTACCCTCTCGACGTCGTACACTGCAAACAAGCAATGATACGCTCCAGGACGCTTTCTACTCCGAAGAAGGCCCCGCATCAGGGACGAGAAGGGCGGGCTTTCCGAGGGTCGCGGTCGACTGCTGCTGACGAAGTCGATTCCGGGGGACGCCGCGCGCGAGCGCGGCGAATCAATATTTGAACTCGCCGCTATGTAAATCGCAGAATACCCGGCTACCACCAGCATGCTGAGAGACCTCCTTCTCTCTCCCTCTCTCCCTCTCTCTCTCTCCCCCCCTCCCTCTCTTTGTTTCTTTTCGACAAGTTGAATTGAAACGTTCAACTATACTTTCCACGAAAAGTCGCATGGGTGGTCGTCATTGATTGTGTAAGTAGAAGAAGTTATTCGCTTTGGTCAATTCAGTTGTGTCAAAATTTTTAAAAAGACATAGAAAAGTGTAAAAGAAGCTAAAATTTAAAGTTACCTGAGAAGGATTTAAACGAGCGAAATACCGAGTGAGAAGATATCGATGACTCATTAATACTCCAACTTCAAAGTCCATTGAAACTATGCCAGTCACCTCCGTGACTGCTAAAGTATATAATCGTTGACTTCCCACTTTTACGAACCAGTTTCGGTGATCCGCGGTGGTTTTTCTTCCGCGCACGAGACTATCAAAAGGAAGAGACGGAGAACCTAAGTATCTCGTAGAAGGGCCAAAGAGTTCGCCGAAGCACTTCCGAGGATTCTTCGTGAGGATTTACTTCTTAAGATCCGTTCGCGTTTTGATTGCACAATCGATTCGAGCCGGGCTTTAAACGGCGCGAAGAAAAAGTCGTTGAATGGCGACTTGTTCCTTCTTTCCTCTACCTTTTCTCTTTTTTTTCTTTTTTCTTTTCCTTCCCTTTTCGAACTGTCTCCGTTCGCTTTGGAAAATCGCCGATCTCACGTCCAATCCCGCGAATCAATGCAGAATAGTCGCTTTTGCGACAAGAAAGTCCTCAAGACAACGATGACGGGAAACTTTAAATATCGCGTTCTCTTCCTTAAATCTTCCGTTAGGAAAGATTGAATTCTCGTTCTCCTACCCATTCTCTACTTACTCTTGACTTGTGCCTCTTTTCTAAAAGCCAATCTTTGATTTATCTGCCAGCTCTTGAATATGCAACGAAAGTACTTTTCAAATTCTTTTCAAAGTCTTTTTAAGAAATATTTAAAAAGTTGTAATTTTTTAAAGAATTATTTATTGTGTCTAACTTAATATTTTGTTTCAACTTAGTTTTGTCTTTTCAAAAACTCATAATAATAGTGACATTATTCACTTTTGCAATTATTTCACAAAAAATGTAATGCGAGTTATTTTTTTATACACGACAAAGAAGTGTACACAAAATTGCTATTTTAAATATGTTTGTAATTAAATTTCTAAATTTTTTTTATAAAAGTGTAAAGCTTTTTCTATAAATGCATTTTATCAATTCCTTAAAAACATCATTTAAATCAATTTTAAGATTGCGTTATTCAAGAGTTGTCCTCGTGCAAAAAAGCGGCAATGTAATTAAATGTTTAGTTCGAGCATAGTGTGTTGCAATTTATGTTTCCCTCATCGTAATCTCCCTATTTCACAACTTCTTTTACGATGTTATTGCGTTCTCATCGACATATTTACTCGCTTACGATGCATTTGAGCGTCATTTTTAAAAAGAAACACTGTCTATTGGTTACGCGTTAATGAAATCCTATACATTACCTTTGATGCCGTTTCATCTCTCATCTCGTATTTCCCGTTATACTCCATCAAATAAACATATCTAAGTCTTGTCACATGCGGATGAAAAACAAAAAGATGCATCATTTGCGATGCTATATGAGAGAAGTAGAGTAACATCGATATAGACAGGTCTTTAATCAGCTGCAAAATACACGCTCGTGCAATGAACACTGGAGGAAACATTAATATGTCGTTTCCGCATAAACGTAATATGCCCATAAAAGTACATCGTGTATGTATTTTGCGATAAAATCCGGCAGCGGTCCCGTTTACACAACGATAAGTCACGTACATATATGGCGAAATTACGTTAAAATGAATTATCGTCGAAACGTAAAACAGTTTATCTCATCAAGAGAGCGCAATATACCGTAACTGAATAAACGTAAAATGCAGCCGGACCCTAATCCGATAGTTTCCGGACCCGTTGTGTCAAAATATGTCGAAAAAGAGAGAGAGAGAATTTTTTAATAGAATAAACTTCAATTTTTAAGGTAAAAAATTAAATCAATGCTAAATAAATTCTTTTACAATCTATTTATATCTATTTATATCACATTCACTTTCGTATTAATGCAAAATTTAAAATATTAAAAACTCACATTATAAAATCTTTATTTAAATCTTCTCAGAATTATATTAAATTGAAATCTTCATTTCACTATTAATGTAAAATTTACTCTGTAAATCAACATTTAATAATCCACCTTTCATACGTAAATACGAAAAACCATTTAAAACTGGTACAGTGTATGTCAATGACCACGGAATATGAGCACGATAAAAAACGTAAATATCTTACAATTTTACTAATGTTTTAATAAAAACACCCGTTATCCAGCAATGTAAGCCGCAGCAAGTCAGTTTCATGTCGAAATGACAGTATTAAAATGTATGCGTGTGTGTCAGTGAGAGCGTCTCGTTTTCCCGGAGAAACGACGATCATTTCTGTCGCTTCTGTGCTATTAAAAAAATGGACGATGAACATAACATGCGATTGTGTGAATTATGTTATGGGAAAATGTATATGACAGCGAAACTATGATGCCGAACAAAAACCGACTTTTTATTATACACGCTGAAACAGAGAAAGATGGTTCGACTTTCTCTCATGTGCGCGTCCCATCGATTGAACGTGAGGGCGACGTTAATTTTTGACAAGTGTCACGTCAAATGCCACCGACCTCGCGTTTCTACGTTGAAGGTACTATCGATTTCGGAAAAGGCTCGATTCGAAATTACCAGCTGCGCCGGCTTTTATACGGCGAAACATCCAGCGCAATCAATTTTCGTTCAGAACGGTAAAGTTTTCACCAGGGATTCTGATATAAATCTGTATCGTTTTTTTCTTCCTCACACTGTATTGTAGTTGTCACTACACGAGTTTGATGCCCGTTCGGTTATCAATTCTCCGATTCTTGCGAATATTTTATTTTCTATCCTAAATAATTAAACTGCTAATTGTTAAATATGTACTTCGATAAATAATTTACATTTTCTATACAATCTTTAGTTTTATTTTTCGTTTTACAAAATTGAATCAATTCTTTTAATGCAAATATTCCTAAAATTTAGTATAATATTTTTATTTGTTATAAAAAATTAACTGTAATAAATAAATTGTTATTTCGCTATTTTATTTTTTAAAATAGGTATTTTTTAAAACTTTATGAAATAGTTGCATGTTTTTTCTATTTTAATGAAACACATTATACTTTGCAATATAGAATGTATTTGCTTATTTTCCAACTTTCATCACTCCTCTCTCTCTCTCTCTCTCTCTCTCCTTTCTATTCTATATAAAAATTTGTCTTCTTCGTAAGAAAAGTGAGTTTTGTTAAAAGATTCTACAGCTATAGCTGGAATAAAATACTCCATTTAATATTATAAAGTATAAGAGTCAGCAATGAAGCATGCATCGCGGCATTTGTTCTCATCGTTAAAGATAAGGTCGATAAAGACAACGGTGAATAGTTTGCATTTACAATTGCCATTCACGTTTATTCCCCTCCGCTCGTAAATAGCAAATAGATTAAAAATTAACATTATATAAAAAAACGTATCTTGTATTTATATCGAACGTCTTGAGACCGCTAAGCTATTATATTATTCCAAGACGATGTTGTTATTTTATCGAATTACGAACGGTACAATTATCTAAGCGCGACACGGTCGGTCGGAAAATGCTTCTTATCTCAGAAAAGGTAGAAGACACTCAACGGCAATACGTAGAGTGTAAACGCCAGGAAAGAGAAAGAGAAAGCGCTTGGCAACTTCGTGCTATAAAAAAAAAAAAAGGAAACTACAAGCCGATCGTAACGCGATATTACTCGCAGTCTCGGAAATAACGGTAAGGGAATACTTTTCCGGGCTGTGCGCCGTTAATTAGCAACTCACCGACGTCGTTGTCACCGTCTTCGTCGTCGTTGTTTGTTCGTTGTTTCCTCTCCCCCTCAAAAAAAGACGAAGGAAAAAAGCATGGTAACTCGCGCGATACTGTATACTGGATGTACGGTTACTCGCGAGAGATGCCTCCACGAATTATTGAGGCACTAACGGAGAGGCAAGCTCTCTCTCTCTCTCTGCGATATTCCGATGGATGGCAAATTAATGGAGTTCGAGACTAGGAAGTCTTGTTTACGAGCGATACAGTTCATCGGAGCATAAATATAAACGAAGAATGGAACGAAGAGTGAGTGAGAGAGAGAGAGAGAGAGAGAGAGAAGAAACTCGTTATAAAATATACTTTTTTCAATAATTGTTCAAGTTAAACAATTTATATTTAACGAATAATTCGCAAAAATAATAAAAATATAAAAATATTTAAAAAAATATTTTTATTTATTACATTTACTTCAGTTTTCATATCTCCCGACTGTTGTCAAAAATTGTTTTTCCATTCATTGGCAACTATTTAGAATTTTAATTAATAATAAATAATTCCGAGATGGAAAAATAACTTTTGATTAGTAGCAATCAGAAGATACAATTGAAGTTAATGTAACAAATGATTTTTATCAGCATTTTTATAAGCATTTTGTAACTGTGTTTTGCTAAATTCGTCTGAATATAATCGAATGCAAGATCAAAGAGTTGAGTTGATTATTACCATGTTGAAACTTAAAGTATAATATGTATACTTTGGATATTGGCTACATTGTGGAAAGGAAAGATACGTGCGATATTACCATCGCGTTATTTTACGGAGGAAGTCGCACGCGAACTGCTGGCGCGCATAAACTCGCGAACGGTGAGCGGTGTGCATTTTCGCGCGTTTTATCTTCTATGAGGTGTACGAGGAGTCGAGTGGATCCACGAGAAATGTAAAGACCCGCTTACGCGAACGATTTACTGAACGTAGCCTACGGAAAACTTGAGAGATGAATCATGAAAAGAGAATGGCCGAGAAACTGACTTCTACAGAAGATAGAATCTATTTCGAAAGTAACGAGAAATGCAATGCGGCTTGAATAATGTAATATCAATTTTGATCGTTCGATAAATATCAGATATTTATTACGAGTTATATCTGTTGTTTATAAATCGCTGCGTTGTTCATCGAGAATCATTAACTAATTGATAAATAAAATTTTATTCGTTATCGTTCATTATCTTTAATCATTTATATTAATCATAAAATTAAATATTCGCGTAATGCAAAAAAAAATTTTGAATCATCAAATGAGATCGGTGATAAAATAAATACATAATGAGAAAACATACATGTACATCAGAAAATAGCTCGATTATACACGAAAGCTAAAGAGAGAATTATCAACTATACATGCACAAATGAAATTAAAAGTCTATATGTGCGCAATGCAGAGGAAAAAATCAGAAAAAAAAACAGGAGTAAAACGGAAAGATTTGTGCATATTTGAGGAAAGCTTAATTACACGTTTGCGGAAATGACACTAGGAAAAAGGAAATTAAGAAGAGGTAGTGGCCGGCAATTTCAATGCAAACTCCACAGGAGGAAAAGAATGAGAGGCAGTGGCAAAGGATGAGGTGGGGACCGCGCTCTTAATACGGAAAGTTTAATGATATTAATGAAAGTGGCTATATAGCGGTAGGCGCTGCATTTTCAAGTGCGGCTCAACTTTAATAATGTCTGCTTCATTTACATTCTCGCGAATGTAGAAGTGGCGAAAGTCCGACGCAGAGACCGCGCACTAAAAACGGGGTCAATGCGCTCGCGAGGGAATATCTCGGGAGTGACATTGCGGAGCAAGGCAAACCGCTATCCCTTAATTTCCAGGAGATTGTTATTTCCGCGTTAATTGTACTCTTCGACTTAGTCGAAGAGAAAAAAATAACGAGCGGCACGTTCTTCCGAACTGTTGTAATCCCGATAAATCGTTGGTTCTCGAAAGTGTGTAACGGCGTACGAATGAGAGAGTAGAATGATTGCTATTAGATGCATCCGATATAAAAGATACGTCCAATTCTTGCGATACCACTCCTCCTACTATTTCTGTTCTCGCAATTAAACATTACTAGGGCATTAAGGGGGAAGAGCGAAGGAGAGAGAACAATTAGATCTACATATAAGGCACGAGTCTTTAACAGGCGCAAAATCATCAGTGTGCATCGTTTATTCGCATAAAGACCTCACTTCGCATCTATTTCCCCCGCGAGATTATCATTGTGCGTTATGCTCCTTCCCACTTTGATTGTCCGCCTTGCAAAATGAGAATGCTGAGCAGCGATTAAATTTAATTAACTGTAACAGCTGGCCGGAACTTACCGACTCACCGACGTATCTGGCAGCATTCGCGGCTAATGGATAAAAGAGAAGCTTACCTGAAACAGAGAGAAGAAAAGGTGATGATGATTATTATTATTTCATGCTTAAATGAGAAAATCGTCAGTTATAATGAATACTCTGTGCTTTGAAAAGCTCTTTCTCTCTATCCCTTCAATAGAAATAGAACGGCATTTTAGACTTCAACGTTTGAATCCATTTTTTTAATTATTTTGCAGACTCGTGCTTTGTTATTAAAAAAAATATACATTTATTTGTCTTTAAAATGGTGTTAATATTTGCAAAATGGTGTATGTTTTATTTTTAAAGAATAATGTAAAAGATAAAATATTATAGGAGTATCATTCTAGATTTAATTTCTGATATCCCTTTAATTTCAAACAGAATTTTCATCTAGAAGTTAATTAGCGAGATAATTAGTAATAAAGAGAGAAATCTGCAAATATTTAACAAATGATAAAATATTATAATGGACCTATCAAATGTGTATTCGTTAGGTGAATTAAAAAAATTTCTTAAAATAATTTGAGCACAATATTTCTCTATATATTATATACATAATATTTTACATATTACAGAAACAGAAGCACACACATACAACTTGAAAGGCACGTACATAGACTACTATATTACTTCTTGAAAGCTCGAGAGGAAAGGAAGTGTCTTAAGGAGAAATAAGTAGTATTTGCTGAGTCGAACGAGACGATTTCCCCTCATATTATGATGCTTCGACTGTTCTCTCTTCTTGAGTTCTCGAGGAATTCTCGTTGAGAAGAGTATCTCGAAGATCGGCATCCTCGCATACACACACACACACACACACACGTGCGCGCGCGCGCGCGCGCATACAATCGTGCACGAAAATGATTGAGATCGATTAATAAATCTTGTACACAGGTCGGGAAATTCGTCGTAATCTTTTGCAGACAGAGATCTTATCTCTTCCCAAGAATGATGGAGGATGTAGAGGATGGATTACGCTCTCGTACGACCGCAGCCTGTAAGTACTTTGGCAACTCGTTTCGGTCACTCTTTGAATGACAATAATGACCTCGCCGATATAAATAAAAAAAAAAGGGAAAACGAGTGCGAACAACAATGGGGATAAACAAGTTTCCGCGCAAAGATGATTGTCGTTAAACAACGCCGTTCGTATTACGATAACATTGATTGCATTCTTTATTAAATTTATAGTGATTTTGTGAGATTTTCGAATATGTTTCAAGATAAGCAAATTTTATTGGCCTTTCTTTAAAAGACATTTATAAGCCATAGAGAAATTCATTTTCTTTGCATTATACATTTTCATCTTTTTATTCAATAATCTTACTATTTATTTATCAATTATGGCTTTTAATAATGTACTTTCGATTTTTTCTATTTAGCATTTCGTTATTTTCAAATGAAATTCAAAGTAGAATTACATTTATAGCATATAATGCATGATTTGCTTAGATCATAATCTATGATTGTGCAATTTTCACAATAGTGATGATAGTAAGCAAAGTAACGGGTTTTATCATTCTCAGTTACATCTTGATAGATACGTGCTTCTGATAAATAGGATCTCTCATTAATTCAGTGCCTTGAAAACGTAGTATTGTGTAATCAACGTCATTTTGCGGTTTAGAGATAAAAGATTTTAACGTTCTACATTCCATCTAGGACACTTCCCTCCTCCTTTTTCTCCGCCTTCCGAACCACAAAATGACATTGGCGGTTTTAATCTAAGATAATGACACATTTTCAATCTATTATTTTCAGTCAGAGCCTATAGCGTCTAAAAATAGTGAATCGCTTCATTTTCAAATAAATAATTGACGAAAGCTAAGAGTTAAAATAAAAAGACCAATATTCCAACATCGAGCAACTTAAATGGCTTACTTAATACTGAATACAAAAACACAAGGTGGAGACAAACATCGATGTCAGTAGTGCGCACGGGTACGAAAGTCATAACTCGTGAGACTCATGAATAAACACGCGACATAACGAGTCTTTTCTCGTGGGAATTTTATACGAGACGAGAATATATCGTGAGAGATCGCGATGGCCAAGAAAGGGAGAGAAAAAGAGAAGAATAGGGAAGAAAGAGGGGGAGAGAGAGAGAGAGAGAGAGAGAGATACACACGCACGATGTATGCACTTCGTATTTGGCCTCTAAAATAACCGCTAGGGACGGTCCACGCGGGAAATAACAAGAGTGAGAGTGGGAGAGAACTCTTCTACGTGATCCTCGAAGAGTAGCATTATCCCGCCGGTCGGCACCGCGATAGCATCTGAAACGGCGCGGCGCGAGCGAGAGGACGAGGTCGACGAGTGCAGCAACGTTGTTGCACGCGCGCGTTGCATACGTAGGTAGGTAGATAGGTGCATGCACGCTGCTACTTCCGACGAGAAAAAAATGACAATCTTTCTCTCTCACTCTTCTTTCCGCTTCCCTCGTTGTTGACGGGGGTCTCGCGGGTCAATCGGAGCACAATTTCCGCCTGCTCTCATCCTCTCTTCACGTCAAATTGCCCTGATCCCGCGATCGGCTGATGACCCGCGAACGCATCAAGCTGATCAACCCCGGAAATTTCGAAGCAGTGTTAGGATCAGGATTTCCGAGGACACGTTATGTTTCTAGAAGCATTCTCGAAGGCCCTAGGCGAATCTCAACTCTATTCGAATTTATCAAAGTTTCAAAGTATATAGACATACCTTATTCGTACTTTTTATGATTAAAAGTAAAATTTTCTTTGAAAATTGAATTACTTATACAAAATAAATTACTTATACAAAATGTACCTAAATAATATGTTTAAAATGAAATTTATATATCTTATTAATTCACATTATACAATAATTTAATAATGATTCATTAATGACTAATTTCCGATTCAATTTTAGATTTATAGAAATATTTTTGAAGTCTATTATTAAAAAATTTCTTTCCTCTATAATTCTAAATTCTAGATTAAACATTAAACTAGTAGAATTTTCCTTCTGTTTTATCTAATTATAAATATTGTAATAAATATATTTACAGATGTATTAACCATTTTTCGTGAAAAATTAATTTCATCTTAATTTCATCATTTCTTCCCTAATATATGTATTATCTATAAAAATTTAAAGAATTTATTTAAAATACATCTATTTATGTATCTAAATATTTTTGTCGTTTCAACATTCTTCTTCGACTGGTTGCATTTCAAAAGATTCACTTTAACTTCCACATGGTCATCTATTCTATTCCATTCTATTCTAATGTATTCTCTCGCTCTTGGTTGAAACTTCCGCCCTCTCCGGAGTACTGGTCGTGTAAACGAGTATGATTCGGTGCAAGTAGAGAATACGAACGGAGGAGGAGACCAACGCAGCGCCGTGACACGACTCAGCCGCGATGAATGATTTATCGCCCGCTTGCGGATTATCCGTCGCGCATAAATTACACACTCCGCTCGAAACAAAACGTGGTGCGTGCGCGGCGACGGCGGAAATGCGAAACGTGGTAACGGTATCACCGGAAATCGTGGCGCGAATTGTGGCTTCGACCTCGCGGAGGAAGTGTCGGAGACAAACGCCATGATACAAGACACAGACGAACTCTGATGTACCCGCTACTTCGCTCCTTCTCGTAACCAGATTACAGCCGCGTACTTTATCATTGCTTATATAATTGCTCGCGTCGACCTAAATTCCAAATCAACAAGCTTATCCGTTCCGTCAAGAAATAAACGTCAGTTGATCCACACGAGATTTCGACAATAAACGTTTAGCTAACAAATATTGTAAACAAAAGCGAAAATTCAAATTGAGCTCTTGAAATATTAAAACAAATAAAAAATAAAATAAAAAACGGGCAATTAAGAGCCTTAATAATTAATGGTAATCAAATCATTGCTACGATGGAGATTGCTGAGGAAGGCTTGAATATAGCCGAAAACGTTCAATCTTGTATATTATGTAATAGATTAATAGATATCGAAAGATATGTATATGATAATCGCACCAATTACCGCATTAAGCCTCTTAATTGCCTGTTTTTTACTCTATTTTTTATTTGGACTAATATTTTACTTCCTAACTGAAGACAACACGAAGTTTATATGAACTCTATTTGAGATAGAATCTGTATTGTTGTTTGCACGACGTGAAACTTAAAATTGAGCGATACATACCTTTTCTCGTACATTCGTACTTAATATTAGTATTAGAGATAAACGCAAGAAAAAAATTTGGATAATTTTGATAGAGATGTATTTGCAACATTATATGCCTATAATGATTTAAAATATCCTTATTTCGTTGTTAGAAATATAGGAAAATATCTTGGGAACAAGAGCCTTCGATTCGATTGAAGTAAGTTCTGGTAAAAAAAATATAATAGATGTAGTAGCTTTAAGTCATAAGATATTGGCCAATCACGGTCGAATATGAGGAAAATAATCGACTATATGATTTGTAGATTTCTTACTGCTTAAAACTTACTATTATGTTTCGGAAGTAATATTTGCTTTTTAGCTATCGCATAGATCGAGTCAGCTTTTCCACTAGCAAGGTACTTATCGACTTTTAAGCCGGCTTTTCCGTTGAGTAGGCAAGTTACAACGCGACCCGACATTACGCGATTCCGAATCGGGCGACGTTAGCGGCGGACGGTGTACTCAAAGCAAGAACAGTTACGGCGATAAATGTCGAAGCATGCCGCCGGGTGTGTTTTATTTCCGCACTCCCGCAATATGGAAATTCTCAATTTTCGCCAGACACTACGTAATTTTCGTCTTACACATTCCTCGATAATATAATGCCACAATTCTGTCGATTCGATATTTCGAAAAAGTTAGCATTGTTAGCGAAAATATGTATATTTCGCTTTCGATAAATCAATAACTGAACTTTTTCTCCATTCCTTCCTCATTAAAATAAAGATTAAACTCGGTACCGTTTACAATCAATAACTTTCTCTTATTCTATTGTTATATAATATTTTAAGTTCGTTCCAACAACAAAGTTTCTACTTTTTAAGTCGATACTATCGAACTCGTCTCAACCGACTTTTCTCAATTCAATGTTAAACTTCATGACTTCCTGCACTACTGAAAAAGATGACATTTTACATTTGGAGGATTGAGTTCTCAGAAATGCCATTACTGGAATTCGCGAGAATGCATGTACAGCGATCCGGAAGTTCCACCGGGAAAATCTTTACAAGCGGCGCGACAGTCGAGCCGCGTGGGAGCAAAACGATCGGGCAAAAACCAAAACACGAAAGTAACTCTCTGTGTTAAAAGTTTCGCCGCGCATTTCTGGATAGCAGGCATGGTAGAGTTTCGTAGTTCGCTTTCAGAAGCAATCGGGGAGATTCCAATTGAGTGTCGAGAGCAAACTTTCTGTAAATAAGAGTTTATCGAGGACTATCTACAATTTATCCATTTGACGCTTCTCGTAAATCACGGAATTACAAACACTTGTTATTTTGTGCATTAGATAAGTATAAATTACATTGCTCTGGAATTCCTTTGAGAATTACTGATGAAATCGACCTATATTCTTATTAAAAATTAAATAAGTTTACTTAATTTTCTCAAGTTTTGTTAAGTTTTACTTAATTTTCTCATCCATTGCACTTGCATTCGAGAATTAAATTAAACTCTGCCATTGTCGTCAAGAATTTTATTCGCACCGTCACATAATAGCTCGCTTCTTGCTTTGTTGTCGCACAAGATTCCACGAGATGAAATATCACTTAAATGTACTCTTGTACAAGAACGATATAATCAGATTCGGACATTCGGTGAAAAACTGCTGTTTCGCTTGGCGATCGAAGCAAAGAAGTTAACTTCAAAGGATTTAGTGAGTCTAAAGATCCCTTCCTACGCGAGAAAGAAGATCGGCAAATCACGGCATGCACATCCAGAATCGAGGATCGCGGCGACGCAGTCGACGGAGAAAACTGCATCTCCCCCGCGCGCTACATCCTGACAGTCACGGAATGCCAGAGACTGGACACGGCTATTATTACCAATTGCGCGTAACAGCTAATTACCTGTAATTACCGAGGATATCAAGCTTTGAGGATAACGGCCCGGTTCCCGTCGTCTGAGGGAGATTGCGGCATGCCGTCGGTCTCGATATTTACTGACCGCCATGCGCATCTCTACATCGTCATTGCTCATCATTCCACGCTTTTGACGAAGGGGGGGAACTTCTTTGATGATCGCGAGATACGCGATTGCAATTAGGACGACACGTGAGCGACCGAAAGTAGAAAGCGACAGTTTTTATCTTTCGAAATAGACAGCAATTCCGCGTAATGGGCACTGAAGATTGCACTTGATGAGTTAGTTGATTCGACAATTTTGCATCAATGCAATACTAGGATAATCGATCAGTTTCGGTATATTTTTTGCGGTTTTATATAGAGAAATGGTAAGTTTTATAAATGAAATAAAATATGTTTCTCTAAGTATAAAATACTGCTTAGAGAAACGGAGCCAGGAACATTTGTTTTAAGATAAAAGCACAAAGATAGAAGCACGTTGTGCATTTCACATGAATCTCAATCTCTTGCTTTTAGTATGTAGCATTTTGCTTCGTACTTAAAAATATTCGTTTATTCATCGCCACTGAAGAAGATATATCTCTATAAATATGTATCATTCATTAACCTACAAAAAAAAAATAAAATAAAAAAAATTTATAAAATGAAATGAATATTACAATATATCTTCTTAACGCGTAATTCTTCTTTACTTAAAGTAAATGTTTGCGTTTTAAGCGAATGTGTTGTAATGTCCTTACTCATATTTCTCAAAGCATTCACTTCAATGAATAGACGCGAAGGAATTCGTTTCGCTTTATTCACGTAATACAATACCTGTTACATTCGCCTGGTAGCGTCAGCGTCATCAAGACACGTGCTGGCCTCCCAGAGGAAGTATAATACCTTGCGGCGTCGTATGCTGACGTGACATAAATCTCTCGCGTGGGTCATTCGGCTGTCTTAAGCCCCGGAAGCGAAGCGAAGTGAGCGTTCCGTAATTATACGTGGAGAAAATGATGCCCTTTTTTTCACTCCCTCTAATGGAATTACTACAGAAGCAAAACTTCAGACTTACGTGACGTTATCGACGAATGAAACGCGAGGTCTCGGCGAACTACAGCCATTAATTAGGAGCTCGGGATGTATCGACAGATCTGCCAGAACTCACATTCGCGCGCGAGATGCGAAGTAATTTTTCACACCAGAAAACTACTATTCGCATTTTATTCGCACGAACGGTCAGCTGCAATTTTCACAAATCAGAAGAGTACCGTCGCATATCACGGCATTGAGAATCGCATTCTACCTTTCGACACTCACACATTTCATAATAAACTGAGGTTGACATTCATGATTTTGTAATATCTTAATGATTAAAACTCTTAATAATTAAAATTTTTGATAATTCCATGTTAGCAATTATTTGAAAAAATTTAAATTTTTATGTTTGCACTCTCATAATTTATTTACACTCGCTAATAAGACTTTTTATAATTTTTATAATTATAATTGTTAAGTGATTTTATAATTATATAATTGTATTATATAAAATCACATATATAAATGTCATCACTGTATCAATGATAAAAAAATAAACTAATTTTTTTTAATCTTACATATTAAAAAATTGCGTAACTTTAAAAATAACAATTTGAAATTAATTTTTGTAATTCAAAAGTCTCTACTAAAATCTTTTAATACTTTTGATAAATATTAAATATTTCTTTCAACTGAATTCCATTAAAAAACAATAAAATCAATACAGATAAATTGTGTAATATTTTTATACGTACAATTAATATATGAACGTAGTACCGATGAAAGAATGGAGCAGAGAATGGAAGACGATAAATTTCAACGTGGAATTCTGATATCCTCGAGGGGAGCTTAGCACGACGTCCGCTTGTACAAAGGATTAAAGGTGTTAACCTCGCGTACAGGGCGATTAGGGCCACTGAGAAGTGTATATCGCCCACGGGCGATACGGCAGGAGACGGGCATTTTAACGCGACGCGGAAATATTCAGCGAGGAGCAGTAAAAGCTGAGAAAGAGAGTGTGTATAAGAGAGAGAGAGAGAGAGAGAGAGAGAGAGAGAGACAGAGAAAGGGAGGGGGAGAGAGAGAGAGAAGGAGGACAGAGTGTATGAATGTGTGAGAAAGAG
>Ga0157364_1003766_pt1 | contig 14845 bp, 9 predicted proteins | sample AttsexASBM2_FD_111476 | JGI IMG/M metagenome (GOLD analysis project Ga0157364, IMG submission 111476) | Fungus gardens microbial communities from leaf cutter ant in Ribeirão Preto, State of São Paulo, Brazil - Atta sexdens ASBM2 | ecosystem: Host-associated > Fungi > Mycelium > Unclassified ... | reverse complement strand
TAGTAGTTACACTGTAATTTGCTAGTCTGATAATCGACGAAGATAATCTCTTATTGAACTCAATCTCCAGTGTTCAACGGCGACACACCATTTAGCACTCACTCCCACTCAGACTCCCTCTCCTTCATCTGAAGTTGCGACCAAGCGGCAGACAGATGGCACAGCACATAAGCTGAAGCCAAGGTCGTTCCACAAGTCCACTCATCTCTGAGTCAATCCTGCAGACTTCCACCCTGGTGTGAACCGCGCCTGACACTTATCTCATATACATAAAATAGATAAAGAGTCTTTATACAAGCACTCTTATATTTGACATAGTGCAATTATTCCCCTCCTTAAATCATCATCTATTCCTAATGATTCTAATCAAAGTAGGCTTTGACTCTAAAATTTCCCTTTTCTTCTCTAATTGCTTAATTAACAGACAGATCCAATATGTTTAAAACAATTTCACTTTATTTTTCTTGAATGCTAATATTGGTGTTAGGCAGGGCTTTGCTCCATCACAAAATAAGCTACTCACTGATTGTGATACTTGAACTTAGATAACTTGATAGTGATTCAGAGATTCAGTATAAGGAGAAAGTAATGATAGGTGATGAGTAGTATCAGTAAGAATGATTATTGATTATTGATGAGAACTAATGTTGTTAAGTCTGAGATTTAATCCTCAGACATAGAGATATATATACAAAAAAGTGATAGTCTATACACAAGCTATTTCCATTACATGATCAAAACTTGTACCTAATGGGAGCTGTTAGGCTAATTTAGAAGTTAACTAATTATGTTATTACATTGATATACTTGTATCTCTATGAATACTTATTGCTATGAAATATACCATATATCATCAGGAATTGTTTGGTAAGCACTTTCCAATGCAAGTTTAATTGTGCAAATCTATCTAATCATTCATAAGATGTTGGCCAATAAAGCTGTTACAATTACTAATGGTCTAATATCTTAGTTATTTGTTATTGTTTGTTGTTGCTTTTGTACATCCCACATATATACAGATAGTCTCTATTTAAGGCTTTCTAGCTTAGTTTGTGAAAATTAGTCTACTAGTTGTGGAGATACAAGATGAATGAAGTTTGTAATACATACTCTCTCCTATTTTATCTGTTCTTTATATTGCTCCAATTTTCCATATTCTAGAAAAAAGAACAAAAGATCTATTAATTCCCATTCTAATTTACTTCCTCTTATTTGTTAACAATAGTCTTTTTATTTTTCAGAAAAAAATAATTTAAAAAATCAAATACAAATCTTTTTTGTAGTTATAGCATTATTTCTCCTCTCTTCAAACAATTTAAACTCATTATTGAACATGATAAGTCCAAGGTTTTTTATTTCTCTAGATCAACAAAGAACTTTGACCTCTCTCCTTTAGATCTAAGACCTTAAGTATTATTCTCAGACCAAAGAATACCTAGCAATACTTGGGATTTCTCTTTGACAGAAAACTCTTATTTCAACACCACACTCACTACTATACTAACAAAGCATTGTTTACTATTAAGAGTATAAAAATGCTGGGAAATTCAATAAGAGAATTATTGTTAGTATACAAATAGCTTTTATTCTGTATATGTACACTTTCTATTATGTTATATGGTTTTCAGCTTTAGTATTTCAAAAGAGCACTATTATATTATTCTCTCAAAAATTTGAAGAAGATGTAAAGAAGAGTAGCTCTTTGAATTATGGATACTTTTTAAACATCACCTTCATGGGAAATAGAGGCTATTACTAGCCTTATCTCCATTTATCTTTATAATGACAAGATTAGTAGTTGACACCATCTCAGAATGTTATCTCTTCTTAGATAACATACTATCAACTCTCTTTTGAATGAATATCATTCTAAGAGAGCCAAACCTCATTACATAGCAATCTCTTAACTCATGGCCAAATAGCTATAAAAAATCAAGAGTCCTATAGTAGACACCAAAAATCATTTGAATAAAGTTTTCCTTTCTTTAATAGTTTAAACAAAGAAATTTCTCTATGTTTTTGTCTGGTTAATTCTTTTCCTAATTGTTTCTTTTTTCTGACAGTAAACCAAAAAGACCCTGAATTGTTAACTGCTCAATGAAACAAATTGGACAATATTCACAAAAACTCTCTTGTCAAACAGAACATGGTACTTATTATAGTGGATATGAGTATTAAAAATGATATAGCCACTACAATTTCTCATATTCACAGAGGACAAGAAATTATTGCAAAAATAACTCATTATGTAACCAACAAAGTGGAAATCTTCAGTATCAGATATGGAATCAACCACACTATTTATTTACTAGATATCAATTATATTGTTATCATTATAAATACTATCCTAACAGCCAGATAGATCTTTGATACATTGATTTATCCATACCAGTTGTTATGACTTAAAGACCTTAGGGTTGGTCAATAAGCAGAACCTTGTATAGGGTTATATAAGAGAACTCAATAGAGAACTCTGTACAGAATTATCTACTTTTTATACTAAGCTATGATGGTCTATGCTACTACTTCTCTAGTCTATCCTAAAGACTATGCAGTTGCCTCAAGGCTAACATATGTAAGATACATTATTATGATGTCATCCTTCCAGGACCTTCTACATTCTTTTCTATGACCTCATGACTTGTGACTATTACCATGATCATGTTATCTGATATAACTGATATAACAACATAATTATAACATCACTCTAGCCCTAACTCTAAGTTCAAAAAGGAAAAATAAATTGAAAAGAAAATAAAAAGAAAATATTTAATGAAGAAACAAGCATTCAAGCTTTGTATATCTGATACTAGTTATATTTTATTACTATATTAAAAAATCTAAAGAAATTCTTCAATAAAGATCTCAACAATATCATTAAATTTTGAAATTGTCTGGATAGTGTCAAGTAGTCCCCACATATATTAGTCAACAAAGAGATGAAGCATTTCAAAATTAATCCTCATTATGATCACAAAATCTTAGAGTGGGTCAATTAAAAGAACTTTGTATTAGAGTTAACATAAAAGAACTCAATAGAGAACTCTATATAAGATTGTCTACCTTATATACTAAAACTCCATGGTCTGTGCTACTCTACTTTTAGCCTACCTAAACAGCCATATATTTTGTCTTAAGATCAATATATATTATATATGCTATATAACATCATCCTTCCAGAATTTTCTACATCTTTCTGATGTGACATGTGATCTTGTGACTGTGATGTCACACTAACCCTAACCCTAAGTCTTCAGAAAGTAAAAATAAAATAAATGAAAATGAAAAATAAGAAAAAAAAGAAAATAATTAGAGTCTACTATCTATGAAAATTTAGCAAAAAAGAAAAGTACAACTCTATTGTTCCAAAATAGCAAATAAATTTCCAAGCATTAGAATTCAAAGGGAGAAAATTCCTTGAGTTCAATAACAATGATAACATACCAATTTGTCCTACTTGTTGTGGCAACCACTAGACACAAAGTCCAATAGCTATACAAGTGAGTAAAGCTCTCAGTAGGCAATCAAGTGGGAAAAATTACAAGAGAACTTGACAAGGAGCCTCTACTAAATTAGAATCCTATTTATACAAAGTCCTCATGGTCCATGCTACTAATAATTAACTCTGCCCTTGTATCTATGCTTCTTCCTTATGTTCACCTCAAGATTACCATGTTGTATACATGTGCCCTGATGTCATCTTCTAGATCCTTCCACCATCTTTTAGGCCTATGATATCACATCATGTGACATGTCATGTGACTGCAGTGTCATGTGCCTCTTCATCATTTAAAAGAAAAGAAAAAGAAAAAGAAAGAGAAAATCAATATAAATTCAGAAAAATAAAAGAAAAGAAAAATGAAATTGTTAGTGTTCAAGCATTCTATAACACTACTTATGTCAATGATAGAGCCTGGTTGAAATATTTTGGCATCTCAAATTTATTATATACTTAGATTACTAGACTGGCTACAAATCATGTACCAATTGGTGAATATAGACTTAGATTTTTCTCCAGAGAACCTATTGCATGCTCTTGCAGTGGTTATCCCATAAAAATAAGAATATCAGAATCAAGGATAGTGAATTTTAATTGTTTTCAATTTCTTATTTCTATTTTTTTTTCAATTTATTTTCTATTTTGGGACTTAGAGTTAGGATTTAATGTAATGTGGTGTCACACATTGGTCACATGTCATATGGAACATCATAGAAGGATTTGAAAAAGGATAATATCACTATAGTATATTTAACATATATTAATCTTAAGACAAACACATAGTCATTTAGGGTAGGCTAATTTTAGCATAGCATGGACCATCAGTCTAGAGTATATAAGGTAGATAAATTTGTACAGAGTTCTCTATCAAGTTCTCTTATGTTAACCAATATAAGATTTCTTTTCTTTGATTTACTCTAAGATCTTTGAATTGTAATATTAGAACTCAATATCATTTCTGAGACTGTTTAACACAAAATCCTCTCAATACTTATTTCTCTTATTATTTTTGACTGAGAGACAACAGTTCTTTAGTCAAGAAAAGTTACCAGACCCTAAGCATAAGAAATATACTAGCTAAGTAGAAAAAAGCTTAGCTATTTGACTACACCAAAGCCCACTAGTATATCTCAGATATATTACCTTTTGTGGACATGTTCTTTACTTTTTTTTTCAAATATCAACTTTATGCTATTGGTCTCCTTATAACCAGTATATATAGGAGAATAACAAGTGTTCTTAAGACCTTGTTTAGAGTAGAACAGTTTTCTTAGACCAAAATTGTTTATATTTTTCCTTAAAGTAGTAGTTGGTAGCTTAAAAATAGCCAGTGAATAGTGTGAGGTAAGACAAGGAAAGAGCCTACTAGCACTTATAGAGATTGCTTCAAGTTTCAAATATAAGTTGGAGAGTAAGGCTAGTATAGGCTTCTTTCTATTACTAGCTTATACATTCTCACTACTATCAATATTACCTTCACCTATTAACTTCTCCTCCTCTTATAACAACAACATTACTATAAGTTAACATGACCTTTATCAAATTATCAAACAGCAGTAAGAGTAATTGACAGCAATATAGGTATAAATGTATCAGATTATATGATAGAAGGAATATTATTTATAAAGTACAGTAATGAAAAATGGAAGCCAGTAGCATACCTCTCAAAATCTCTTAATGAGACAGAGAGAAATTATGAAATATATCATAAGAGAATATTGGCAGTGATTAGAGGATTAGAAAATTGGAGGCATTTATGAGAGAGTGCTAAGTATAAGTTTGAGGTCTGGACAGACTACAAGAATTTAGAATGCTTTATAAAAGCACAGAAATTGAACAGAAGACAAGTGAGATAGGCATTGTATCTGTCAAGTTTCAATTTCACCTTGAAATATGTGTCAGGAACGAATGGAGAAGACAAATGGACTAAGTAGAAGACTAAACTAGAAAGTAGAGACTGAAAACAATAATAATAATCAAATATTAATTAAGAAACAATGGATTTATGATTTATCTGAAGTAATAATAGAAGGATCAGAAGTAGACATAATAGAAAAAGTAAAAATAGCTAGGGGTAAGAACAAAGAGATAGTCAAAGTAGTAAAAGAAATAAAGAAAGCAGAAGTTAAGGTGTTGAGAGAAGATAAATAGCAGATAGAAGAAGATTTGGTGTTGAACTAAGGAAAGGTTTATTGTTATAGTGTGTTTGGACACTAACATTTTTCTTTTCTTTTATCTATTTTTCTTGATTTAATATTTCTTTTCTTTTGATTTTTTTTTCTCTTTATTTTATTTTGACAAAGAAGAGGTATGTGACTATGGTCACATAACATGTCACATGATTTGAGGTCATAGGCCTAGACTTTGGAAGAAAGAACTAGAAGGATGACATTAGAGCATATATATATAACATGGTATCCTTATAGAAGACATGAAGTTGACATATGGTGGAAGCATAGACTATATATTAGAGAAGGGCTATTTATCATTAGCATGGACCAAGAGAACTTTGTATAAATAGTACAGAAATACAGTGGGAACTTCTTGTTAAGTTCTCTTATGATCTCCACATAGATACTCTACTAAGAAATTTACTTGTTATACTACTATTAATCAGTGGTTGCCATAATTTTTATGTGCTAAAAGATGAGAAATTGAGAGTGAAAATAATCTGGTTACACCATGATGTGTCAGTAGCAGAACATGAAGAAAGATGGAAGACAATGAAGTTGGTGACAAAGAACTATTGGTGGCTAGGGATAACAAAAGATGTGGGATAATATATGGATGAATATAATATGTGTCAGTGGATGAAGAATAGAATAGAGGTACCAGTAGAGAGGTTGAAGCTAAGTGAGGCATACAAAAAGCTATAGATATATCTGATGGTAGACTTTATTACAAAGCTACTATTAGTAGCTGGGAAAGATATAATCCTAGTGATCTATGATAGGTTGTCAAAAATGATACATTTTATAACGACAACAGAAGAGATCTTGACAGAAGGATTGGCAAGGTTGTTTTGAGATAATATGTAGAAACTATATGGATTATCAGAGAGTGTAGTATCAGATAGAGAGCTGTAGTTTGTAGTGGAATTAAATAAGGAGTTGAACAAAATGTTGGAGATAGAAACTAAATTGTTAACATCATTCTATCCACAAACAAATGGACAAATAGAATAAATGAACTAAGAATTAGAATAGTATCTTAGGTTCTTCATAGACCACAGACAAAAGGATTGGCCAGAATGGTTAGTATCAGTAGAATTTGTGATCAAAAATAAAGCAACTAAAGTTTTTCCATTCATGGCAAACTATAAAAGAGAGTTGAGAATAGAAGCTGATATAAGAAGAAAAGAAAAAGTGGAGAGAATAACAAAGTTTGCAGAGAGAATAAAAGAAGTTCAGAAGGAAGTAGAAGCAGCTTTGAGGAAAGTACAAGAAGAAATAAAGTGATAGGTAGACAGAAGGAGGAAAGAAACAGAAGAATAGAAAGTAGGAGACAAGATAATGCTAAGTATGAAAGATTTGGTGTTCAAGGAATGACTGACAAAGAAATTGGTAGATTAATATATTGGTCCCTATATCATTGAGGAAGTGGTTTCCACTAATGTGATCAAGTTACAACTATCAATGTCAATGAGAATTTATTCAGTAGTAAATATTAGTTGAGTAGTATAATATAGGAAATAAGTAGAAGGACAGAAAGTAGAAGAAGTGAAATTAGTAAAGGTAGAAGAAGTTAAAAAGTAGAAGATAGAAAAAATATTAAATAACAGAAAAATTGAAATAATTGTAAACTATCTGGTGCAATGGAAGAAATTTCTAATGGAGCATGATTCATGGAAAAGAGAGGAAGATTAGAGAATGTAAAAGAGGTGGTAGCAGAATTTGAAAAAAAGACTAAATGCAGAAGATGACAGAAGAAGTTGGATATGGCTAAAGAAAGAGACTTTAGGAGAGGAGAACTACTAGGAAAGTACATAGTGAAGATATTGTATGGGTGGGATAATGGGAAATTTGAAAAAAAAAATACCTAAAGAAGTTGGAGAGAAACTAGAAAAAATGGAAGTTAATTTCTTTGGAAAAGAAACCTTGAAGGGAGGGTAATGTCAGAAATCAAAGACAGTGAACTTTAATTGTTTTCAATTTCTTTCTTGTTATGGCAACCACTAGACCAATGTCCAATGATAGCACAAATAGTAAATCTCACAGGAGAGATATCTAGTGGAAAACACAAGTTGTGTAATTCACAAGAGAACTTAACAGGGAACCACAACAGTATTCTACCAACTATTTATATAAAGTATCCATGGTCTATGCTACAACTACACATTGTCCTACCCTAATGTCTATGTACTGTCCTCATAGCCATTACTTATTTACTATGTGTCTATCTCAAGGCTAGTATGCCATATCTATGTGCTCTGACATCATACTCTTTAATTTCCATCATACATGCATGCACCATATGTATACTATGAGAAACCTATATCCCTTGATATCACTCCTATCAAGTTCACAAATAGTGGACTTAGTTTCTTTCTATTTTACTCTGCATTTTTATTTTTATTTCATTTTATTTTTCTATTTTCTATTTTTAGAATAAATAGGGTTAGGGTTGGGTCACAAGATGCAGAGAATGAAGAAGGAAAATCCAGAACAAATGACATCATACAGCATGGACACTACATGTTAGCCTTATAGACTATACATGGTTGTTTAGAGTAGGGTATGTAGTAGTTAGCATGGACTATCTGTAGGACTATATAAGGTAGACTAGGTTGTAGAAGAGTTCTCTATCAAGTTCTCTTATGTTACCCAATACAAGGTTACTTCTTAAATCCAACCCTAAGGATTTTGAGTTATAACAACTCCCTTTCTAGACTCTTCCCAATTCTTCTAGACCTTAAGTCCTTCCAGACCACTTTAGGTCTATAACATTATGTCATGTGACTTCCCAGTCATGTGTCTTCTCTCTCTCCCATTGTAGACTAATAATATAACTACTACTATATCTTATCTTATCTGTCCTAAAGTCTGTCTACACTTTTATCTTATAACATTTCTTATTTCTATTTTCTTTTCTATTTATTTTCCATTTTAGAATCTAGAGTTAGAGTTTAATGTGATGTGGTGTCACACATCAGTCACAAGATCATGGTCACATGATCAAATAGAACATAGAAGATTGTAGAAGAATCTGGAAAAGAATAACATTACTATAGTATATTTAACACATATTGACTTTAAAACAGACATATAGTTATTTAGAGTAGGCTAATTGTAGTATAGCATGGACAATCAGTTTAGAGTATATAAGATGGATAGTTCTGTATAGAATTCTCTATTAAGTTCTGTTGTATTAACCAATATAAGGTTTTCTTTCTTTGATCTACTCTGAAATCTTTGAATTATAATAGAGAAGGCATATTCTATTCAAATGTCTGCAGTATAGAAAGTCTTGAAATCTGAAGAGAGTGTTTCTAAAGGATATTCTAACTTTTTTAGAGTTTAATCCCAGAGCATTATACTTTTAAGAGGGCTGTTATAGCAATTACTAAATTACAAAGACTAAATAGTAATACTAAGCAAACTCAAAGATAGTATCTTGTGGGGATTATAAGAGAACTCAATAAGAAGTCCCCAATGAATTGCTACTCTATTTATACTATACATGCATAGTCTGTGCTAACAATAAATAGTTCTACTCTAATATATATATATCATCTATAAGTCCACTATACTATTACTACAAGGTAAACATGTTTACTAACATCATTGTTCTAGTCTCTTCTACTTCATTCTAGACTTATAATATCACATCATGTGACCATGGTCACATACCTCTTCATTATCTAAGAAAATCAAAAGAAAATTAAAAGAAAAAAATATTAAATCAAGAAAAATAGATAAAAAAATGTTAGTGTTCAAGCATACCATGATAAGAATATTATTCAAAAAGAGAAAATCTTTCCATTCATATATTCTAGTTTTTCTTTCTTCTCTTCTTTTCTCTTATTTTATTTTATATTTCTTTTTATTTCTTTTGTTTTATCTAAGTAGCTATGCTGTAACTACTATGGCTTACCAATATATTCCATGTAATAAATTGTTGATTAAAAAATTATTGGTCCTCCACATCATCTATCTTGGATTATATTTACAAGATTATCCAAGAATTATTATATATCAATATCAAGTTGATTAGCTTGAGATTTTCATTAAGAAAAGACATTTTTAATCATTGTGATATTAACCTTAAGTATCTGAAGAATACTGAGGTAAACTTAAATAATGTCCTAATTATTATAATTCAAACCTCAAAGAGTTAAGATAAGGAAGAGAACCTTATATTAGATCAATATAAGAAAACTCAATAAAGTTTCTAGTACAAACTTATCTATCTTATATATGCTAGGCTACTAGTCTGTGCTACAGTACCATTAACCTACTCTAAAAGCTATACATTATCTATAAGATCAATATATGTCAAATATATTATAGTAATATTGTTTCTTTCTAAAATCTTCTACTATATTCCATTATGACATATGATTGTGTGATTGTGTGACAGTGACTGATGTCACACTAACACTAATCCTAAGTCTCCAAAATAAAATAAAAATAAAAATAAAAATAATTAAGTTTATTATCTTTAACTCTAATACTAATTATGACAGAAGATTTTAACATTAGAGATAATAACTGGGACCTGTTATACCTCCACCATTTGTCATATACTGACATACTTTGAGAAGTGGTAGATAACTTTAGAACTATCAATTCCTATCATTCAAGTATTTACATGATATCTAGACAACTCTCAAGATTCAAGCTTAATACTAGATCTAATATTCCTTAGGAGAGGATTGGAGGAATTTAACAACTATACTATATCACCAAATCTTCAAAGTCTATCAGATTATACTTTCTTATTAGTATTTATTATTATAGAGAAAGAATTTATTTAAAAGAAGAAACAATCTATTATTAGGAATAGTACTAAAGTAAAAGAGTTCATCAATGAGCTCAGATGTAGGATAAGTTCCATGGTGACTTCTAACATTACTAGCTATGAAATACTTGAATGTACAGCTTAAGAATTTGTTTCTATTGTTACAGATCTTTGGAATAAATTTTTAAAATTTATCAACATCACTAAAAGATCTAAAGTATTGTGGAACAAAGAATGTAATAGAGACTTAGTCATGTACCAAAATTCTAGAAGCTTAACTAACTGAAAGAAGTATAAAAAATTGGTTAAAATAGCTAAAAGAGTATTTTTTAATAGTAGAATTCAAGAAATGGCAATGTCTAACAAGATATTATGGGACCTTATAAATTAGATCAAGAAACACAAGATATCAGCCATAGAATCCATCAAAATTAACAGTCTTCTATGTAATGAATTAAATAATCTGTGATAATCTCTATATCAATTATACAACTCAGCTCAAGATAGACCTATTGACTTACAACTTCTCAATGAAATTTCTTCATGCTAATGAGTGGAGTGGCCTCCATTCTCCAATGCATAACTCAAAGATCTTATTAACAAGTATAGTAGTTTATCTACTCTGGATCTAGACCATGTCTCATGGAATTATTTCAAAGAGGTATTAAATAATGCCAAATATTGTTTTAATATTGCAAACATAGCAAATAAATAGATTAATCTAAGCTACTGGCCAACTTACTTCAAGAAATCATTGTTCATCATCATTCCTAAACCAAATAAATCTTTGTATGATACTCTAAAAGCCTTTTGCTCTATCATACTTCTCAATATACTAGGAAAATCAATTGAGAAATCAATAAGCAGTAGACTTCAAGTATACTCTATTATATCAAACTTCATCTATCTAGGCCAATTGGGAGGCATCAAGTGATATTTGACAATTGATGCTTGTATTTTCTTAACTTATCTCATTTATATAAAATAAGTGAAAGAACTTTATACTAGTACCTTTGTATTTGACATAGCACAATTTTTCCCCTTCTTAAATTATCAGCTACTTCCTATGTTCTAAACAAAGTGAGCTTTAATTCTAGAATACTCCAATTTTTCTCTGATTATTTAATCAATAAATAGACTCAATATGTTTGAAATAGCTTCATTTCTCCTTTCTTTAGAGCTGATGTTGGTGTTGGTTAGAAATCTACTCTCTCATCAATTCTCTCTGCTCTTTATATTATCTCTATTTTTTATATTAGAAAAATAACAAAAAATCTTTCTATTTCCATTTCTATTATCTTTTTATTATTTGTTAATGATTGTCTCCTTATTTTTTAAGAAAATCTTTTTGAAAAATCAAACACAAATCTTTTTTATAGTTATAGTATTATTTATTTTCTTTTTAGACAATTTTAGCTTGTCATTGAATATAATAAGTCTGAAGTTTTTCATTTCTCCAGAGTGATAAAGAACTCTGATCCTCACCCTCTAGATCTGAGATCTTTAAGAGATGTGGTTCTGAGATCAAAAGACACTTAGTGATATTTGTGATTTTTCTTCAACAGAAAACTCTTATTTTGACACTATACCCATCATTATGCCAACAAAGTATTATCTACCATCAAGAGTATGAAGATATTGGGGAATTCAATAAGAGATCTTTCACCAGTGCACAAATGACTATTATATAGAACATGTATGCTTCCTATTATATTATATAGTTTCCAGCTCTGGTATTTCAAAGGAGTGCTATTATACCATTCTCTCAAAAAGCTGAAAAGATATAAAAAAGAGCAGCTCTTTGGATTATAGGAGCTTTTCATACTTTTCTATCATAGGAAGTTAAGGCTATCACTAGTCTCATCTCTATTCATTTTTATCTTGACAAAATTAGCAGTCATCATCATCTTAGAATGTCATTACTCTCCAAGTAACATGCCATCACTTTCCTCTTGGATGAACAGCATTCCAAGAATAATAGTCTTTATTATATGGCCACATTTCAACTCATAGCCAAGCAATGTACAAAAATCAAGAGTCTTATTATGGACACTAATAATTGTCTGGATGAAATTTTCTCTTCTTTTAACAGCTTAAACAAGAAACTTTCTCTAAGTTTTTGTCTGGTAGATACTTTCTCTAATCATTTTTCTCTTCTTTCTGTCAATTGTAAAGATCCTGAACTACTAAATACTCATTGAGACAGACTAGACAACATATGCAAAGAGTCACTCATATAAAAAGACACTATACTTATTATAACAGATATAAATATCAAAAATAACATTATTACCTCAATCTCTCATATTTTCAGAGGCCAAGAAATCATTTCCAAAACTGTTCATCATGCTACCAATATTAACCCCACTGAAGTTGAACTCTTTGCTATTAAATATGGAATCAGTCATACTATACATTTACAAGACATTAATTATATTATTGTTATTACAGATACTATTCCAGCTACCAAACAGATCTTTGATACAATGATTCATCCATATCAGTTACACTCCATTGCTATATCAAAGGATCTTAAGAATTCTTCAATAAAAGTCCCAATAACCCTATCAACTTTTGGGATTATTTAGAAAGCATCAAGTAGTCTCCACACTTGCTAGTTGATAAAGAGTCAAAATATCTTAAAATTGATCCTGTACATTCAAGTAAACTATCATGGGAGTTTAGCAGAAAAGAAGAGTATAATTCTATTATGCATAAATAGCAGATGTATTTTCAAGTATCAGAATACAAAGAGAGAAATTTCCTTGAGTTCAACAATGATAATAATACACTGATTTGTCTAACATATGTTCAAGGTGAAGCTTAGCTGAAATATTTTGGTTCCTCAAATTCATTATATATATGTGTTACCAGTCTGGTTACAAATCACATACTAATCAGTGAATATAGGCTTAGGTTCTTCCCTAAAGAATCTATTACATATCTATGTGATAATTATCTTATTGAGATGAGGAGACACATTCTTTTAAGTGTCCACAGTACAAGATGTCTTGAAATCTGAAGAGAGAATTGCTTAAAGATATTCTCACTTTCCTGGAATTCAATCCTAAAGCATTTTGCTTTCAGGATAGCATTATACAAAAGAGAGGTCTTTTCTTTTTGATATTAGTTTCCTTTGTCTTCTTCTTTTATTCCTTTTTGTTTTGTCTTTCTTTTCTTTTCTTTTCTTCTTATTTAAGTAGTTATGTTATAATTACCATAGTTTACTATTGTTTTTTTTTAAATCAACAATTTATTACATAGCACATGTAGGCAGACCATAGTAGTTACAATGTAACTACTTACATTAAGATACATACTATATGAAACAAAACAAAAGAGAAAAGAAAAAACAGACAAAAAAAGAGAAAGAGGCAAGAAGAAACAAACAAAAAGAAGAAAAGAAATAAAGAGATTAGGAAAAGCTAAGTGTAATCCAACTATGTAATACTATTCTTAAAATTGAAAGCACCACTATTAAACTCAAGAAAGAGAGTGAAATATGCAATTGAATCCCTCCTTGGATTCCAATAATTGTTGTATCTTCTACATTTATGAAGAATGTGTTGTTACAAACTCAATGTTACAACCTTAAACTAAGCTCAGGTTGCAACTTAGACAAAGACTTGAGAATAGAATAGGAGATTGTGCAATTGGTAAAGTGTAAAGATACAGAAATACATCTATGCTATATATATAAAGCTACTATGAGGAAAAGGTCCACAGTACACAAGATAACCAAGTTATAGAACAATATAGAAAGAACAAGAATACAGCACTTACTACATGAGGTGCTAACTGAGACTACTTCAGTGCAGCTGATCATATTGTCATTGCCCTGTGCCCTAGTTCATGCTGAAGACATGAGATATTGATTGTAACACTCAAGTTCTTAGAGTTGGACAAGTAGATGAATCTTGTATTGGGTTAATACAAGAGAACTCAATAGAGAACTCTGTACAGGATTGTCTACCTTATATACTGAAACTCCATGGTCTATGCTACTCTACTTCTAGCCTACCCTAAAAAGCCATGTGTTTCACCTTAAGATTAGCATATGTTATATATACTTGTTATAACTTAAGCTTTAAGTTTAAGCAAAAGACACACTCTTGTATTGAGTAATATAAGAGAACTCAATAGAGTTTCTAAGTACAAACATCTATCTTATATACAAACTTCCAATGGTCCATGCTACACTTCTTTAGCCCTACCCTAATGATCATATATTTGCCTTGTGTCATATACAAGTCCACCTGTCCAGAAAACTACATCCCCGCGGTGATGCCACCTCTGAACCCTACAAGCCCGCCTTCCATGGCGGCCACCTTTCTCGCAACACGTCTCATGGCGGTGCTGCAACCTTCCGGGTATTCCGTCTTCCAT
>Ga0157364_1003765_pt1 | contig 14845 bp, 21 predicted proteins | sample AttsexASBM2_FD_111476 | JGI IMG/M metagenome (GOLD analysis project Ga0157364, IMG submission 111476) | Fungus gardens microbial communities from leaf cutter ant in Ribeirão Preto, State of São Paulo, Brazil - Atta sexdens ASBM2 | ecosystem: Host-associated > Fungi > Mycelium > Unclassified ... | reverse complement strand
TAAGTACATCTGGTCTGTGCTACAACCTCATGTCTGCCTCATTCCCTACTCAAGGCCACCATGTTGCATACATGTGCCCTGACGTCATCTTCTAGATCTTTCCACTATGTTCTAGGCTTATGATGTCACATCATGTGACATGTCATGTGACTGCAATGTCATGTGCCTCTTCATCGTCACTAAAAAGAAAAGAAAAGAAAAGACAAACAAAATTCCTATAAAGTCAGAAAATAAAAGAAAAAGAAAATAAAAATTGTCCATGTCCAAAGCATCTCATAACAAATACCAACTAAGATTCTTCTCTAGAAAAAATTTCTCATGCACATATAGCACATATCTGATTGAAACAAGATGACACATTTTACATGAATGTAAAAGGTTTAACAAATATTGGAATTCAAGAAGGGATATAGTTGCTTACTTTATGATATTTCTTTAATTTAACCCTAGTGCCTTTTCTTTTGAATAGTCACTCTCTATCAGTCATATACTCAGTATTACTACATAGGTTTGATTTCTCCTTGTTTATTTATCTTTCCTTTTGACTTTCTTTTATTCTCTCTTTTCTTCCTTTTTCTGTTCATGTTGTTTTAGTCTGAATATATGAAGTTACAATGTAACTTCTATGGTCTGCCCTTGCACTCTGTGGAATAAATTGTTGAAAAAAAATGATGTGAGAGTAATCATTATTGTTAGAAGAGTTTCTGAAAAAAATGACCCAATTTGGATGATTTGGAGCTCCTATAATTATTTCACCTTCTTCACTCAATAAGCTTGGAATAGAATAAATGGTCAACTATGGAGGTTCTTGGATAAAGATAATGTTAAAATCTTTATTGATCTCTAACAGAGTGTTAGTGAGAGATTTGTTTTTTTAAACATTTTGTGAAAATACTCTGAGGTTCTTTAGAATCATGCTTATTCACCATTCATAACTAAATGAATTGATTTGCTCCTGTTCTTGTGGAGCTCTTGATATTTCCTAGAGTGTCACTTTTTGTTGAAGTAATGCTTCCAGAATGGACATGAGTTTGAGTCAGCTTGATGATTCCCTTTGCAGTTGATGTATTTGAATGTATGAGGGCAAGATGTGCTTTGTTCCATCTTGAGTCTTAGTGGGTTAATTTTGAATTTTACCTTGTAGTACTAGGCAAATTGATGGTGGTGTTCAGATTTGTGGGGACCATTATACTTGATGCATTTGAATCCCTATGCTCTGCATGAAAATGTAGCATAGCCCCATTTCTAGCAATTTTTGCATTGTGGTACTTCAGGATCCTGTTTGTATCTCTAATCATAGCAATATACCTTCCTACATTAAAGCACCTATTAATAAGGCCTCTTGCATTACTACCACTTTAGATATCCCAAATGTCCAACCAAATGATCACCATATTAGATTTGGGAGAAACTTTGATGATGTAATGTCTTGAAGCAATTGTGATATTGTTAAATATGTAATTGTTCTTGATAATGGTTTTTGACTATATCAGCTGAAATAAAAGTGTTAGTATTTTCCATCATATATGGAATACCTATGATCTTCAGATAAGATTTCAATTGAGATAATTGTGAAACCTTAGCATTCTCTGCATAAATGTGGTTAGAGTTCTTGACATATTTCTCAATGGTTTGGAAATCAAGAGGAGACACAACTTTATTAGTGACTATTATGATTTCTGCTTAGTTACTTCAAACAAAATCAGCTATTACTTCTGACTTGATATCTTTAAGTGCTCTATTAAGGTTTATGATATGAACACTTGATGATTCCATGAATTTGGCCTTGTTTTCATTGCTCATGGGAATAATTACTTGCTTTCTTGATAGATCTTTCATTGTCATGTTAATTTTTGGTTTTGGCTTACTGTTATTGTTGATAACTTTATGAATTTTCTCAATTTTCTTTGCTTGAAGATTTGGGAACATTTCTTTGATCTTCAAAATTTCCTTGATGCTTGAGCATATAATTTCCTATTATTTCTCATGTCCTTCAGTAGGCTGGGTTGACTGTTCTTCTTGAAGAACTTAGAGATTTCATTGACCTACTTAGGGGTCTTTGCTGGAATAGGAGAAGGGAGTTTGATAAAACTTGCTGGTTTATTAACAAGTTTGTCATTTTTGGACTTATTTTTAACTTCTTGGATTCTTGGAGTAAATTTTGATGCAACATTCTGTTGAAAAGAACAGTTGTCTTTGTTAGAGACCAGTAAGTCCCACCCAGAATTATAAAGAGCTGAAATAAAATTCCAAGCTACTTTACCTACTCTCTTGAGGTCCAGAATATTATTTGCCTTATTAGGTTCAATGCTCTTTCTGATATAGTTAGTCATATATCTTAATGGCTCCCTGATATTTTTTGAATCCAAAGGAAGATACTCAAGTATACCATGAAGAAAAATAGGGTAGAAACTACCATCCTAGGACCCCTGTTCAGTTGTCTGATTAATGTCATATAGCAACTGTATGTTGATGATCTTCTGCAGAGAACATGTATTAGTACTAATATTAGAAGCACCCTCACCTTGTATATTGGATGCTTGGTTGAGGGCCAGAGCCTCATTGATTGCACATTGTGTATTTTCTTGAAGACTATTATCAGACACCTTACTAACCTGCTTACCTTTCTTAATCTTTGGATAATTTGAAACATAGGATAGTTGTGAGCTATTGACTGGAGCCTGAGCATTATCAGGCAGAAGGTTGTTTATGATCTCCATTAGTTCATGTTAGGCCATAAAGGATGTGTTTAAGAGAATAGACAATTCTTTAGATCCATTTTTGGTAGAAGAAGTAAACTTTTCTCTGACAATGTTATTGTCCATGTCCATGTCCATTGTGGATGGTGTTCAAGCCATTTGTGATGATTGTATAGCAGTATTGGTAGTAGAAAACAATTTATTTGCTAATTCTCTTATAGGCGCTACTATACAAGATAGTGGTAAGAGAGAAAGAAGTGATGTTCATATTTAGTTTGTAGTCAGACTATCAGTTTCTTTCTTTCTAGTCCTAGTGACACAAATAAATAATATTATCTGGATATCTACTGTGCGATCTCTCATTACATCTGGAAGTGACTAAAAATAACTTTCCAGTTCTCTGTGAATGGTAATACTAGTCTTATACAGCTTGTATTAGTTAGTATGGGATGAGAAATACTAGAATGGTGGATAACTTAATGTAAATTGTGGTGTATCTCCATTTATTTAGCTGCTAGGTCTAATTTTGATCAAATTGCTTCTTTCCTCCTACCACCATCCTGTGTGGTTAGTCCTCATAGGAAATAGTAGTATTTTGTACTTTCTTTATCATCTTTTTCTACTACGAGTGAGTTAAATCATGAAATCAAAATAAACTAGCAGCAAGAAGCTGTTATCATCTTTTGTTAGTCTATTCTTAAGCCTTAATCACTAGAGGTTTCAGGATGACTCATCAATGGATTGGAGTTCAGATATTTCTAAAGTTCAAGATTCACCTTAACTGTCATAAGATGCTTGGACCATAACAATTTTTATTTTATTTTATTTTTTCTGGTTGCATAATAATTTTCTTTTGATTTTTCTTTCTTTATGAATGGTAAAGGGGCACGTGACGTTGAAGTCACATGACTGATCACATGATGTAATGTCATAGGCCTAGAAGGTGGTAGAAGGATCTGGAAGATAATGTCAGAGCACATAGAGTACATATGGTAGTTTTGAGGCAGACATGAGGATGGAGTATAGACTATAGGGCAGGTTAGATTATTGGTAGCATGGACCATGACTGTTTTGTATAAATAGGACACTAATTAAGCAGAGGCTTCTTGTCAAGTTCTCTTGTGAGTTCCCACATTATACTTTTCTTTTGAGGTTTACTTGTTAGTGAGATCATTGGATCTTGAGGGTCTAGTGGTTGCCATAACACTAACAGTGTGTTTCTCTAGTAGGAGGATATATGTCATCACCTCATATTCTATTACTTAATAGAGACTCAAGTGGGGATAATAGGGCTGAACCTAGTGATTCTGGCCCTTCAGTTTTAAATTATGATAATAATCAGCTATCGATTGCTAGCTCCTGGGATGGAGCATATCATGCATTATCTGTATTCAGAACTGAGAAATCTGCTTCTACAGATGCTGCAAACATCAATTTGTCTATCAAAAGAATAGTTGATTATATCAAATATCACCATATAGACAACAATCCACCAGCTAGAAATTTTATTTCCATTATCAATTCTCTTTAGAATTTAATTGATATAATATATGTATCAAGTTCACAAATAGTAGACTTAGTTTCTCTCTACTTTACTTTTCATTTCTATTTTTATTTTGTTTTATTTTTCTATTTTCTATTTTTAGAACAACTAGGGTTAGGGTGGATTGGTCATGTTGTCACATCAGTCACAATATGATAGTATAATCACAAGACAGATCACAAGACTTGAGAGAATTGAGTAGAAGATTCAAGAACAAATGATGTCATCCAACATGGACAACATATGTTGACCTCATGTTCTACACATGGTTGTTTAGGGTAGGGTGCACAGTAGTTAGCACAGACTATCTGTAGGACTATATAAGATAGACTAGTTTGTAGAAAAGTTCTCTATCGAGTTCTCTTGTGTTACTCAATACAAAAGTTGTTCTTTCGTCTAACCCTAAAAACTTAAGTTCATAACAATATGCTTTAAAATGAGACTTGTTTTATTTTGATTCAGATTCATCTTTGAACATTCACAAATGTGTCAGAGACATAATTCTTCTAAAATATAGGAAATCCAACCTAGCAACAGTGAAAGAAAATTCAACTGTTTCAAATCCTTCTACCACTATGATGCCTTCTGTTGTAGTTTCTCCTCCCCCAACCTCAAATATACCAATGGCTCCTCCTCCCAACAAAATTATTGGGTCAATCAAAAAGAAGGCTCTTAAACCTTCAAACATGAAGAAGTCTTATACACAGGCTTCTAAAGCAAATATTTCATCAAACATTGAAGATGTTTTATGTGTTAAGGAAGCATTTCCTTCTTTGTTAGCAAATGAAGTGGGAAAGATGTTGAAAGCAAAGAATAGCAGTAAGAGTAATAAGAAACCCAGAATTAACATGACAACTAGAGGGCTATCAAGGAAAGAAGTCATAATTCCTATGACTAAACCAAACATTGAGTTGATAGTCAACTCAGCACACATTCACACTTCTAACATCAACAAATGTCTGAAAAATTCCAAATCAAATATCATTACAGATTTCATTCATGTTACCAACAATAGAATCATTATTACAACAAACAAACTGGCAAATGATCTCAATTTATCAACAATCAAGAAATATTTGAAAAACATCAAAAATGTTGACCTGAATTCTATTGAGAGTCCTTGTTTTCCCAAGTCCAAGTCATACATGAAAATCATTGGACTTCCATACAAGATTGATCAAGGAGTCATCATTCCTGATTTTATTGAAGGTGTTTTAAAAGATACACACATATTCAAGGATATTATGCTGGCTTCAAAACCCTACGTCATCAAAACTTCTCCCAAATCTGACATGGCAGTGGTCTGGGTGGACATCTGAAATTCCCAGAGTGGTTTGTGTATGAAGAACATTATCAATTGTTGATTTAACATTGGACAATTTATTGCAACCATTCACGGGACTAATATGAACCCAGGAGTTTCACAGTGCAAGAACTGTTGGAAGTGAGGACATGCGACACTTAGTTGTTGATCTCACATCTCCAGGTGTACCAAGTGCTATAGAGCTTATGTTACCAAACACCATAGAGAGAAAGTATGGTGTTGCATGGAGAACAAGAAAGCAAGATGTTTGGCTACCAAGGATGGTGAGCCATGTCCTCATGTCTTCAAATGTGTGAATTGCAAAGGAGATCATCAAGCAGACAGCTTTAGTTGTCCTTATTGGCATAATTATTTCAATAAAGATTAGCATGGTAGAAAACAACAGGAACTCTTTTGAAAGTAGAGTATAGTAATGTAGTGATCCTATTAGCATAAATAGGTTTGTTTTTTTTTCTTTTCTTTTTTTCTTTTTCATGTTGTTTGCCCATCAATGTATTGTAGCTATTAAGTAGTTACCATGGTCTGCCATTGTTTTTTTTTTTTAAATCAACAATTTATTACACAGCATGCAAAGGCAGACTGTGGTAGCTACTTTATAACTATGTACAAAAGAAACATACTAACAAGGGGAAAAATTGAAAGAAAGAGAAGAAAGAGATAGAAGGAAAAGAGGAACTGATTGAAAAAGGAGAAGAAAAAGAAAGGAAACCAAGTTCTACTTGGCATAGTATATTAATTGTTTGTAAATGGGAAAGCATTAGAATTGGCAATCAAGAACATAGTAAAATGGTTCAAAGAATCTCTTCTAGAGTTCCAGTACCCGTTGAATCTTCTACACTCATGAAGAATGTGTCTCCTTGATTTGATAGGATAGTAGTTACAAGGACACTTGAAGTCTTCGTTGGAGAGAAATCTTAGCCAATATTCCCCAATAGAGGCATAATTGGTAATAGCTCTCATAGCACGAGTACATAGCAAATTGAAATGGCCAAAGACTTGTAGCCATGGTCCACCTTTAGTATATGTGGGTTCGATGGTGTTGAAATCATCATCTAATAGGTCTAGAAACTGTTTGCCTTTTCTATCTGATGCTTGGAATGTTATCTTCCACCAGTTAATGATATCACTGTCAGTTTTCTTGCAATAATCCCAGGATATTTTGCAAGGGTATGTGGGAGTCGGGTGGAACAATTTGGAATATTTGTCAATGTCCTTATAGAACCTCTATTTAAGGCGACTTGAACATTCCCAAAATTCAATAGAATTATTACGGCTTGAGTTGAAGAAACCCCACAACTCGCTGAGAATTGCTACAGTGTGAGATTGGAATGGATGAGATTTACTGTCAAAAATTTTCTTTGCAGTGTGAATGGAGTCAGTGACAACAATGATCTTGGCCACATTTTCTTTAATACAGGCCTGGTTGATACCACATCTGATGGCGAACAGTTCTGCTTCCATGCTTGTTATGAACACTGCATGATAAACTGTTTTGGTGAGGGGATGGTTGGCTATATGCATGTGCAATATAGATGTAACAATGTCATTCTTGATGCTGGTATCTATTACTATGAGGACTGTATGTGGTGAAGAAGAGGTATGAAGAACCATTTTGTCTAGTTCTTGAGTGTGGATTCTATCTTTTTCTTTTTCTTTTTTATTAACTAAATTGAAAGAAAAATGATCAGAAAAATTGTCCATAATACAAAAACCAGGGAAAAATTCTAGGTTAAGAGGAGAAAATGACAGGAAGATACTATAGGCCTTGTTGTATGAGTCGATAAGGTGGCCTTTGGCTATGTTCTTTTGTTGATTTGTAAGAGAACTAACTGCATGAGGATTGGGTTTATTAGATTATATGGAGAATTATCCATTAGTTTTCTTAAGATATGATTAGTAGGGAGCTTGAAGGGATGAATTTGTGATCTTTTAGCAAGTTTTTGAAGGTGGAATTTGATAGGTATAATTCCAGTGATTACTTCAATTCCCTTCAACAGCAACGTTTTGAATGCTCCTAAAATCTAAATGGCGGCTCTCCTCTGCATCTTATTCAGGATTTTCATGTGGTACAATATAGGGGCTTTGTTGTAAAACCACAGTTGGAAGCCATAAAGTGCTATAGAAAGAACACAGCATCTGTATAGCAATTATTTTTGAAGGGGGTTGATGCTACGAGACAAATTTCCCAAAAGCTTCATACATTTGATTGAAGATATTGCTTTGTTTGAGTAATGATCAATATGTTTGTGGAATGTGAGTTTATAATCGAAGATGAAGCCTAGGTACTTCTAAGTATCTTTGGGCCATAAAATTGGTCCTCCAATCAGAGAAAGGTCTAGAGGAGGAGGATTAAAGAATCCCTGAGATCTGCTAAAGTGGAAAATTTCAGTTTTTGAATGTTCGATGGCAAGACCAAAACTGTCAAGGAGCTTAGAAAGAACATTGTAACTATAAAAAAGATAAGAGTTAGAAATGTCTAAAGATTTGTTCTGAGCAATAATAAGTCCATCATCTACAAATGAAAGAATAGAAATGGGAATTTTTAGATTTTTTAATCGTTTTTCTAGAATATATAAAAACAGAGTGAGGTATAAAGCTGAAAGGATAGGAGAAAGAGCAGACTCTTGGCCTACTCTGACATTGACTTCAAAAGTAGGGGAAGAAAAGTCGTTCAACACATAACTTGTTTTTCTCTTGACTAGGTAGTTCACAAAGAAAGAGGTTACTTTAGGATCAAGACCTGCCTTCTCAAAAATGAGAGTTAGGAGTTTATGGTTGAGTGACAGGAAGAATTGTGATATGTTGAATGCAAGAGAGCTTGTTGATTTGCCTTTAACCCATCCTGATTGAACAATATGAGTAAGAACTATGCTGGTGTCTGTGGTGGACTTGAATTTTAATCCACCTAGTTGACTCAGGTGGATAAAATCATTCCTTGTGACCATAAATTGGAGTCTTTCTGCAATCACCTTCTCAATGTGTTTCCCTAAGGTATTGAGGAGAATGATAGGTCAAAACACTTTCAGCTGATCATATGTTGTCTTATTGGGTTTATGTATGATTATCATAGACGAATACTTGAAGTATTTTGGCCAATAGCCTAAATTGATGCATGAATCGGCAATGTTGATTATATTGGTGAGACAAGTATCTTGGTTGATGATGAACTTCAAATGGCGCCATGTTAACTTGTCAGGACCAGGCACTGACAAATCACTACATTTGCTGATCACTGATTTGAACTCTGCTTTGGAGAAAGAGCTCCAAGGAAAAGAAAGTTTATGCTCTACCTCATTAAGGATGTTGAGATCAACCTGACAATTTAGAATGGTATTGAATGTACTATGAAGGGCATTCCATAAGCTTTCAGGAGAGAGGCATGGTTGACCATTGTGGTTGGTCTGCCATCACCTTTTTTTTTTTTAAATCAACAATTTATTATACGGCATGCAGAGATAAACTATGATAGCTACTTTGTAACTATGTACAGAAAGACCAAGCTACATGAAGGAAGAAGAAATGATAAGGAGGAGGAAAAGATAAAACAAGGAACTAATCAAAAAGGAGATCCCAGACCAAAAGAAAGAAATAAACTATAAGTCAATCCAAGTTCAACTCAGAGCAACTGATGAAACATTGTCAGAAAAAGTGAAAGCTTTAGGATTAGATTTCAAAAATATGATGAAGTTATTGAGAGTATCTCTTCTGGGGTTCCAGTACCCATCATAATTCATGTATTCATAGAGGATATGTCTTTTAGTTTCGATTGGGTACTGCCTGCATGGACACTTGAACTCTTCTTTAGGGAAGAATCATAGACAATATTTGCCTATCGGTGTGTGATTAGTAATGGCTCTTGTAGCTCTAGTGCATAGTGAGTCAGAATGACCAAAAGCCTAGAGCCATGGGCCTCCTTTGGTGTAAGACAGTTCAATGGTTTCTAAATTGTCATCCATGAGGTCAAGGAATTGATTGCCTTTTCCATCCAATGTCTGAAAAGTTATTTTCTATAAGTTGATATAATTGTCGCTATCGATTTTTTTGCAGAAGTCCCATGAGATCTTGCTTGAGAGAACTGGCACTGGTTTAAATGCTTTGGAGTCCTTATTGGTGGAGCAATGGAGATTCCATTTGAGATGGCTAGGGCATTTCCAAAACTCTATGTGATTCTCTTGGCATTTGGAGAAGAATTGCCTAAGTTCTTTAAGGATAGCAGTGGTATGGATTTGATATGGATGTGACTTCGTATCAAAAATCTTTTTGGCCATGTGGATGGAGTTGGTGATGACAATTATTTTAGAGATTTTTTCTTTGTTACAGGCTTGGTTAAGACTGCATCTAATTGTGAAGAGTTCTGCTTCGGTGCTAGTGACAAAGACCACATGGTGAACTGTCTTGATAAGAGGTTTGTCCCGCATGTGAATATGTGAGACTGAAGTGGCTATGTCATGTTTGATGCTAGCGTCGAATACTACAAGTGCTGTATGTGATGATAAAGAAGATACAATAGTCATGTCATTGAGTTGTTGAGCTCTTGCTATATCATTTTTTGCTTTATTGGAAAGGTTAAATGAAAACTGGTCTTGGAAGGTGTCTATGACTCTAGAGCCTGGGATAAGTTCAGGGTCAAGAGGGGAAAAGGATGGGAGAATTCCATATAACTTGTTGTATAAGTCTACAAGGTGATCATTGATGGAACTTTTCTGGCGATCAGTGAGTGAATTAATAGAGTGAAGAGGTAGCTTAGAGTATGTGTTCGGAGTGTCCTCTATGAGGGTCTTGATGAGATAATTCTTTGGAAGGGTAGCAGAGTGAAGTTGGGATCTGCTAGCAAGTTTGTGAAGGTGGAACTTGATGGGGATAAGGCCTGCTATAGCTTTGATTCCACTGGTAGGGGATGTTCTGAATATACCTAGAATTCAAATGGCGGCTCTTCTCTGCATTTTCCCCAATATCTTCAAAGAGTACAAGAGGGGGGCTCTGTTATAGAACCATAGTTGGAACCCATATAGAGCTATGGGTAGAACGCAACACCTATATAGGAGCCGTTTCTGAGTTGGTTTAATCCCTCATGTTGAATTTCCAAGTATCTTCATACATTTGATGGTGGAGATGGCTTTGTTTGAGTAGAAGTTGATGTGTTGATGGAATGTGAGTTTTCGGTCGAATATAAACCCCAAGTATTTCCATGAACTTTTGGGGTAAAGGACTGATCCACCCAAAGGTGAAAGGTCAAGTAGGGGAGTATTAAACGTTCTGTGAGACCTATTAAAGTGGAACGTTTCAGTTTTAGAATGTTCAATACTGAGTCCAAACTTTTCAAGAAGTCCTAATAAAACATTGTAACTACAAAAGAGTTGCACATTAGAAATAGCAATGGATTTGTTTTGTGAGATAAATAAACCATCATCAACAAAGGAAATAAGAGAAACTAGAATGTTAAGAGAATTTAGACGCTTTTCTAGAATATATAGAAGAGGTGAAAGATACAAAGTGGACAAAATAGGGGATAGGGTAGACCCTTGACCCACTCTCATATTAACTTCATATAACAGAGAAGAGAACTCATTCCACTGGTATTTGGTTTTCCTTTGGATAAGGAAGTCAGCAAAGAATGAGACAACTCTGGGATCAAAGCCCGCTTTCTTGAGAGAGAGGGTGAGAAGACGGTGATTGAGGGATGGAAAGTACTAGGCAATATTAAAGGTTAGGGTGCTAGTGGTTTTGTTCTTTACCCACCCTGAGCAGATAGCATGAGTGAGTGCAACTCCTATGTCTGAAGTTGATTTGAACTTGAGACCTCCTAGTTGACTAGGATGAATGAAATTGTTCTTGACAACATAGAATTGGAGTCTGTCAGCAATAACTTTCTCAATAAGTTTTTCTAGAGTGTTTAAGAGGATGATGGGACAGAAGGACTTAGGATTGTTGTAAGTCTGTTTGTTTGGCTTTGGGATGATGATAGTAGAGGACTGCTTGAAGTGGCTTGGCCAATACTCTAAGTGGATACATGCATTTGCGATATTGATGATTTGGGCGAGACATGTCTCCTATTTCAGAATGGTTTTGAGGTGTTGCCATGTAAGCTTGTCCAGGCCAGGAGCCAACGAGTTATTGCATTTAGTGAGAGCTTGGCGGAATTCTTCTTTCGAAAAAGGGGCCCAAATTGTAGTGGGTTTAGGTTTGATCTCATTAAGGACTTCTTCGTCAATTGGTCGATGGAGAGCTGAGTTGAATGTAGCATGGAAGGCTTCCCAGAGGCTATCTGTAGTGATGCATGAATTTCCATTGTATTTGATGGCTTCAGTAGTGGGAAGTTTGCGTTTGTTAACCCAATTCATCAACTCCCATGGGCTGCGACTCTTGCTTGCCACTTCTCAGATCTTAGTGTTAAAGAATGTCCTTTTGGTGTCCTTTACAACTCTTCTGAATTTCTTCCAACTTTCCAGGCTCCTAGATGCTCTATATTTGTTAATGGCTCGATTACACTCGTTGTTCCACCATTGTTTGGAGTATCTTGTAATTCTCAATTGCTTTGCGTTTTTATTCCATGCTTGATTGATTAGCGAGTTGAGGATATTGACCATATTTTCAAGACATTCCTTGTTGCTGATGTTGAGGGTGTCTAGGTTTTGAAAGACTGAAATGACCTCCTTGATGAAGGCATTTTCATGTTCGCTGTTTTGTTGGATCGAGAGTTTCAAGGTGGTAATGAACTTGTTTGTAATGGGAATGGTGATGGATAAAGGAGCATGATCTGATGTAAGCCACCAGTCAGGATGAATGGAGTGTTGGTTTAATTCGATAGAGTCATATCTGAGGAACATCAGATCTATGGTCAAGTTAGCTTCTCCCACTGTGTCTGAGTATCTGGTAGGAAAAGGGTTAGTAGGCATCGAAAGAGCTAATTGGAAGGAATTAGCAATAAGTAATAAATCATCGCTAATGGATGAATGATGAGGGAATGAAGAGTCTCATAGGCTATCTCTTATGTTAAAGTTGCCAGTTATAACTAGAATATTATTAATGTTGACTTCAATATTCTTAAGATATTTTAAAACTATGTGAGCAGAGTCTGAATAGATGTTCAAGATGAAGTATTGAAAGCAGTTACTAGTAAAATATAAAAACAAAATGTCTGTGTGGTTAATAATGTCAGTTTGTAAGGAGAAACACAGAGGCACTAGATGATTGTTAATGTATGCTATGACTCTCAGTGAAGACATTTTATTCGAGGGGTTGATAGCAAAAAGTGTCCAGTTCAGGTGATGAACAGTTCCTACAAAGTTTTCTCCTTTACTATTTGAAGTGCTGGGAACTTTGCAAATGATAGACTATGGCGGTTCTTGGATCAGGATGATGTCAAAGTGTGTCTGAGTCTTAAGGATGGTGTTGACAATGAGATGGTTTTTCCGCACATTTTGGGAAAGGACTTTGAGATTCTTCAAAATTATATTTTCTGTTTATCGCTCTTTAAAGAGTAGATTGATTTGAATCTGTTATCATAGATTTCAGCATATTTCTTGAGGTCCCATTCTCTGTTGAAGCAGTGCCTCCAGAATGGGCATTGATTCAAATCGGCTTAGTGGTTTCCCTGACAGTTGGAGCATTTGAAAGAATAGGGATATAGTTCACCTCTCTTTGTTTCAACATGCAGTGGGTTCAGTTTTTTGTTTGCCTTGCAGTACCACCTGAATTTACAGTGGTTCTCAGATTTGTGAGGTTCATTGCATTTGATGCATTTTGACCCTTGGATTCTACATGAGAAGGTTGCATGACTCCACCTGCAGTAGTTCTTGCACTAGAGCATACCCAGATTCATGTTAGCACTGCGAATAGTGGCAATGTATCCTCCAAAGTTAAAGCACCGGTTAATGAGACACTTAGCTTTCTTCCTACTCTAGAAGTCCCAGATGTCTATCCAAACAATCAACATGTTTGATTTTGGAAAGACTTTGATAACCCTGGGTTTTGAGGCCAATTTGATGTCATTGAAAATATGGTTTTGCTTGAGAGCTGATTCTACATCACTAATGTTGAGGCACTCTTAGGACTTTCCATTTGGGAAATACGGAATGCCAGTGATTTTGAGATATAACTTGGACTAGGAAAGGCGAGGTTTCTTGACCTGTAGTTTGTTGATGTTGTCAGACTTCTTCATGTATTGATCGATGATTTGGAGGTCAGATTGGACTGCAACCTTGTTTGTGGTGATAATTAATCTAATGGGGTCCAATCTAATGAAGTCAACCATAACCTCTGTTTTGGCATTTCCAAGGAGTCTGTTGAGGTTAGAAACATGGACAGATGAATTTTCTAGGAAAGCTGCTGAATTGTCTCCACTCATGGAAACAATAATTTGTTATTGACCCTGTTGATTTGGCTAGTGTTTAAGGCCGGGAAGGATTCTTTAATCTGTAGCACATCAGATATACTAGGTGACTGTCTCAATGCCTGGGTGTATGATTTGGTGGGTTTTTCCATATTGGGCTTGTTGCTAGTTAGCTTGAAATATTTTGAAATCCTGTTGACTTCGCTTTTGGTTTTGGCTGGAAGAGGGGGAAGGGGAGGTGCCTCCTTGATAGAAACAGGAATTGGGGTATGAGTTTTTTCCTTGATGTTATTCCTGATGGGTGCAGATCTTGGGGTGAATTTAGCTGAAATTTTCAACCTAAGGGTGTTAGTTTTATTATCAGTATAGAGGGAGTCCCATTTGGCCTCATAGACCAATGATATAAATTTCCAGATGGCATCACCCATGCCATCAAACTCCTTGAGGTCATTAGCATGAGAGCTATTTACCTGTTTGTTGGCAATGTATTTTGCTATGAAGTCCAATGTTACCTTGATATTTTTGGCATCCGATGTGATTTGTTTGATCAACCCATGAAGTGATATGGGGTGGAACAATCCACTCCATAATTCAGGCTCCGTAGGAGTATTTGGATTGTAAGGAAGCTGTACATTGATGACGCTTTCCTTGTTTGATGCACATGTTGGGATTGCCTCACTGTTTCCACCCATTGGCCTCATGGGTTCCTGTTGGTCAGCCACCTTACTGACATGAAGATCCTTCTCCTGTACTGTCTTGTACAAAAATTCAGGAGTTGAGTCCCCTACTGTGGAATCGCAATCCATGTCATCACCCATTCTCTCGTGATAAGGCATTGCTCAGCCAGTGGACATCATCGAGGAGCCTCTGGAAATGTTTCTGGTAGGTGAGCGAGTTCATCCTCTCACCTCACAATTGAAAGCAGGAGGTTGTCCTGGAGAGTCGTC
>Ga0157364_1003764_pt1 | contig 14848 bp, 6 predicted proteins | sample AttsexASBM2_FD_111476 | JGI IMG/M metagenome (GOLD analysis project Ga0157364, IMG submission 111476) | Fungus gardens microbial communities from leaf cutter ant in Ribeirão Preto, State of São Paulo, Brazil - Atta sexdens ASBM2 | ecosystem: Host-associated > Fungi > Mycelium > Unclassified ... | reverse complement strand
GGAGCTTGCAGAACAGCTTGGCGTTACGCAGCAAGCCATTTCCGTACGATTACATACGAATAAAGATTGAATTTTACAAAAAAAAGCTCAGAACTTTTTTGTACACCTAATATTTATGTTATTAACTATTATTATAATTTTTGAATTGTTTTTACACACATCATTTTTTTTTTATTATTCGATCTAGCAACATCAAGTGTTTACTTCTTTAACTTTTTGTTATAACACTTATATAGTAGATAAAGTAACACAATTATGGATTGTATTCTTTATTTAATTTGATATGAAATTTAACTTGACCAGTTATTGATATCAAATCTTTTATATGAATGATATACATATTATCAGAATTAATATTATTTGTTTAATTTGGAATTTAACTTCGCCAATCTTAATCAATATATATTACAGTATATACATTTTTATTGTATATATATATATATATATATATATATATATATATATATATGTGTATATTATATATGTATATATTGAAGTTGCTTTATATTGTTTACATTTTTGTATTACACAGACTATAAATAATATAAAATATGATTAAAAATTTTCAAAAATGGAAACTAGGGAGTTAATGAGTGTAGAGTAAATGTTAGTCTTTTCCTCTGTGAAATATTTATTTCAATATCAGATTGCTTAGAGGCTTGCAGAAGGGAACGATCAGCATCAACAATAAATACACTTGTCGGACAATAGACAATATGTGTTTATTTAATAGCCTTGCTATATGGATACTTATACGAATTGTCGCTCTAACAGATCGCTGCCTACAATGTGACGGCCGAATTTTATTGTGCTTGGCCCTACTAGTCCTTATTGTGCTTGAATCTATGACGGGTCGACGTTATTTTGTTTCTCTCTCTCTTTCTCTCTCTCTCTCTCTCTCTCTCTCTCTCTTCCTTCCTGTCCCCCTATCCCTTCCCCCTCTCTCTTTCTTTACGTGATTACTTATTAAATCTTTTCTTATTATTTCACAATACACCGGTTGTCAACTAACGAGAGTGGATTATATTCATTACTCGCTATTGTAAGACATCGCGTTACACGAAATCGGTTCGTGCAATCGTAGCGATCCGTTGCTACTTGGTCATCGACGGATCACCATTAAACATTTTTATGGTTTTAATTCTCTGCATTTTTTGTGAAAATAAAAATTACTGTTCCTCATATATATGTACGTATATGTATTGTATGTTGTATACAAATTTTTTTCATATCAGTTTATCTTAAATAAAAGTCGAAATATTTAATATATATTTAATATATATTTAAGTGTATATACATATACGCCTGATACATTTTTTAAATATATCTAAAATATTGCATTAAATTTTTAAAATAAATCAAATTATTAAGTCCAAATTAAAATAAATATCTTAAAGAATTAAACAAAAGATCTCTGAATGCTTACTCGTTCAAGTAATTATTTCATGTAATAACAGTATTATAGTGATTTATTAACAATGACGGATGTGACCATTATACAGGCTACTGATTATTAAAGGAAGACAATCGTTAACAACGTCGATAAATTTTCTACGTAACGCGATGTAACGAAACGATTTAGCGCGCGTAATAAATTATTATTATTAACAGATGTTATATACCAGTATATGTATATGTGTATATATTTTTATATCTATACAGAAAATCTTATCATAATCGCCGCATCCGTCAAAATAAATGCGACCAAAAATATTTTCACAAAATGTAAGACTTTTACTGTCAGCGATCGTGTCTTGCCATTGCAGAAACGGATCGTTGCGTTGAATTTCATCGTAAATTTCGATTCGGAGCCTCGTTCCTCACGTGCAAAGTGTCGCGCATGTGCCTGCACGTGTACTAACGTATGTACGTTTCGCATATGTTAAATATGATATTATTACCATATATTTTATGTCCACACGCGTAATTGCGCAAGCAGGTACACGCGAGTTCCGCGAGCTCAAGCGAAATCGTGCACGATATCTGGGCTGTTGGGTATTTACCCCGTCGTCCTTTCCATATTCTTTCATAATCCTCTCGACGCGTTTCATTTTTTCATCGAATGATATATTTACTTACGAAATCATATCTTTAAAGCTAATAGTCGATACATATTAAGAAAAGGCTCGTAAATTTTCTCCTTGTATTACGTATCATTTAAAAAATTCTGCCATCATTGTTCGTAAAAATGGTCGTTCTCATAATAGTATAGTAAATTGTATAACAAAATACTGCATTATCAGGAAGGATTTTAATGCAACGTGTGCGAGGACGACGGTGTAATTCCACGATTTCGAAGCATTGTAAACCAAGAAGTTTTTTTTTCAGACATACGAGAACGCGCGAAATATTTCACAGACATTCTATTTTACTTCATATGTCCGTTAACATCTTTTTTTCATCTTCATTTTCAGCTCTTCTTCTTTCTTTTTTTTTATTCTTTTTGCTTTTTACGACAAACGTGACTTGTTATATAATGGCACACAGCATGGCAGTTGCAACAATGTACTTAATTTTCAATAAACTGTTACTTTAATTAGCTTATCTCTTAACTTATTTTGGTAACCTTATAGTTCTAGCTTCGTCGCACTTTTCATTATAATCCATCGTTCTTTCTCGCTTACGATCATCATCGATTTCTATTCGGAGGCCAGAAATCACCGAAGCGCGAGAAAAAATTATAAAAAAACGAACATGAAAGCGATTTCGCTGATTTCCGGCAAATTAAGCGCAACACTCGAGATATAAACGATGCCTAATTAATTAAGCGTTGCAAGGACTAGGCGAAACAAGACCTATCTCATTCGTATTCTACTCTCACTCTATCCTCTTTATCTTCCCTTTTTTTTCTCCCTCTCTTTCATTCTTTCTCTTTTTCACGCATACTCTCACACTTATACCCCAGTTATTATATTATTATCATTCGCTTAGATATATACGATTGAAAATTGTATTGCATCGAGATTCTTCGAGGTTATTAACGATAAACGTGCACAATAAATCGAAGTCTCTCCTTTCCTATCGCGTTTCCTCTTTCGTCAAGACTTGTTGTCAATTGTTCATTTAACGATTAAACATGTAGAAATTGGAGAATAGAAAAGGAGCGAGTTGAAATCACGTCGTACCGTTGTCGAGTCTTATCGGATGCAATGAACTTTGAAGCATTTTTTTTCGTAGGAACATTTTATTTTCAATATTGTTATCATATTATTACCAGCAAAAAAACAAGAAAACAGTAATGAAAATTAGAAATGCCAATATCTGCAAATTGGATTTGTTATACTTGTATACTATTTGTACTTATGTTTTCATTGAAATATGAATAATTACTTTTTAATTTAATTTATACATCGTATTATTTCAATTTTTACTAAATTTTCAACCATGAGTTTTAATACCTTTTTTTAAAATTTTATCTCGAAATAGCATCCAATAAGGATTATAATAACGTCAGTACGGCGTTTCTTACAATATTTACATAAAAATCGTATTTCTTTTTTTGGTATTTTCTTATCGTGGACACTTAATAGTCACGAGTCAAAAAATATCAGGACCGCTTTTCTTCCGCTTTCTTTCACTCGGCCTCTCACTCTCGTCTCACTCTGTAGTCGCCTTAGGATCACCTTGAGTGCCGTATAAATTGATGAGGTTCGAAGGGAGGATTTCGATGATAATCGATAAATCAATGAATTATTACAACGAACAGTCTATAATGATAATGCGCGATTAAGCCTTGTATCTTCTCGAGTGATACTTTTTGAAAAATTTCTTTAGGCATAAGGGGCCATTTAGTAATTACGTATTAATTATTAATAATCAATAATTAATAATTTATAGATACTCTTCATTCACAAAAATGATTTTAAATCCAAGCGCGACATCGATTAATGGATAAAAGTCAAATAACAATGACTACTTCAACAGAGAATACTATTCAGTTAGAGCTTAGTGATTCTTTAATATGATTGATTCTTTTCTTTGCTGGATCTAAGTATAGGAACTAATAATATTAAGGAACATCACTAAGCGCTAACTTATTATTAGTTTTCTCTGGTAAACATAGCCAATGATCTCGCGGATAAACGAAATTGGACCTAAAGTTTAACGAGTGCTTATAATTCTACCGCTTATTATGCTTCTAATAATTTAGGCGCGATCTGTTGCGAAATACAATCGCATCCTCTTCCTCGTTCATTCCATCACCTAAACTCTTTTCACTGTTTCAATGTGGACGACAAAAATTCTACGACATCGATTGTATCGAAAGGATTTTTGTGGAGTGATCGGATAATATGTTACTATTATATATTATATTGTTATATTATGATAGTGGAATCTAGTATGTCAACAAGAAATTCGATTTGATACTTTGTCTGTGTCTATCGCATTCTCCGTTCGTACATATGGTCATATATTCCTTGCGGTTTTTCATGAAACAGAAATTGCAAATTAAAATTATTATCGAATTAAATTTATTTCAAAGAATTGAAACATCGAAAGTGATTAGATTATTCACAATGTTAATCAAGATGGGTAAGAGTCGAGAATTTTAGAAAAATCGAATATTGTGTACAAATGAGATTATAAAAATGAGATAAGTGTCTGGAGTTATATGATTTTGTTAAAAAATTCTACATTGGAAAAATAATGTTACCAATTTTTAAAAAATTGATTCATCAGACACACAGCACATTCATGCTTCGATCACTCGTTCTGTGTTAACAATTGTGTCAATTAACGATAATATTATTTTTTTTGTTTTGCTACATATGTTATAACACGAAGATATAGGCTTGATATGACAGTGGCACACGTTAACTAATTATTTCCTTTCATTTCTCTCTCTCCATCATCCTTCCTCTCCATCTCACCTTCGATCTCTCGACTCGATCGACGCGAAAGAGATATTTAACGGTGACATTATATATATCCTTCATCTAGAATTGAACTCTTGTAAACAAACACGAAAATTACAAGATTTAAAACGTTGAAGATAACAAAAAATAAATAACAACAGCTATTATTTTTATGAAACTTAGAACGTCTCAACAATTTGTAATGTCATTAATAAAATTTTACTATCTCTTTAACATCTTTATATATAAATATGAACAATAAGAGAACAATAAGAGAACGGGTTTTAAACTTTTATTGATTCCAGACAGAGAAAATATTTAGATGATTCGGGCAATTATCAATAACTATTAGATTGTCTACAGTCTTTGATTCTTGTGGAAAATTTGAACTTAATGTAAATATAATTCTCGCTTTCACTCTTTACACTTTATTTTATTCATGCGGCTCTGGTGACATTTACTGAAATTATTTCATCTTTGCACGTGCATCTACATGAGATTGGAGGTCAGAAGTAAGAGAGGAAGCTGTTTTGTAGCCATTATATATATTCTGATTACGGCCAAGTATCGCAATTTTTAGTCATTGAAAATAATAATTATTAAATAAAAAATATATTAAATTAAAAGATTAAAGTAATAATACAATAACAATATAATACAATATTTAAACATTAAGTTTTTATTAATTAAATATCATTGTCAATAAATAAAAAAGAAAAATAATAATGATTTTAATTACTAATTCCAAAATAATAGTTTAGGTAAAAGACTGATTCCGAATTTTCAAATATACATTTTAAGCACGGCTCACGATGCTTCGCTGCAATAAATATCCGCGTCACACAACACGCACTTTGATTCTAGTTTACAATTGTCCTAAACGTTTAGATATATTAAAGTCGAGTTAATAAGTCTTTTTGTAAGTGGTTCTTAGACGTTTCGTCAAGATGCAAAGAGGCGTAGTTAAACGAATAAACGAATGGATAAGTTAGCAACAATAGAAGTGCTGCTGTATCCGTGAAATTCACAGAGGAGCTAGCCTCAAGTATTAACGATAAAATTTTACACTTTCAACGTTTTGCAGTTAACCCACCGCAATGGCAGACGCGATGACATTAGCGGCGAGCGAGATCAAATGATCAAAGAACGTATCATCCGATAGGATGTTCCTTCATTGATCATTTTCTTTTTGTAATACGTTATGGTTCTCGCAAGAAGCCGATTTATATATTATTCAAAAACGTTGCAACGTACTCGCGTTGCATCACACGTCGCAGCATCTCATATCAGCTTGTCTCAAAAAATGACATTTCAAGCTTTTTATAACATCTTATGCTGTTTTTATTAAATTATGACATTTAAGTCATCAACTGGTATAAAGAGAAAATCGCAATGAAATATCGCAAATGAGTATCACGTTTTATGAGATACGTTTTATGACGTATTTCGAAATTTAATATGCAACAATAATCTCATTTTATTAATTTAATTTAAATATAATTTGTCACAGATTTCTATCAACGCTTTAAAAAAAAACATTTCCAAGTTTATATGTTATTTAAACTTAATAATCGAGATTTTAAAGCGCATCATCTCTTCCTTGCAATATTTTATTACGATCTGTAAGCCCTCTCGTGCAATATACATATGCATAATGATCATGCATTCTCCGATAGGACAATCTCGAGTAAATGCGAATTTCGTTTAGCGAGATATGCATGTATACATAATAGATTCTATAGTAGTGTACCTTGAAACAAACATAGATTTTTAAATAGAAGTTTCTAAGAAATTGTTTATACTACTTTCGGGACCATTGTAGGTGGAAAAAATAACGTAAATATTATGTACAAAAGATATTCTTTAGTGCCTCGGCTAGGTTCTTTTGACTTTCCACGATCTTCTACAAAATGCGTTCTAAAGAGCGCGTTCGTGCACATCGTTTAGTACTTACAACGATGTATTTTTTCTATATATTCCCATCTTTATTATTAGCGTGACGATTGCAGTGATTTAATACGATCCTCTGGTAATACATTCAGAAATATTTCTGATTTCTTAAATATTAATTTCCACAAATCACAGACATTGTTTCCAAAATTGACAGTTTCTCGAATAATTTTCGTTACATATTACAGATATTAAGTTACAGAAATTTTAAAAATAAAGAAATAATTTAATAGTAAAGCTAATTTTTCTGATTACAAACGCAGCATGATGTAAATTCTTATATATACTAAATTTTTTTTAATTCACTTATTTTTTTCTTTGCAGAACGAAGACGACAGGGATTATATAATTTATTCAAATTGTAATTTTATTTATAAAGTAATGTTGGTATATGTAAACTCATCAATTTAAGCTAAATCCTTCAAACAAATTAAATTATAAATAGTTATATGTAAATAAGTAGAAATTTTATTTATAAATATTAGGTGTAGTAAAAAGAAATCCATTATTTTTGCATGAAATTGAATATGTTCAAATTGTTCAAATTGTTAAAAAATCTAAGAAACAAAACTCCAGTCCATGCTAATCATTTCTTTTAATTCTCTGCTAATTTAATTTTTATTTTGTTGCAGCACTAATTTAATTATACCTAAAATTAAATATATTAAAGAAATAAATATAAAATATTGCTCTTCTAATCAATTGTCGATTTTTTAATAACCGTACGCTGCGAGCTGTAAGAAACTATATATAATAAACAACAATTCATATTTCGATACATCATTGCAATAATAACAAATTATCATGTCTATAACGATTCAAATGTCGCTAATATTAAAAGGAGAAAAAGATGCCTGTATTGTCAGAATAAATTATCCGAAACTATCGTATGTCATTCATTGTTGTTATATTTCATCCATGGTAAAGTGAATGTATACTATCTATTTGGATTATCAGCGGCCTACAGAAGCCTCTGATTTCTTGATCTTGGAATTTTTCCAATCACTGTATATTACATGGATAAAATGTTAATCGTTAATGGTGAGAGATGTCGAATAAATGTCGAAGATGATGATGGTGATGAAGATAAATGCATGATGCGTGATGAGCGGCACAGGCAGAGGTGTTGGCTGTTGCTGTAGTTGCTGATATTAGTAGTGTATTATAGAGTTTTTTGCTGTTGTTTGTTTCGTTTTCTTTTTTGCTACTAGATGTTCTATGCACTCTACGTTCGCGAGTGTGTGTGTGCGTATGACAACATTGAGGTAACGAAGAAACCAATACTCCGAAATACCATAAATGGTACTCGAGTACTTATCTGGTATCCTGATGATGAATCTATGAGTGATTTTCATCTTTCATATGGGACATCAGCGACGTCCTTGTTCTGTAAAACATCTTCTAAAAATTAATTATTTATTTTTATTGCATTAAAAAAATATTATTGACAACTTACGAATATTTGCAACTTGGAGTAGCCGATGTCGGCGAGCTGTCATCATTTACAGCAATTGATTTCGGTGAATTGATCCTACTAAAGCAATCATCAAAAGAGTTATTATTATTATTATTATTATTATCGCTACTGTCCTCACTGTCATCAGATATCTTGAATATTTTTTGAAATAAGTGTGGTGTTGTTTCTCGCAAGTCTAACTTGATACTCTTCTCATCCTGGAAAATATCAATAACGATGATTTTATTTTTATTATTATATATAAGGAAGAACCGAAGATTTTTTTAAATTTCTTAAATTACCTCTTCCCTCAGTCTATTCAGTAATATTTTCTTATCAGCTTTTAATTTCGCCGCCTGATCTGCTTGTGTCGGAGTTTGGATGCCTGAATGTTCCAACAAAGCTAAATGAGCATCCTTTTCGGAAAGGGCAGCTTTTAAAACATCACGCCTGTAAGGGAGCCAGCAATATTAAAATAAACTATTAAAAGTACTTATATTTGTACACATACACACAACTATTTTTTTACTTGTATATTGAAACACCCACTTAATTTGATGCAACTCTTGAAATTGAACAGTCTTCTCCTGAGTCGATTGGCCTAGTTTCCCTTCGGTCTTAAATATCTTGTAAAGAAGTGGCTTGCACGTGATGCATTTCGTGGCTGAAGCAGCTTGCATGACTGTGATTTTTTCCTCTATCTCGGCAATCTGATAAGATAATAGTATTTTTTTAAAAAAACGTTCCAATGACTGTATCGATTTTTTCAAATAATTAATTAAAAATAAAAAATAAATTATGCAATTAATGGCAATACGTTTTGCACAGATATTCAAGCGGTATAATATCACACAATGTATAATTATTTACAGATTTTCTGCAAATGTATTTTTTATTTTATTTACTATGATTATTAATTATTACATGTAAAATAAATAAATTTTATTTATTTGAAATAATTGTATTATATTATAAATGTTATGCTTATTTTATAATAATATGAATCGAATATGACTAAAACAATATGTATAAAAACAAATTTAATATATTGTAAAGGTTTCTAACTTACTCTTCGGTCGGATTCTTTTCTAAGCTTCTTTTCATTTTTTAACTTCGCCTCAATCTCATCCGTAATTTCAATGCTCTGGCGAAGAGCCGCATCCAATTCTTCCAATTTATTCTCTTTATCCGCGAGGTTCTTTTTCAGTTGAAGCTCTATTTCCTCCTTTTCCTTTAGAGTGGCGATGAGTTCTTCAATCGCGACATCAATTCTCTCACCGAGCGATGTCTCTAAAGAATTGACTTCCATTTCTAGCTCCTGCACCCTCTCATTTTTTAGTCTAATTTCTTTTTTCAGCGCACTAATGATTTCCGTTTCATAAAATCCTTCTTCAATTTTGATCATCTCTTTTTCCATTTTCAAAATCTTATTTTGCTGCTCGACGATTTGCTGTTCATATCTTTGAATTCTGTTATCTTTTTCCGAAATATCATGTCCCATTTCCTTCATCTTTTGCTCTTTTTCTTGCAACCTTATTTTCAGGCTCTCCTCCTGTTCGTATTCTTGAATTTTATTAACTTCTTCCACGGCGTGCATTATTTCCTTTGTCTTTTGTTTTTTTTCTTTTAGTTCACAAGCTATTTCATTATTAGATAGAAAGTTCACCTTCGGCAGGTCTCTGACTAAAAACAAAATAAAAACAATGATATAATGAAAAATTTTTAAACATAGCAAATTTCATCATAGTGAAGATTTCACTTACCTGATTTATTTTCTTCACATTTTGACAGTTTTCTCAACTCAAAAATTTGATTCTCTAGCTGAACAATTCTGTATTCTCGATCCTGCAACTTTCGTTTAAGACCGTCGATATCATGCTCCTTGACATAATCCTCCAAATTCGTAACCATTTCCTCCAGTTCTATAATTCTCGCTTTATCAATTCCTGCATTTGTGAAATTGTTCTTCTGGATCCACTTTTCCATTTTCATAATACATTCTTTATCGAGCGATATCTGATACCGCAGATCACGCATCTCTTTCATATCCTCCTTGAGGAAGTCCTCGAGTTCTCGTATAGCATTCTCTAATTCCACGATCCGTTTGGATTTCCTATTGATTCTTTTTTCAAGATCGCGCATTTTCTGCGCATCCACGTTTTTCCGTAGGAGATTTTCTAGCAACACTATTTTCTGCTTCAGCTTGATAATGTATTGATTCTTTGCCTCGATCTCTTGTTTCCAAGACTCCTTCACTTTCATATTTGTTTTTTCATCGCTGTTATCCTTTTCTGAAAATTTTGTTGTGCTCGTGTAATTTTTCAAGGAATTTTTTAAGGCTGTCACTTGCTGCTCCAGTGCAAGGATACGCCGACCTTTTGCGTTTAGACTACAATTTTCGCACGCTTTCAGTTGCGTTTCAATATTCTTGTTTGATATTCTGTCATGCCCATTAATGTCCTTTAAGCCCTCACAGCATTTCAATTGCTGCTCCAGCTGGACGATGTATTGATTCATCGTCTCCGTCTCCTCCTTCCAAGATTCAATGTGTTTCGCGTCATCCAACAGATCCTTACACTTGTCGTGTTCTATCTGGAGATTCTCCATCGTTCTTTCCAGCAATATGGCATGGTTCTTCGCCTCTAGTGCTTTTCGCCAAGAAGACTCGTCCTTGTTATCCTGAGACTAGCGTGCGATATGCGTACTGAAGCGACATTCGTTGGCAAAGTGGCAAAATGTATGGGATGGCGATAACGAAACAAAGGCAGAAGCACAGAGAAGGAAATAGATCAAGATGAATGTATATGTATGTGTATGTGCATTTTTTATCTGTATACATGCATCGAGCGATACGAAGAACGCGAAAGTGCATCTTCAAGTGATGAGATATTATCTTTAATCTTCATTCTTCCCTTTATCTCAGTATATTTAAATAATCATTCATTAAATTATCTTTTTGCAATCCTTTGTTATCTCCTTCTTTTTCTTCGCGTCTGCCGTTCACCATCTGATTTTCCTTTGTCTTTTCTTTTTTTTTCTCGATTTAAACTCGTATTTATATTTATATTTACGTGTGTGCATAAATATATATACATCTACGTATATCTTCCGCGGCCGTGTAAGTTATATAGTATGTATATACAGATGGATGCGCGTATATTTTATCTCTTCTGTATACGCCGGTGTATAGGTATGTATATTTATATATATTCATATATATATATGTATATATATATATATATATATATATACAATATATATATTTATATATTTATATATATGTATATATATTCCGGATTCTTCTTAGTAATAATTAATTAACGTTATTGTTTCCGTTGTCTTCTCTCGCGTCGTCGTATTAATATGTATTTATAAGTTATCCTCTGCATTAAATTTATATTTATATATTTATATTAATAATTTTATCCTCAATATTTATATATTCTCAATATTTATATTTATATCAAGTTATTATTGTGTTATTATCGTTATTATCCTTTCGCTATAATTATTGAATACGTTAACAATGGTCGTAGCATTTTACGTAAAATAATTATATGTCTCGACGTGAGTTTTGTCCATTAGCGGATTAATCCTTCGTTTAAGTTTCTCGTATATACGTCTATACTTGTAAAGTCTCGTTTATAATATGCAAATTGTACTAAAAAGAACGGAGAAGGCGTCCCCAACAAAAATCGATTTTAAAACAAGCTTTTTAGAAATCCGGCGGGACCCGCCTATTAGCATCGTTCGAGAAAAAAATTTGTAATATTTTTGTTTTATTATGTTCGTTGTATTGTTAACGCAAAACCAAAAGGAAATACGCACAGAGGATATGCACGGCGATACGTGAAGCATATGTGAATTTCGTGTATATATCCAAAAGCAGCGTGAAAAATAACAGAAGACAAGTAGTTAGTAGGTTAATAAATGGAAGAAGAATGTGTTAATATAAATTAATTAATTTATATTTTTCTTATTATCAGTACTCCGCAAGTAAGTATGAAATATACTGACCTCTTGCTGTGCAGTTGTAGCTTGTTTCAACTTGGCTTGTGCGATTTTGAGTGCTCTGCGATGAAGAAATTAAGAGAATTAGTAGTTTTAGAATTAGTAGAAATTATTTTAATTTATTTCAAAATATATATTTTTAAAAAATCAATAAATAATTTATATTTAAACTTATTATATAAACTTATTATTGGGAGTACAAATTAGTTCGGTCCGTTAAAAAATGCATTTATTTCAAAACAAAATGAATGAATAGATCAATTAAAGTATTGTCCATCGCTGCCTACTACTTTTTCCCATCTCTCAGGCAATTTTCGAATTTCATCTCGAAAAAATGACTCGTCTTTGGAGGCGATCTAATTTTGGAGCCAATTTTCGATTTCTGCGAAAGAAATGAACCGGTGACTTGCTGCATCCTTCAACAACCAGTCAGAACAATCAGAAGGAGCAATATCCGAAGAATATGGCAGATGCGATAAAACATCCCATTTGAGTGTTTCCAAATATTTTTTTATGACTTTAGCGACATGAGGCCGAGCGTTGTCATGAAAAATAATAACTTTATCATGTTTTTGCTCGTTTTTCCGGCCGTTTTTCTCGCAATGCACGGCTCAAACGAATCAATTGTAGCCGATACCGATCGCCTATAATGGAATCGCCAGGTTTCAGCAGCTCATAGTAAACAAGACCCTTTTGGTCCCACTAGATACAGAGCATGATCTTCGAACCATGAATGTTCGACCGTGATGTTGAGGTCGATGGCAACGATTGACCGGGCTTAGCATAGTATTTTTTCTTCTTAGGATTGTCGTAGAATATTCACTTTTCATCTCCAGTCACAATCCGATACAAAAAAGCTTTTCTCTGTTGTCTTTGAATCAGCTATTCGCAAGTGAAAAATCGCCTTTCAACGTCTCTCGGTTTCAGTTCATAAGGCACCTTCTTTCAGGCAATTTCTTTGTTTTTGAATCATTCCCATGTCTCTCAATCGTCAGAAACGGCTTGTTGAGTTACCCCAATGATTCTGCAAGCTCCTCTTGCATTTGACTCTGATCTTCTTCGAGTAATGTCTCTAATTCTTTGTCTTCGAATTTTTTTGGCTGTCCAGAGCGAGCTTGTCTTTAACGCTGAAATCTCCATCCTTGAAATGTCGAAACCATTCCCTACATGATTTATCAGTTGGAGCAGTGTCACCATAAACTTCGACAAGCATTCGATGGGCTTCAGCCGCATTTTTCTTCCAATTGAAGCAGAAAATCAAAACCTCCCGCAAATGTTGCTTGGTTACACAAAATTCGACATTTCAAACACAGTAAAAATCAAAGTTTTTGTATGAAATTCAAAGCGATATAAACTGAATATTATTAGCAGATGTTTAACTTCTCTGAAACTGCCAAAATCAGCTGTCACTATGAACCATTCACAACAGCTGGAGCCATCTTTAGGGAAACGGAAAGAACTAATTTGTACTCCCAATAATAAATTTGTTATTTTCTGTACAATTATTTTATCATAATATGTTTTAAAAAATATATAAATAAGCAATTTATTTCACGTTATATTATGCTTATCTCTCGGCTTAGTGCCGAAACACTATCTCCTGATTTTTAATTAAGAATATCATATGAAATTGTGCATACATAGTAATGAAGAACTACTGTTTTATATCTTTGAAATATAACATAATATAAAATGAATACAGAATCAGTATTACAAATTAAAAGAGATGTTGGGTTGAAATGTCTATAACTTATTGTATTATACTAATAAAATTTAATTACATGCGCGTTCACCTTGTATTTGGCTCTAATTTAGATATATTTTCGTTATCGTGTTTGATATACTCACTCTTGAAGATCTCTGATCTGTTTCTCTTTTGAGTTTTGTTCCTCCTGTGTCATCTGCACGAGCTGCAATAGCCTCTCGGTCTCGGCGGCACTCCTGCCTGATTCTTCTTTTGCTTTTTCCAAATCCCTCTCGGCAATTTCGAGAGCTTTTTGCATTTCTGCTAATCTTTTGTCCGGCGCTCCGCCACTCTTAAATTAAATAAATTTAATGAAAAAAATCATTTATGAATTCATTCATGTTTAACAAATACATTTAGTAAGATTATACAGTGTTATTAATAAGAGAATGACTTATTTCTTTAAATAATAAAGTAGTAATTTTTACTAAAAATAAAAATTAAGTAAACTTAGTAAATATTGATATAGGATATGGGAAAAAGTTCGTGGCGATTTTTTAGTAAACTTAAAGTGTTTTTCTTAGAGTATTGAAATCAATTTATTTAAACCAAATATGCTCCATTATTTTCTATAATATTTTGCCATTTTTGGCAAAACCATAATTCCATCGCGATAGAACTTCTGTGATTTCTGATCGAAAAACTGCTTCAAGTGACTTTCACAGGCCTCTTTTGTCTATCAAGCTAGCTTTACACCATTAAGAGAGTTCTGCAGAGACTTAAACAAATGATGGTGCTATGTCAGGACTATATGGTAGATGCATTAAAATTTCCCAGCCAAGCTCTCGCAATTTTTGCCGAGTCATCAAAGATGTGTGTAGTTGAGCGTTG
>Ga0157364_1003763_pt1 | contig 14850 bp, 21 predicted proteins | sample AttsexASBM2_FD_111476 | JGI IMG/M metagenome (GOLD analysis project Ga0157364, IMG submission 111476) | Fungus gardens microbial communities from leaf cutter ant in Ribeirão Preto, State of São Paulo, Brazil - Atta sexdens ASBM2 | ecosystem: Host-associated > Fungi > Mycelium > Unclassified ... | reverse complement strand
CCTAATACAAAGTAGTCTACCTTATATACTATTACCCATGGTCTGTGCTAGCTACTGTGCACCCTACCCTAAACGACCATGAGTATAACATGAGGCCAGCATATGTTGTCCATGCTGTATGACGTCACTTTGTTCCAGAATCTTCTACTTCATTCTCTCAAGTCCCGTGATCAGTCTTGTGACTATGCCATCACTTTGTGACTGATGTGACAGTGTGACTGATAAACCCTAACCTGAGTTGTTCTAAAAATGGAAAAAAAGAAAAAGAAAAGAAAAGTAAAATAAAAATGAAAAGAGAAAATAAAATAAAGTCCACCATCAATGATCTTGACAACTATGCTCTCCAGTAGCCTATGCAGCTTCCACACATTGTCTCTAAACAATCTTGCCAGACCTTCTACTGATGTTCCTTTGGTTGTTGCCATGAAGTGCATCATTTTAGATAGCCTATTATACACTACGAGAATAGCATTCTTTCCTGCCACCACTAGTAGCTTGGTGATGAAATTCACCATTATATGAGTCCACAGTTTTTCTGGCACATTACTTAGCTTTAGCTTCTCTGCTATTTCCTCTGTCCTATTCTTCATTCTTTGACATGAGTCATATCCCTCCATATATCTCCTAATGTCTCTTGTTACTCTAGGCCACCAGTAATTCCTAGTGACCAGTTCTACCATCTTCCACAGCCTTCCATGTCCTGCCACCAGTGCATCATGATGTAGCCAAATTATTTCTACTTTGAGGTCCCTGTCTTTTGGTATGTACACCTTTTCTTCCTTTAGTACCAGATCTCCTTCTACTTGCTATTTGTTCTCTCACAGTACCTTTATCCCTGCCTTCTTCATTTCCTCTACTACTCTAACTACCTCTTTATTCTTATCCCTCACCCCTTTTATTTTTTCTACTATCTCTTTCTCAGGTCTCTCTATCACTACTTCTCCTAAGCTATGAATCTAATTGTCTTTAATCAACATCTGCTTATCATTGTCCTTTTCCATGCCTATTTTCCAGTCTGGTCTCCTACTTAGTTCATCTGTCTTCCTCATTTTTGTGCCTGGGATGTGTTTTAAAATAAAGTCAAACTGGAACAGATATAGGGCCCATTGTGCTTGTCTGTAGTTTAACTTTTGTACCTTCATGAAATACTCCAAATTTTTATGGTCTGTTCAGACCTCAAATTTAAACTTTGTGCTCTCTAATAGATGTCTCCAATTTTCCAACCCCCTAATAATTGCTAACATCTCCTTGTCATGTATCTCATAATTTCTCTCTGTCTCGTTTAGGGATTTGGAGAGAAATATTACTGGCTTCTATCTCCCATTCTTGCATTCCATTGATAACATGCCCTCTGTTGCATAATCTGACATGTCCACTTTCATTCTCATTTTTTTTATCTAAATCTGGTGCTGCTAACACTGGTTTCTTTATAAACTGCTTCTTCAGCTCCCTAAGTGCCTTTTCCTGCTTCCCTGTCCAATTCCACTTCTGCTCCTTCTTTATCATATCATGCAGTGGTCTAGCTATGTGTTATGGAACACTTTGGACACTAACATTTTCTTTTATCTATTTTTCTTGATTTTATATTTCTTTTCTTTTGAATTTCTTTTTCTTTTTCTTTTTAGTAACAATGAAGAGGCATGTGACATCGCAGTCACATGACATGTCACATGATGTGACATCATAAGCCTAGAACATAATGGAAAGATCTAGAAGATGATGTTAGGGCACATGTATACAACATGGTGGCCTTGAGTAAGAAATGAGATGAACATGATGTCAAGATTGTTGACAATGGACTTGATTTCTATTTTCACTCTTCATTTTTTATTTTATTTTATTTTTATTTTTCTTTTATTTTTCTATTTTTAAAGCAACTCGGATTAGGATCTATCGGTCATGCTGTCACACCAGTCACAAATGATGGCATAGTCACATGATTGATCATGAGATAAAGTAGAAGGTTCTGGAATAAAGTGACGTCATACAGCATAGACAACACATGCTGGTCTCATGTCATACTCATGGTCATTTAGGGTAGGGTGCACAGTAGTTAGCATAGACCAGGAATAGTAGTATATAAGGTAGACTACTTTGTATTAGGAACTCTATCGAGTTCTCTTGTGTCACTCCAATACAAGAGTTGTTTCTTGACTTAACACTTTGAGTCTTGATTCATAACACATGAGGTTGTAGCATGGACCAGGTGTATTTAGTATATACAGGACTCTAATTTAGCAGAGACTCCTTGTCAAGTTCTCTTGTGAACCACCCACATTATATCTACTTTTGAGATTTACTCGCTTGTGTGATCATTTGTCATCATGATAAGTGGTTGCCACAATACTATGGATGCAAAGCCCTCAATGAGTTGATGATAGTAATTCACCAATTCTAGGAACTTTTGTACATCTTTGACACACCTTGGTGTTGGCCAATCCAATACACCCTTTACCTTCTCCTCCTCCATCTTTATTCTCTCTGGTCTAATTATTACTCCTAAAAAACCTACTTTCTTCACCTTCCACTTGCACTTCTCTGGATTCACATATAAATTGTTTTCCTCTAATCTTCTTATTACCTTCACCACCAACTCGTTATGTCCCTCTTCATCTTCTGTCCCTACTATCACATTATCTATAAATACCACCACTTTCCCTATATTGATCAAGTCTCTTAGTAACTCATTTATCATAGCCTGGAAGGTGGCTGGTGAATTTGTTAATCCAAAAAACATGACAGTAGGTTTGAAAGCCCCTTTAGGTGTCGTGAATACTGCCTTTCACTCATCCCCTTCCTTGATCCTCACATTATTGTATCCCCACCTCAAATCCATCTTTGTGAACACCTTCTTGGTGCCAATATTCTTGATTATGTCTGAAATTAGTAGTAGTGGATAATTATTTTTCACTGTCTACTCATTGAGATATTGATAATCTTGCACCATTCTCCTTTTCCCATCTTTCTTCCCTACAAAGAACACCAGTGCCATTTGAGGCAACTTTGAGGGTTGGATGTACCCTTTCCTCAATTGTTCCTGTATGAACTCCCACACCTCTTCTCTCTTTCCTTGACAATAGATATGCCTTTCTCTTCCTTGGTACAAATCCTTCCTTCATCTCTATTGTATGATCCCAGATCTTTCTTGTGGGCATCTGCTCTGACTATTACTTGCCAAACACTTTAATCCACTGGTGAAACTTTTCAGAGACCAACTTCTTCACTTCCTCTTCTAACCTTGCTGCTTCCTCTTCCTCATCTCAAATCTCCTACTCTTCCACTACTCTTTATCTCCACTGTCTTCCTTTCCTTTTGCTTTCTCTTTTCCTGCTCCTCCTGTTTTCTTCCTGCTTCCTCTTTGGCCTTCTCTTCCTTTTGCTTCTACCATCCTAACTTCTCCTATTTTGGTCTCCACTGCTTTCCATACTCTTCCAGACATCTTGTCATCTTTACCTCCTCTGTCTTTCAATCAATCTCAGGGTTGTAGCAAGCTAGCCATGGTATCCCCAAAATTACTGTCCACTTTTGCCCCCCAATAACGTCAATTTCTGTTCTTTCTCTGTGTCTCTGATAGTAGATATTTACTTCTACTATGTGTTCTATTAGCCCTTCCTTGTTGAGTAAGCTATCTACATTCCTCACATGCATTGGTCTTTCTAAATTTTTCAATTTGAATCCTTGCTTCCTGGCAAACTCTGAGCTCATTACTAGCTCCATTGCCCTACTATCTAATAATGCCTCCACCATTATTCCTTTCTGCATGTCTATCCTCTCCAATCTTCACTGTGACCTCTCTTAATGTTCTTCTTTCTACTTTTCTTACTTCCACCCTTTTCTTACTTTCCTCTGATTCTTGTGTACCAACCTGTATTTTCTTAGCTAGTACATGGAATTTATTATAAGAATCTAGTCAAGGGACTCTAGATTCTCCTCCTCTTTTAAATGGTCCAATTGTTTGTGATTTCTCTCTCTTCTCCTCCCATACTCCAGTCTTCTTCCTTTTATTACCCCGCTTCTCTGCCCCCTATTCCAGCAGTGTTGGGCCATATGTCTAAATCCTCCACAGGCATAGCAGTTCCTTTCTCTGTTTATGTTCATGGCATATGGGTTGCATTGCACCAACCCTGTTCTCTGCTGTGGGTGCACTATTATTGCATTTGTCCTTTCTACTCCCTCCATCAGAGCAAGCTCTGTTGTCACCTACTGAGATAGCATTTCTTGCCTCCTCTGCCACACTAATAGTTGTGGCAATATCTGTCTCTACTTCTGTGGTTTGGGGATCGTCCCTCCTTGCTCTTTTCTTCTCCTCAGCCTATCTTTCTCTCTCTTGCTTTCTCTCCAATTTCTATCCAGGATAGTGGTCCTATTGTACCACTGTTCTGCTGTCTCCAGTTGGTGTTCAGCTTCCATTAATTTCCTTCTGATAGCCCTATTCAATCCTTGTTTGAACTCTTCTATAAGGGGGCATCCTTCATATCCACTTCCCTTAGCTGCTCTTCTAAACTCTTGTACAAATTCTTCCATCATTTTGCTTCCTTGCTCTAACCTCTGTAGTTCTGTTACTTTTACCAATTCTTTGTTTCCTCCCCCAAACTCTTTCTTTATGTCTGCCAAGAATTCTCCTATGGTCTCATATTCCAATAGTCCTCTCTCCAGGTCCTCCAACACATTCTCCTTCCAAATGTCCACCAATCCCCCTTGTATGTATGACAACACCCACTGAATCTGCTTCTCTACTGATACTCCCCTCATCTTCATGCATATGTATAGCTTGCATGCTATAATAAGTCTGGCCACCTTTCCAGAACTCTTATCAAACTCTTGCAGCCTTGCTACTTCTACTTGCATGTTGGGTTGCACAAATGCTGCTGCCCCCTCTGCTTCTCCTAACCTAGCCTTGGCAATTATCACTTGTAGCGCTACTAGCTGCTCCTGCTGTTGTCATACTACTTGTTCTAGGTTAATGTCATGTCGACTCATTGTGTATGGTGATGGTGGCAATAGTGTATTAGGTGGTGATGGTGATAATAATGTGGGTGGTGGGGTTGGTGGTGGTGATTGTCCTTAAGCCAAAAGAACTAATCCTGCACTGGACTCAGTTTCTGACCTGTATTCTATCTGTGAAATCTCTGTAGGTGATAGCAAGCCCTCTTCTTGTCCTGCCTACACTATTTACTGACTACCTGACTACTGACTACTGCCCTAATTGAATTGTATATGATTTTGTCTTAAGAAAGACATTCTACTCTAGGCAAGGTTTTTACTAACACTTGCCATTTCTCTGTGTGTATAGGCTACAAAGGAGTACTGCAGCACAAGGCTTCTACTATGAAAGGGCTATGTAACAACATTTACACAAGATGTTACATTTACCTATACTAGTGAGCTTTGGTACAAATAAGCAGCTAGGCTTTCTCTGCCTAACTAGCATACCTCTTATGCCTAGGATCCAGCAAATCTTCTTGACTAAAGGGCAGTGTTACTCTTCGGTCAAGGATGACAAGAGAGTAAGTTTAGAGAGGGTCATGTGCTGGATGGTCTCCAGAAAGGGGTATCGAGTTCTAATGTTATGACTTAAATATTAGACTCTAGGGCTAGAAAGAAAGAAACTTGTTCTAGTATAGTCTGGCTACAGACTAAATACAAATGTTTGAGTATGTACCTATTTAATCAAGGCCATCTTCATATCTATTCAAAATAAAGCTAAAGTAGATATATTGATAAAGATAATGAGCAATACTCACACTTCAACACTTTAACACTTCCTCTTAGCAAGACATTATTTTTCTAACAAAACACCTAAGTAAGTTTGAAATTTAACAAAGGCCTCATGAGAGAGTTCCTTGGTGAAAATGTCCACAAGCATGTCTTTCATTGATACATAATAGAAATCAATCTTACTATATTTAATATGTTCTCAAATAAAATAATAGTGTATGTTAATGTGTTTTGTGAAAGAATGGGAGATAGGGTTGTTAGTGAGTACAATATATCCCTGGTTGTTAGCATGGATAATTATAGCTATTACTTATGGAAAGTCAAGTATTAGGAATAGATTAGCTACTAAACTAGTTATGCTAAAAGTATACAATGTCAAGCTTAGCTTTGACACCTGGCTGGTATTAGAGTTGTAAATGGTGGACTTGGTTTCAATTTATTTTCTCTCTATTTTATTTTTCTTTTTCAATTTTTCTTTTACTTTATTTGAGTTTTTATTTCACTTTTCTCTATTTTACCCTTAGACAAAGAACCTTATAGAAAGTATATATACTTTAGGATAGGTTAGTTATAGTATGTGTATAGACCATATGTTGTGGCAACCACTAATTACAAAGATCAATAGAAGCACAGACAAGTAAATCTCAAAGTAGGATATCAAGTGGAGACAGACCACAAGTTTTCTCAGACCTGCCACATTTTCTGGAGTTGTTGGATCAAATTAGGTCAAAGGTATAGCTCATGTGTTGGTCTGTAAGATTTTCTAAGTATCTGACTTATATATGATTCAAGTAATAGTAGAAACACTATATCCATTTGGCTCAAGTCTTGATTACACTGTGACCTCCACTGAGAATTTCTGTTTCAAGATCCAAGTCCCTGATTGGGCACAGGAAAGTGCTCAGAGTACCATCTCTGTTAATGGGAAAAGTCCTACCATGCTTAACCCATTGTCTGAAACTTCATTGTAAGCTGTTGAGGTATGTTCTGATAAAGCAAAGGCAGGCACATTCATTAATAATCATGATAACCAGCTTCTTGCCAGAACAAACAAGATCACAGTAAATTTGTATATGCCAGTTCAAATAGAGACAAGAACAAATGGAGCTGTTGCAATCACGAGAGGGCCTCTGAACTTCGCTATTGAACTCTCATTCAACCAAACAACCACAATTGGTCTAAGGTACCCACATTCACAACAACCTGACTAGACAGATAAGACTGAATCATATTTTATTCAAGAGTGCCCAGGCTTTTAGAGATGTAAAGTGACTTTTCTCTAATACCCCTACATAGTACCTAACAGCTGTATATATACCAACAATTTTTGTACTTGACACTTTTTACATATATATATACAGTAGACTAATAATCACACTCAAGATAACATCTTCTTGCTACTGATACCTGGCAGCTTGCAATTGATCAATTGACTCTAATGGTTCAAGACTTGACTGAAGCCCTCCTCATGGCAAATGAGGGCAAATTACCATTTCAAGTCTGGAAAACAGAGAGTCAACCTATCACAATGACAGCCAAAGCATGTAAGGTAGAATGGGAATTAAATAAAAATACAGCAGCGCCACCACCTCAGAGTCCTGTTGCATGTGTTGAGAATAGAACTGTGGATCAAGTGAGGCTTGTTCTGTTTGCTGCAGCCAAGTTGAGGTTGGAAGAGATCTCAGTTATGTGGATATGAAATGAAATTTTACTTTGCTGATGTGATACATGTATATGAAGAAAGGAAAGAAGAAATTGAGATATTTTATCAAGTCAGTTATACATTTTTGACACTCTTGATATTGAACTAGTTGGCAGATATCAGAGAATCATTTGCTTGTGACATTTTAAGCGGACTAGGTTGAGAATTTTTGAAGTGATATATGATAATGATAATAAAGATGATCACAATAAGCTTGCTATATTATTGTTCCTGAAGTATGAGTTAATTTTTTTTTAAATCAACAATTTATTACATGGAGCATGAAGGTAAACCGTGGTAGCTACTTCGTAACTACATATATAAGACACAGACTAACATGGAAAAAAGAAACTAAGAAAAAAAAAGAAAAAAAAAGATAAGAAAGAGAGAGAGGTGAACTAATCATAAAAAAATTAAAAAGAAAAAAAGAAAAATTAGAAAGATGATGAAACTAGTTATAAGATCTACTTATAACAGTCAAAACAGAATTGATTGTAAAAGCAAAAGCATTTGGATTAGCCTCCAAAAACTTGATAAAATAGCTAAGAGAATCATGTCTAGAATTCTAATAACTATTGAATCTCCTACAATCATGAAGAATATATCTTCATGATTCAATAGGGTATAATCCACAAGGGCACTTAAATTCTTCTTTTGGGAAAAATCTAAGCCTATATTCGCCAATTGGAGTATAATTAGTAATTGCTCTCATAGTATGCACACATAATGAGTTTGAGTGACCAAATGATTGGAGCCATGGGCCACCTTTGGTGTAAGATGGTTCGATGACATTGAAGTTATCATCTAGTAAGTTGAGGAATTGTTTTCCTTTGCTGTCTGAAGCTTAAAAGATCATCTTCCAACTGTTGAAGATATTGATACAATCAATTTTTTTATTATAATCCCATAATGTTTTACAAGGGTATATAGGTAAAGGGTTGAATGCCTTCAAATCTTTATTGACTGTATTGTGAAGATTCCACTTGAGATGACTGAGACATTCCCAGAATTCTATCAAATTATTTTGATTGCTAGCAAAGAAATGGTGAAGTTCACTGAGTATGGTTACAACATGAATTTGGAAAGAATGTGTCAAAGGATCAAAAATTTTCTTGGTTGTGTGAATAGAATCGGTAATAATGATAATTTTGGAAATATTGCATTTGGACGAGGCTTAGTTGATACTGCACCTAATTGCAAAGAGCTCAGCTTCGGTACTAGTGACAAAGGCCACATAATGAAGAGTTTTGACAAGAGGACTGTCAACTATGTGTGTGTGCAAAATGGATGTAGCAATGTCATTCTTGATGCTAGCATCTGTTACAATGATGGCTGTAGAGTGAGAGAAGAATGACTCAATAACTAAATTATCAAGTTGTTGGAGGCAGATTTTATTGTTTTTTCCTTTAATGCATAGATTGAAAGAAAAGCAGTCTGAGAAATTATCAATGATTCTAAAACCCAGAGAAAGTTCAGGATGAAAAGGAGAAAAAGAAGGAAAAATTCCATACAACCTATTGTCTGAGTCTACTAGATAACCTTTGATATTTGCTCTTTGACAACTGGTAAGAGAGTTGAGGGAAGAAAGATGTCAACAATAAGAAGATCCAAAAGATGAATCCATAAATGTTCAAATGAGATGATTGGGCAGTAAAAACATAGCTCATAGTTGCAATCTGCCCCTGAGTTTTTGAAGGTGTAATTTGATGGGGATAAGACCCGCAATTGCTTTGATACCTTCTGTTGGAGATGTCTTGAATGCTACGAGTATCCATATTGAAGCCCTTCTTTGCATTTTTCCCAGAGTTTTTAGTGGGTATACTAATGGCATATGGTTATAGAACCATAGTTGAAAACCATAAAGAGCTATTGGAAGAACACAACACCTATAAAGAAGGTGTTTTTGTGAGGGGATAATATGTTGATGGAAAGTTAATTTTCTATCAAAGATGAAACCCAAATACTTCTATGAGTTTTTAGGTGTTAGAACTAGTCCTCTGATAAGTGAGAGGTCGAGAGGCAGAGGATTGAAAAAACTGTGTGATCTGTTAAAATAAAAGACTTCAGTTTTGGAATGTTCTACAATAAGACTGAATTTATCTAAAAGATTGGTCATTACATTATAGCTACAAAACAGATGAGAATTGGAAATGTCAAATGATTTGTTTTGAGAGATAAAGAGCTCATCATCTACAAAGGAAATAATAGACACAGATTTTTTAGATGGTTTTCTAAAATATACATTAAAGATAGGAGATGAGAAATTGTTCCATAGATAGTTGGTTTTTCTATTGATGAGATAGTTGGCAAAGAATTTGACAATTCAGATGTTGAGACCTGCTTTCTGATGAATGTGCATGAGGAGGTGATAGTTCAAGGATGAGAAGAATTGTGCAATGTCAAAAGCTAGTATGCTTGTTGAGATATTTTTAGTCCAACCCAAATGAATAATATGCATAAGAACTACTCCAGCATCTATAGTGGATTTAAACTTCAAACCTCCTAATTGACTCAGATGAATGAAGTTGTTAGAAGCAACCTAGAATTGAAGTCTCTCACCAATAACCTATTCAATTAGCTTGCCCAACGTATTAAGAAATACTATTGGTCTGAATGACTTGGGAGAGTCATATGGTTATTTGTTGGGTTTAGGAATGATTATTGTTGACAACCTTTTAAAGTGGGCTGGCCAGTGACCTAAGGCTATACATGTGTTTGCAATGTTGATGATATTAATTAAGACAATCATCATGTTTAAGGATGGATTTAAGATGACTTCACAATAACTTATCTAGCCCTAGGGTGAGCAAATTGTTGCAATTGCTAATTGTGTTCTTGAATTCTTCTTTTGAAAATGAAGCTCAAGCAGATGATGGTTTATTGCCTGTCTCATCAAGGATTTCAATATCAACTTGACAATAGAGAGCAGTATTGAATGAGGAATAAAGAGTATACCAAAGACTGTCAAGAGTAAAACAAGGCTGGTTATCATATTTGATAGCCTCGATAGCAGGTAATTTTTGTTTGTTGACCCAGTTCATTAGTTCCCAAGGACTACGACTCTTGTTAGCGATCTCTTGAATTGTGATATTGAAGAATGCTCTTTTAGTGATCTTAACTATTTTCTTGAAAGCTTTCCAGTCTTCAAGGTTTCTTGATTTCCTATATTTGTTCAGGGATTGGTGTTATAACTCAAAATGTTGTGACAACTACTAGACATAAGTCCAATAGCTACACAAGTAAGTAAAGCTCTCAGTAGGCAATCAGGTGGGGAAAATCACAAGAGAACTTGACAAGGAGTCTCTGCTAAATTGGAGTCCTATATATATAGAGTACACATGGTCTATATTACAACCTCATGTCCACCTCATTTTCTACTTAAGGCTACCATGTTGTATACATGTACCCTGACATCATCTTCCAGGTCTTTCCACCATGTTTTAGGTCTATAACATCACACTATGTGACCTTCCATGTGACTACAGTGTCACATGCCTCTTTATTGTCCAAAATAAAAGAAAAAGAAAAAGAAAAAGAAAATCAATATAAAATCAGAAAAATAAAAGAAAAGAAAAATAAAAATTGTTAGTGTTCAAGCATCCCATAACACACAACCCTTAGAGTTGGATTGTGAGGTAACCTTGTTATTGGGTAACATAAGAGAACTCAATAGAGAACTCTGTACAGAATAGTCTACCTTTATATACTGAATCCTCATGGTCCGTACTAGCTATTTCCAGCTTATTCTAAACGACCATGTGTTAGCCATGAGGTCTGCATGTGGTATGATGTTATCCTTCTAGAATCTTCTCTGTGCCACATGACTTATGTTGTTACTAACCCTAATCCTAGGTGCTAAAAATAGAAAAGAGAAAATAAATCAAAAAGAAAATAGGAAATAGGAAGAGAATGAAAAAGAACTAAGTCCAATTTTGACAATTGGCTGCATTTCTCATTCCACCATTTCTTGGAATGTTTCATGATATTGATTTTCTTTGCATTTTCATTCCATGCATGATCAATTCTTGATGCAAATAAGTTGACTACATCTTCAAGTCTAACATAACTAGTTAGATTGAAGGTGTCAAGGGATTTGATGATCAAAGTGGCTTCTTTTACAAAGGCTGCTTCCTCTTCACTATTCTTTAGTATCAAAAACTTGGATGATTGAACATGCTCTTCAGTGATTGGAATAGTTACTGTGAGAGGAGCATGATCTGATGTGAGGTATCAGTTAGGGTGAATCAAGTGGTTGTTGAGTTCATTCAATCTGCTTTGAAGAAACATAAGGTCAATTACCAAGTTAGATTCACCATCCATGTCAGAGTACCTAGTGGGGATTGAGTTAGTAGGAAGCGACAGTTCTAAATTGAGAGAGTCTGCTATAATAATGAGGTCATTACTGATAGATAAATGATGAGGAAAAGAAGGATTCCACAAGCTATCCCTAATGTTGAAATTGCCAGTTATGATGAGAAGATTGGTAATGTTCACCTCAGTATCCTTAAGATACTTTAAGGCAGAATGAGAGGAATCAGAGTATACATTCATAATAAAAGAACAAATATTATTATTGAAGAAGGAAATAAAAAGAATATCTCTGTGGTTAATAATGTCTTTTCAAAGAGAAAACTGTAATGGTGAAAGACAAATATTGATATAAGCCAAAACTCTAGGTGAGTCTGACTGGTTTGAAGGAAGCCTGGCAAAGGAAAGCCAGTTAGGGTGATGAGGCATTCCAACTAAGACTTCTCCCTCACTACTTGTTACGCTTGAGATGTAAGAAGGAAGTCTGAGGATGTCATTGAACTATGGAATTTGGAACATGGTAAGAATACTTGACAATTCCCACATCCTCCTGACCATCTTTCATCACTTCAGTTTTCGCTGACCAGTGACATTTTGATGGCCACATTTGAGGAACCTAAGCATGTTTGTGTTTGGTAATTGGACATACAAGAGATGGCAACCTTTAGTGGTAGTACTCCTGCAGCTGTTATATGTGGACCCTTCACCAGTCACCTGTTTATCCTACAACATGACACAATTGAGATATAGGACGTCTCCATGACTAGCTCACACATGATCTTTGAAACAAAGCCTCCAACCACTTCAATGATAACGAGTATTTGTCCATCATGCGATGGTGACAGGATTTTGGTGGGAAGTGGTGATGAAACTGTGAGGATGTGGGATGTGAACCTGGCCAGAAATTAGGCTGCCACTATGGACACTCAAGATGATGTGTGGAAATTTATTGCAGTCTCACCCTCCAGAAAGATGGTGGCCACTAAATCAACATGATCTATTGAACTCTGGGATATAGCGACTTCAAAGGTTATCAGGCATATGGATACTGAATCTCACATGAGGATTGCATTTTCACCAGACAAGAACCAGGTAGCCATTTTGTCCAAATCTCTCCTCACCCTATGGGATATCAATAACCCAGAGAATCACCTCTCATTTGAGCCCTAGCCCTCAGGAAGAGATGTCCGTACTTGGCAGGTTGCCTTCCAGACCAGTGATCACGTGGTTGTATACACTTATCTGTGGGATTCTTCATTACTCCAGGTTTGGCACGTGATAGGTCCCACTTGCTCATTTTCGTTGGACATCAAGATCCCAGTATTCTCAGACCTATTCCTGGCACCCAATAGCTTGACTGTCATTTCCTATTATGGCATTTATTCCTGGAATCATGACACTGCCCAGTTTGATTCTGCCCACTTTACCAATCAAGAGCATCTCGACGAAGGTCTTACATACTCACCTGATAGGAGACTCTTCATATGTTGTTCTTGCAAGGACAAGGACATCCGAGTATGGGACACACAAATGGGTCAACTCTGTGGCAAGCCTATAACCATGCTCGACAATGTAAAATCAATCGCCCTCTCACCTACCCTGAACCACCAATCCCTTGGCAACTGACTCATCGCTATTCATTGCTATGGCACAAACACAACAAGTCTCTTTGACATCAACAATGGCTGTCTGTATGCTGATTTTTGGAGTCAAGGACATGATATGGCATTTATACACAATGGAACAAAGCTGATGACTAGTATGAATCCACTCATAATTCGGGATACAGCCAATCTCATAGTCAAATACTACAATGGGTATAAGCTTCACCCTCGAGAAATGAAAGATGGATGGATGATAGGTCAGGATAACGAGTCACTATTTTGGGTCCCACCCGAACACAGGAACAATTTATGTCTCCTGCCTTAGTTTGAAATGACTTGGGGACGGTCAACCAAGCTGAACCTCTACAACTTCAGATATGGCAACAAGTGGACAGAATGCATTGACCAAGAGTGGTTGAAAGAACTCAAGGACAAGGAAAAGAAGATGGGAAGGCTGCTTGGGTGAGAACGCAAGATGTAGGATTCATCAGAGGACAGAACTCACTTTCAAGGACTGTATTGTGTCATTTGTACCATAATGTTTGCAATGGGATCGTCATTGAACACTGCTCATCATGCATGCTGCATAGCACTCCCTTGAGATATCATATCGTCTCAAATCATTACACACACACAGTAATCTACAGACTGTGTGACAAGGAGCCAGCATATCAATTGGCCTGCATACAAACACACCAATGACAGTCATGACAGACAACACCTAATGCAAGCATTTGGAGACAGCAAATAACACAACTTTCCTGTGAGAATGTAGAACCACAAACCAAACAAACGGGTAGGTGAAAGCAGACAGCGATAAGCAACCAACTGAAATGTTTTTAAATTACATGATACAACTACTCCAGGCCATGTCAAATGAGCTAGCATAACCAATGATGAAGAATCAATATTCCTGGGGCAGAGTTCTGCATGTAGTGACTGAAACAAAACCAGAGCTTGTCTAAGAAATTAAGGATGGTTGTGGTGGGGTTGTGGTATAGGACGGCAATGTTGAGGACGTTGACCTTGGTTAGGGATGAAGGGAATTCTGAATCATAGTCTCATTCACTCACTACATTACAAACATGGCTTTGCCAGTAGATGAAGGTTCAAGTTGTAGTTGAAGATAGACAAAGCAAAATGCATCAAGGAGAGTAGTCAACCAGCACAATTTTGTTAGACATAGTATAGCCAACAGTCAATGTAAATGAAGTTTATCTCTGAACCTTGAAAAATTTGTCGTACGCACTTCTGCATCCCCTTGTTTCATTATTCCAACAGTTTTTCTTTCTGTCAAAACATTCATCTTCCTTCTTTGCCTGTAAAGACATGACATAATATTAATTTGGTGAGTGGTAGCAACTGGCAATGGAGGTGGTAGGAATGATCAATTTTGGATATGGATCCTCAGATACCTCCCATCGTTTGAACGCATATTTAATATAATGCCCTATTTCCATCCAAAAACTACCTAACAGCAAAATCCCATCAACCTTTATGCATAGAATAAACAGCATT
>Ga0157364_1003762_pt1 | contig 14851 bp, 11 predicted proteins | sample AttsexASBM2_FD_111476 | JGI IMG/M metagenome (GOLD analysis project Ga0157364, IMG submission 111476) | Fungus gardens microbial communities from leaf cutter ant in Ribeirão Preto, State of São Paulo, Brazil - Atta sexdens ASBM2 | ecosystem: Host-associated > Fungi > Mycelium > Unclassified ... | reverse complement strand
TCGTTTTTTCATTGTCTTTTTCCTCGTTGTCTTCTTTGATTTCATGCCCATGCCGATCTTGGTCTTAGCTTTCATCGTTGCCTAGACGGCAGCAGCGGCGACTTTCTCGCGGTGACGTGAGTGCTTTATTGGCGAGTCTGTCATGTATCTATCGGTGAGATCGGTGCTCCGAAAATACGCAATGTAGTATTCTCGACACGCCACGTCCAACGAATTTATGTCCGTATTACTCTGACTAATTGCTTCGTAATGCTCAGGCCGCAAAACTGATAGCCCGGGATATGTAATTCGAAAGGAAGCGCGTTTATCGCTCGATTCAGCAGACTGCCATCTAACATTCTCTACAGTCTTTTATCTTCGATACTGGATCATCGATGTGCGTCCGCTGCCACGGCTGATTGTACTAAGTGCTCGTCGCAGCGACGATAAGTTCGAACCTTCGGATTCCGCCTTCATGTGTTCCGGATTCACCTTCATGTGTCCGGAAGCTTGTCCCACACATGTAGTCTGCCATACACCTGTAAGACCTTCGATATATACTGCAATTGTTCAAATCCCGAATGTCGAAAGAATGACACAGCGCAAGATTTTACTACTGTGCGACTCGCGAATTCGCGCGTCTTTAAATAGGTATTCGAAAGCACAGCCTGTAACCATTGACGATATGCGCGAACTGCGACATGAATGATGGGAGGCAATGCGGAGAAGCGCAAGCACGGCGAAATGCTGCAGAGTACTATACGAGCGATCATTTGCGGCCCGTTGAATTGCAGTAAAATTAACGTTTTCATAAGCTTGTTCGAGAATCCGAATGGCGTTTTGAGAACATGTATGTCTACTCGAAATCGCTGCAACAGCCAAAGTATCGATATCTCGAAAATTTGTTTGCATCTGTCGACGAAATCAACTACTTTACATTCTCCAACAATAGTGACGTCGTTCCACCGAGCGCATTCAAATTCTATTTTTATCTTTGATGATGTGACAAGTGGGATGCATGAGAGAGTACGTCTCGATAGGACGCAAATGACTGTTTCTATCTCAGATGTACGCAAGAATATTTAATCTCATCTGATACGCGACAATGCGAACCTACTGATCCTGTTCAAACAGGACGGTACTTGAAACACATTTACAACGATCACATGAATACCAACATGTCGTACAACAAATTTTGCACGTTGTGCCGTGACTGTTGGCAGCAAAAATATGGATTTCTAGTGATAGACAAGGAGTGCGCTTACAAACGGTAGATACAGAAAGGTATTTAATGAATTCGTGATATCGTAACGTAGTCAGTCATTGTCGATACTTAGCCAGAGATGAACATAGCAGATGTGAAAAACTCGCGAAGAAGATCGAAAAAGTTGTAAGAGTAGAGCTGAAAAATGAGTTAAGAGATGTAGATAATTCCCTTGGTAAGTTCACTGCGAATTATAAATAGAGTATAATTCACTTTTTTATAATCCATTTTTTCTTATAGTTCACTTTTGTAATTCATTTTTTCAGCACGTATTTCGATATTAAAATCAAAGGATTCACGAATTATCTAATGCGACAATGGATTCATCTGGATAGGCGACAATTCAGAGAATCGCTTGTCGATATGTGGGAGGAAGTCGCAAGTTTTCATTTGGAGGAATTATTTGGTCTCCAGTAATATGCACTAGATCCGGAGCTGGAGATTTGGAATTGTATCATAAATTTATGTTATATGAACTACAAAAAGTATTACATTAACATGCAATATATAAGAAAAGTTCATATATTGCATGTTCTTATATATTGCATGTTAATGTAATGCTTTTTGTATAACAGAAACAATGGTACTTCAACATCACATTTTTAAAAGTATTTATTTATTTTTTTTTTAAATTTTATTTTATTTTATTTTATTTTATTTTATATTATAGATTAAAATAAATATACTTTTTCAAAATAAAATTTTTAAAATTTTATGTAGTGCGAAAGAAATATATATAAATTATATTACTTGTGCATCTATTCGCTTCCTTCTTATCTTCGCGTTATTAAAAAGTATCATCGTGCTCGATAGTACACCTCATATTAAACTTTGCTCCCTTTAAATCATTAAATAAAAAAAAGTGTATGATAAAATATCTTTGCATGTGAGAAAAAAAAGATACAACAGAAGCGGAAAAGATGTTACACATGAGAGGAAGAGAGATGGTAAGTATATGCGGTAAGTGTATGTGAACTCACATGCTGGTGTGGGTTGATCCAGTCGACGACGGCGGTGACGAGAGTGGTGGTGCGCTGCGGCGGGCGGTGACGGCGGGCGGCGACGGCGGGCAGCAGCAGCGGTTGCTGTAGCGGCGTGCGCATAGCGAAACATCATCACGCGTATCATGTTTATGTAATTTACCGAGTGAGGTCCTATGTTTACATAAACATAGGACCCCAGTTATCACTGTTTACGTAAATAGCGATATGTTAATCTTTCTTGCGCTGCCCTCTCCTCTGCGCCCCGTTCCCCCTTCAGAGAAACACAGTTAGAATTCGCCTATTCCTTCTATTTATTTTATATTAATACTATTTTCGCGCTGACTCTTATTAGCCTTAATTTTATTGTTATTTATTATTTAAAAATTTGAGAGTCCGATTTAAATTATTTTCTGTTATTAGATATAATAAGATTAAAATGTCAATCTTATAACATAAATAGTAAAATAGGATTATTTTTAGTAAAAATACAACTGAAAATCTCTCAGTAATTATTCAGATTGCGGCCTTTACCTCTGATTTCGAAATTTGGCTTATTCGACGCATTTTTGGTTGCTACACTTTATCGCTTTGACAGATTTTCTAACTTGAGTACAACTTTAACATTTATTATAATATCTCCAAATAGCACAATAGCGCTTGTAAACGCTATGTGCTACTTGAGTCTCAGTTCACCGGTCCAACTAACATTTTTTCTTACAGATTCTTTCATTTCATGCAAAAACGCGCCGGAGGTAATGGACACATTCTGAATAACAGTTTCTCTGTCTAGAAAACCACTGATGTTGATTCTATAATGAATATAATCGGAATAGTCGGTATAGTCGGAAGTCTTAATCTTATTCGATGAAGTTAGCCAATCAACATTAGTCGTACAAGTTCTATTGGTCAACTTCACTGATAAGACATAGGATTATCATCACTCATTGTAGAATCAGCATTAAGGATAACAAAAATAATCTTGGCATTTTTTACCCCAGTAATACAAATAAACTTTGCGGCATTGTTATTAAACAATATAATAGAAGTAACACTAGAATAAGATTAATAAATACTTACTTACTCTGGTAAAAAAAAATTGATAGAGAGTTATTGAAAATGACAGAATTTTTATCAATTTGTATCGTTTTCCATAAGTTTATATCATTTTATATCACTGACTTCGCGAGCATAATGATCGGATACGAATCCTATTTTATTTTATCGGATTATAAAATTTATACAAAGTTTCTATAAAATCTGAATCAAATTAATGAATTAGTTTACAAATTCCATATTCAAAACGATAAGATTTTTCTATCGTTCTCTATTAATTTTTTTTACTAGGGTAATCTATCTAGTTGTAAAAACTTTTCAGACTAAAATAACTGCGACGCTAATATTTTACTTTTGGCTCTCAAACGCACGGGTACATCTGCATAAGCTTCTTGACAGTTACCAGGCGGCAATGAACTATGTGTCGTGAGATTTCATTCTTACTGTTAGTTAGACGAATGATGTGACGGAATTTTCTAATGAATGCGTTATTACCAAGAAACAAGGGATAGACCTTTTTTGTCGGAGATTTTTACTTCTCGATTTAATCTACTCTGTATCAATTGTTCTTATACACTATATAACTAAGACTTATTATTATCATACATTTATATTTCATTAATTTGACTCAATTTTTCATATTTTTCATATATTATAATAATAAATTTGTACATTTTAGAATTACGACTTAATAGGTTTTAGGCACTTGTAATTTATATTCTGTATCCATTTATTCTTATACATTTCACAACTATGACTTATTATTATTATGCTTTTATATTTTATAACTTGATTCATTTTTTATACTTTTCGTATATTTCAATATTAATTTTGTACATTTTATAATTATGACTTAATAGGATTCATATACTTGTTTAACTCTTATTTCAGATTAAGTTATTTGAATCTTAAAGTTGTTAATTTATATTTCCGTTCTTATAAATATTATATCTATACCCAAAGGTTTATATATTCTTAATTTTATATTCAATATGTTTCAATATTTTATGTTTTATACATTGTATACTATTCTTATTGTTTTTCTTATGGCTTGATCTCTGTCAATTTAAAATTGCTTGTTAGACTCGACACTCGAGTCGAAGAATTATCAATTTTTGTATAAAATGGCACATAAACCATTCTATAGCGATAACCCTACAGGCACATTAAATAATATTTTAGGTATATTTTCAGAATATTAAACGTAACATTTGAATATTTTACTGAAATTATACATATATAATATTAAATAATATTCTCGAAATATTAATGAATGATTATATGTCCATTCCTATTAATATTATAATTATTAAAAGTACATTATTTAATGTTACTGTAATATTGTATGAACATTAAAAAATATCATAACAATATTTATTTTAATTTGTAAAACTGTTACGCCAAGTAGTTCAGTTTAAATATGTTTAAGGGGGGAGTACACTCTGACCAACCTGAAAAGTGAAAATTCTTTGAGCATGAAGGAAAAGTATAAATACAATCCACTTGTAATTTGGCATTTTATTAATATATATATATTAATATATATATTGAACTTGTGTTTCAAATTTTATTGAGAAATATTGATTTTGTAAGGAAATACAGGAAATAATCCATATAAAAATTGCACCGGTAAAAGATGTACATGATTCTAACATTTTGGTTATTCTCAAACAAAAAATCTAAATAGTTCCATAAATTATAATATACTCTTTATAGTCTGATCAAGCTTTTTTCCATTTTTTTAAAATTTTTGAAAATAAATATGTTTGAATTTTTGACACATTCTTCATATTATAAATGTTATTGTATTTTAAAAACTAAAAATATCAATAAAATCTTCGGCCAGATGATAGGGAGTACGTTATAACAACACTTTTTACAATACTTTGAATTTTTTGTTTCAGTTTTTGATTCAATTCTGTGATCACGCGGTGATCGCAGGACGCCGCGATTTCGGCCTCGCAGCCCACGTCACGCATCGAGTATATCGTTGCCGTAGCAACGATTTCGGCTTCGCGACCGAGATCAATCGAAATTATCATAGCAACTCGCGTCGCGGTTAGTGACGTTCGTCGTCATAATCTTTTTAATATTAAACTGTTGAATATTAAACAAAATATCCTTTCTTCTTGTGTAGAGATGGCGTTACTTTTAATTTTATATAAAGCCGTCTATGTTCTTTTCCTTTTATTTTCTCTCTCTCATAACTTCCTAGAACTTCTCTCTCTTAGTTACCTACCGTTGTAAAACTATCAAAACTATCAAAAACTATCAATAAAGGAACTATTTCTTTTGATCATATTGGTGTACTGTTATATCTTTTCATTCCAATATTTTCTACATTTAGTTATGGGCCCAAGGCATGTAAAAAAAAAGGAGGCACTTTGGATATTCAAAAGGAGAAACGCTGTGTGATTGCGTGAGAATCCGCTAATCTAAAAAGGATGTTCATCGGTATTCTCTCCAAGCTCGGATGATTTGTACATCGAGTGAAGCAAGCAAGCTGTACAATGAAAGACATTAAGTCTATTAACAGTGTAAAGAGATATGGCGAACGTCATTAATTCTACGCGCATCGAAACGTTTTCAAGGGACAACTATGATACTTGGTGCATTCAAGCTGAGGCCCTCTTCATAAAAAATGATATGTAGGGATATGTATTGGGTGAAAAATCAAAGTCAGAAATCACCGGGAAAGAAACAGAACGTATAGCATTTCAAACAGTATACGACAAGTAGCCGAAGATCGAAAAGCAAAATCTGATATTATTCTTTCTATTAATCCCGCAGAATTGAAAAATATTCATAATTGTGAAACATCAAGGAATGTATGGAGAAAACTTGAATCCGTCTATGCATCAAAGGGATCTGCTAGAAGATAGCGCTATTAAAGCAATAAATACAAGCTAAGATGTCAGAAGACGAGGATGTAAGAACACACTTAATAAAATTCTATGATGCAGTGGAGCTTAATGCAATAAACGTGAAATCAATGGAGAATTAACTAACCATAATATATATGCTATATAGTTTACTGAGCAGCTTTGAAAATTTTGTTATAGAGATTCGTGATCAACTTCTAATGCGGAATCATTAAAAGTAAAAATTATCGAGAAAATGAATCGGAAACAAAACGAATCTAATACGATGTTTTCTAAGCAAAATTATAAGAAGTCTATGAGCATAAACGACAAAAATAATGTCAGCTCTCAATCAGGTTTTTCCAGATCACACATAAAATATAAATGTTGCAAATGCAATCAAGTCAGACATAAAGTAGCAGATTGCTACTTTCCAAGAAAAAGGCCTTGTCCAACACAGAGGCTGCAACTGCAAGTCAATCGCTAATAACAGAAGAAAAGAAAATTGAGTCAGTACTTCAAGCAAACAATCATGATGCGTTTCAAGAATGGTGCTTGGATGTACGTTCCACATGTGCAATCAAGATATTCTCAAACAGATTCAAAACGGAATAAAGTTGGCAAATGAAGCAATGGTACAAGTAACCACGAAAGAAAATGTAAACATTATTGCTGATAACGGAGAGAAAAACATTCCATATACGTTCACAAATATCCTTCATATATCTAGTTTGCATACAAATCTCCTGTCAGTTACAAAGATAGTTGACAAGGATCTAGATGTTATCCTTAACAAAAATGGAGCTCTGATAAAGGACAACAGCAGAAATATAAAGTTAATTGCGGATAGAAAGGGCGATTTATTTTATCTACGCAAGAGAAACAAGAATGTAATCTAACAGATTCCAGGAAAACACAAGCGAAATTATGGCATCGTCTATGTCACATTAACTTCCGAGACATGTCGAAAGAAAAAAAAGCAATTGGTCTAAATAATGCAAATATCAGATAACTGCGATACATGTTTAGAGAACAAGAAAATTTACGAGTATATCATATCTCACAGAAGTGAAAGGACATCCGGTGTCTTAGATTTTATACACATTGATTTGTGTGATCCGATACGCTCCTCCCTTGGAGGAGCTTGTACTTTATCACATTCATCGACAATTACAATAGATAATGTAAAGTATACTTCTTGAAAGATAAGAGCCAAGTTAGATAACTGCCAAGGCAGAAAAATTCGAAGAATACAAAAATCTTGTCGAAACTCGAATGGGACATAAAATAAAAGCTGTTCAATCCGACCCGACCGAACGGTCGGGAATTTTGCAATGCAAAAATGGATGCGATATTCAAGAATGCTGGAATTAAACGAAGATTCATAACTACGTACACATCTCAAAATGGCATAGCGGAGCAGAAAAACCACACATTGATAGAAGCACGCTGCATGCTTATCCAGTCAGGTTACCCTCCTTTTGAGCAAAAGCCATCTCGGCAAACTACGTCAAGAATAGATGCATTTCGAGGAGTATTAATGGCTCCACGTACGAATTGTGGAATGACCGGTTGCCTGTAATCAAACACCTAAAGACATTCGGAGAAAAGGCATTCTTCTTAAACAAATTTCCAAGCAAAGGTAAATTTGAACCAAGAGAAATACAAGGTTTATTTGTAAAATTCTTGTATTCTTCATCTTCAAGGCATACTGTATTTGGGTACCAAGCGAACGGAGGATTGTGATCATGCGAGACGTGAGGTTTATAAATAAATTGAATCCTGATAACAAATACGAGGACATTGTATGTAACCAAACAAATAACGGAAAATTTAAAATTCTAGGTAAACTCTTAGCTGAAACTTCAGATAATCAAATAGAAATAAGACCATCGATCAATTCGGATCTCGAATATCCTGATAACATTGAAGACTATATATAATTCAATCGATGAGCTTCCCTATCGGAAGATAATAGGAGGATAATAATGAAGTTGAGAAACGACGTCCAGGGAAATCTCGAAAAGTGTACACCGGAAGAGTGGGATGCCCAACTAAATAATATAATTTGATCAGAGTGGAGTCAAATGGAGATCCACAAACAATGAACCTAGTGTAGAACGATCCATAGAGTATGCTCTAACGCGACGCGAACATCTAGTCACCATTGGTTCTAGTGACGCGAATATATTGGAGCGTGTTGGGCATGTTGAAGCATGCGACGCGAACAAATCTTAGAAGTTAGATTTTGATTGATATTGGGGGCAGAAGATTGTTGCAGTGATAGTGGAGTATTTGCTGATAGCAATACAATCGGGATTACATTTAAATGTACCTTCCTCTATTCTAGTTGACGAAAGGGAGCTGCTATATATATTTTGGTTGGCGACAAAGCGTATCTTTTAGCACCGTATTTGTGATCTTATCCAAGAAGATTAGATCTTAAGATCTTAACTTAAGAAAAAAGTGTACAATTATTTCAGCAAAGCAAGACGTATCATTGAAAATGCCTTCGGCATTTTGGTAGCAAGATGGAGAATTTTTTGTAGACCTATAAATACCTTCATTTCCAGAGCAAAGAAGATTATATTAGCAATATGTTTACAATATGTTACTACATAATTTCATTATTACTAACGAAATGGAAAAGTGTCCTCAAGAAAGACAATATTATGTTATAATGATTACGACAAACAGCAAACATTATGCTTAACAACATTAACATTGCCGAATAATATTAGCCATCGTCTAACTTCATATAATTTGCTGATGATTTACAGGGAAAGATTCGCTGATTATTTTTTCAATGAAGGTGCAATAGAACAGCAATAGAGAAAGCTGAAAATAATGACTTTTAGCTTTTATTTTTTTGTATTGTAAAAGTTTTTTATTTATTATATAATTATAAGAAACATGATTTTTTATCATAAAATTATCAAAAAGAAGAACATATAACCATAATACAAGTTGTTTTTTGTGATATTTAATATATAATCAAGTTTATAAATGATTTAGACATTTCACAATCTGGCCATCTTCAGTAAATTTATAAATCTCAGTAGAAACGCAGATTTACATAAATTTCACATTTAATTTCAAGTCCTAAATATAATTATAATCAATGCTTTCTTTTCTCTTATACGAGTACATCATAAACCGTGGTTGCTAAGCCAATTAACATATTGCACATTATGTAGAACAAGAATTGCCAGATTCTGTTTTACAAACAAATTGATGAGTCTTTGCATTGTCTTAAGCAATTTCTTCAATTTTTTATTATTATAATAAATTATTATGAAGTTAACATATTAAATTTCTTTTTCATATACATAATTTGTTTTACAATAATTATTATAAACATAAATATTGTAAAAAGCAGATTACATATAAAATAATTAAATCCAATTCTATCAATGTTGATTAATTTCGATCTCGGTTCAACTTGATCTTCATCTTTTTCTAGTTCTAAAGAGCATTCTACAATGCATTGCAAACAACTGTTGTCAATTGAAACATTTGTCGCAACAATCAATAAAGCCATGTTCATGATGCTAAAAATCGATCCGAGTTCTCGGATCGAGAAATGTGTAATCAATCAACTTGCCGATTTTCCGTAAAAACTGTAAGCTGATTGATTATACATTTCTCATATAATGCCCTTATGAATTAGAAAAAGATGAAGAACAAGTTAAAGAGACAAAGTTAATTTAGTTTGATGGAATTGGATAGTAATTATTTAAAAGATTTGCTTTTTCTTCAGCTTCATTCAGGATTTTCATTTGTAATAATCTACAATTCTTGTAAAAACCTTCTTAAAACATCACCTAGATTAAAAAACTTCCAATACCATCAGCAAGTGTGGTGATATTAGTTAAAATTTTCATCAAATCTCTCCTGAATTTTGCATCACCTGATTGTATTTTCCGATCTAAAACAAAAAATTATTGATTTACAATATAACTTGCATAATAATATAATTGAAAACAATATAGTTATATTTATGATTATATAAACCTATTTTGATTCATTCTATTATCATTTATTCCATGCATTATTGTTTAATTTGTTAATAAATTGTGCTATTTGAGGCATAACAAACTTACGTTTTTCATGTGAAGAGAGTACTACTTGTACGAGAGATATTTCTTTCTATTCCAGAAGTAGATTCATTGTCCTCTTCGAACATTTGGAACTATCTACAAAACTATCTACTGCTCTCATTATGTTCACTTAGTTCTTACGTTGTGGAGCAGTCCTCGATGTCTAAATCATCATCAGTTTATTATTCTTATCATTCATCAGTTCAGGTTTTTTTGAAACATTACTTACAGAATAATTTTTACATACAATTTTTAAAAACATAATTATTTCAAAAGTTGTATAAAATATGCATTATTGATGAGATATTACTTACGCCCCTGAAATTATGGAATCATTCAAAAATTGCATTTGATCAAAAAAATGAAAATCATCTTTTTTTTATCTGAAGTTGATGCTGCTGAACCACTTGGTGTACAGTCATTTTTTTTCTCGCTTTCATGTAGCAATCACAGAGATTTCTCCAGTGCTTTTTAATATTTTCTACACCAAAGTTATCTACAATAGATTAATGAATAAATATTTTGGAGGAATTTTTTATAGAAGCTCATTGAAATATCTTGCACATCTCAATGATAAAGAAAATCATCTTCAGTTTAATATAGGTTTATGGTTCATCAATACAACACATACTCATTTAAATAGTATGTACAAGAAGTTACAAGACATCTTGAAAAGCCTCATAAAAAGAACTCATAATATTAAAAATTCAGTAATAAAATTATTTTTATTTAAATAAAATTGTAACTAAACTATAAATGATGTAAAAATTGTGATCACATAAAATATTTACCTTCTAATTTCTTGCATATTTCCAATTACTTCTTTCAGATAAGAACCTTTTTCTTTAACAGGGATTGTATGATTCTATAAACATGGTTCCTACAATATTTTATCAATATTTCATCGTATATATTCCACAGTTCTCTTTATTCTTATTTTTTTTAACAGATGTTTTTTCTGTTCTGAACTACCTTGTTTATTACTTTCCACTAAAAAGTTATATTGGTACAACGACAATTATTTATTATGCATTTTTAATATATCTAAATTGTATGAAAAATTATAAATGTAGAAAATGATAAATGTTGTTAAGAATGTAAACAACTTCTAAATATAACACCTGCGTCATCCTTAAAAATATGTTCTTTTGTAAAATCAATACCAGCAAAGCATATATGTTTCGTTAAATCGAAATTTTCTTTTGATAACAAATAATTGCAATATTTGCACTTATTGCACTAGTAATACTTGAAAAAAAAATTTATATTTCTATTATTATTTATTTCAACATTTTAAAAAATCGCATTTTTTATTTTTTCTTTGTATTTACGATGTATTGAATCTTCCCTAATCTCCATGTAAATTTTTAAATTTAATTTCAACACTCTTTCAATCCCAACTTTGTAGGTTAGGCAAAGTAAGTAACGTAGACTGCGATCGAGAAAAAATGCTTCGAAACATTTGTAGTGGCAATGCGACCATAGCCGTAAACGCATATATGGACGCAGCACAGACTCTTGCATAACGCATAATGCATAGGGCATAAGGGAATCAACCGAATCAATCAAAATTCTTCTTTTCATGGAATGGGAGGAAAAGAAAGATTTTGATTAATTGATTTGCTTATGCACTATGCGTTATGTAAAAGTCAGTGTTGCGGCCTATACGGAAAAAGTACAGAAAAATGCGGAAGAGCGCTGATTGGCTATTCGAATCACGTATGTAGCACAAAGGACAAAACCTCCGATTGTAAAAATTATCATTTTAAATCGTTTGTATTTCGAGTTATGAAGAGTTTTGAAGTGCAAATAAAAAGATTTTTGAGTCATCCAGACATTTTTAATTAAATATTAAAATGTGTATTTGATGTGTATCGAAATAAATTATAGATACAGGCACTACAGTCACAGTATAACCAATAGACACTCAGCAAAAAATGCGTGTTCGCGCAGGTATGGCTGCGCAACTTTTGTTTTGGGCCGGATCCAATGAAATGCAAGATGACAAGAACGTACATATTATGCAGCTCCCGTATGAGCAGATATCCGTGGCAAAAAAAGACAATTTAAGAGCTGCACCATAAATATTTCTAAAAAATAGATAAAAAAAAGAAAAGTTATAATGTTATGTACAGTATTAAACAATGCGGTAATAATAATAAAAATTCATAATGCACTTTTTTTCGTTATCCCAAAGATATCGTAAGGTAAATTTTTATAATTACAAAAAATAAATAGTTTATGCTAGGTTAACTTAATTAAACATAATCAAATGTAATTTTGTGAAAAAAGATAATATTTTTACATTGACTACGTTTACACGGCATCCTTAATTATGTTTTTTAGAGCAAAGCAATGGATTACGCATGCTTCGAGAAGATGATTAGAAGATTGAAAATTCTTCAATGTACTAATATATAATTAAACACATGTGTTTTTATTTTTAAATAAAAATTTATTATTCATTTTTTAAATAATATTATTTCCTTTTTATACAATATACATAATTATTTATTAATGTACTTTTATAATTATGTTTAATTAGGTAAAAATCACAAATATAATTTTTTTTTATTTTATCTATATTTTATCTATATTTATGTAAGTAAAATTTATATTATATTTTTTTTACGAAAAATAAAAATGTTTGTTTCATAATTATTATTTAATAGTTACTTAATAAATTTGATTTATTTACTAGTTCTTACTATTTTCGAATTAATTTTGTTCATTAGTTAGTATTTTTGTAAAATTTTTTTGTGTAGGATCACATTATTACTTAAGAGGCATTATATCTTTTTTCAGTCCTGGATTTTTCAAACGTTAACATAGCGGATGCTCACGTGACGCAGAGATCAAAGGTACCGACACGAAGTGTCCCTACTATGCTGCAGTCACGGAAATTTCATTAGATACGATAAGTAGTCTCTTTAGTATTTTGATATTCCAGGATATATATTATAGAATTGCTTGGAATGAATTCTGATTGGAATTATTTAGTTTTCGTACAGTTTCTTTAAAAAACACAATAAAAATGTAAGAAATAATTTAATTATTTTGATCGGAATCCATTCCGAATAATTTCATTATATGTTTTCTGGTTGTTATTCGATCAACAAGATGGATGAGTAACTAACACTATAGGATAAAATTCTTTGCATCATTCTCTGTAATAGACCTCAAATGCTATTGTCATAGGATTTAATTGTATCAGGTTTTGAAACATAATACAAACATAATAAAAATTGAAACATAATAAAAATTAGAAATTGTTTTATTGTAGATTTTAACCATCACTCCTTCAAAGTAATGTGAAGTGTTTGAACATAAGTTAAGTTTAATTTTATATATAATTTATATAAATAATTGTCACCAATACAGCTTTAGTGGAAAGTAATAAACAAAGTAGTTCAACAGAAAAATATCTGTTAAAAAAAATAAGAATAAAGAGGACAAACTGTGGAATATATATGAGATATTGATAGAAGGTGTACGAACCAAATTATGTTTATGGAATTATATAATCCCTGTTAAAGAAAGAGGTCCCTTATCTGTGAAAGAAGTGTGATTGGAAATATGTAAGAAATTGGAAGGTAAATATTTTATGTGATTACAATTTTTATATCACTTACAGTAGTTACAATTTATTCAAATAAAAATAGTTTTGTTACTGAATTTTTAATATTTTAAGTTATTTTTATGAGGCTCTTCAAAATGTAATTTCTTGTACATACTATTTAAATGAATATGTTGCATCAATGAACCATAAACCTATGATGTTAAACTAAAGATGATTTTCTTTATCATTGACGTGCAAGACATTTCAATGATAAAGCTTAATATAAAAAATTCCTCCAAAATATTTATTCATTAATCTATTGTAGATAACTTTGATGTAGAAAATATTAAAAAGCGCTGGAGAAATTTCTGTGATTGCTACATGAAAGCGAGAAAAAAAAATGACTGCACACCAAGTGGTTTAGCAGCACCAACTTCAGATAAAAAAAAAGATGATTTTCACTTTTTTGATCAAATGCAATTTTTGATGATTTCATAATTTCAGGGGCGTAAGTATCCCATATAATAATGCATATTTTATATATAACTTTTGATATGATTATGTCTTCAAAAATTGTACAATTCTGTAAGTAATTCAAAAGAACCTGAACTGATGAATGAATAACCTAGACACTGACTACTGCTCCATAATGCAAGAATCAAGTGAACATAATGAGAGCAGTTTTGAAGATAGTCAAATGTTCGAAGAGGACAATAAATCTACTTCTGGAATAGGAAGAAGTATCTCTCGTATAAGTAGTATCTCTTCACATGAAAAATGTAAGTTTGTTATTTGCCTCAAATAACACAATTTATTAACAGATGAAACAATAATGCATGATAATAGAATGAATCAAAATAGGTTTATATGGTCACAAATACAAATATAATTGTATTGTTTTCAACATTCGAATTATATATTATTAGGTGTACAATTTTGTTTCCGCCGTTTTTTTCCGAAATTCGAGGCTTTATTGTAAAAAATTGGTTATACATTTATGATTCAAAGTATTGTCCATCGCTGGCCACTACTTTCTCCCATCTTTCGGATAG
>Ga0157364_1003761_pt1 | contig 14851 bp, 14 predicted proteins | sample AttsexASBM2_FD_111476 | JGI IMG/M metagenome (GOLD analysis project Ga0157364, IMG submission 111476) | Fungus gardens microbial communities from leaf cutter ant in Ribeirão Preto, State of São Paulo, Brazil - Atta sexdens ASBM2 | ecosystem: Host-associated > Fungi > Mycelium > Unclassified ... | reverse complement strand
GGTTATGTTGACAGATGCCCAAGTTTATTGTATGACGTCTATGATCTATTTATTTCGACCACCACTTATCGCTAAAGCCATCTATAGGAAAACGGCGGAAGCAAAGTTGTACACCTAATACATTTATTTAAATTAATTTTATTACATTTATTAATATTTAAAGCAAGTTTTTTAATCTTTTTTAATTTTGGTAATAGCTCGAAAGTAAACTCTAATCATTGTTCAGAAATGTTTCAATAATGAAGGATAAATTTTTTTGATGATATTTGGGATGCGAAATAAAATAGCTTTGTCCACAATATTCATGATTACTCTTCTTTTTTTAGAAGGAGGATGCGAAGACATAAAATTAATAAATTTGGCAGAGAATGTCGGTTTTCTATACCAATCAAATTCTAGATTGTTATTGAAAGTCAAATCTAAAAAATCAGGCTTATCTCCAATTTTCAAGGTGAATTGAATCCTTTCCTGAAACGAATTAAAAACTTCCCATACATTGTTAATATATCGAGGACCGAGGAGTTAATATATGTAGGACCACTATAGCTATGTCATCAGTGATATTGTGCATATAAACTTTACTAAATCATAAAGTGGACTGTCGAATGGAAGAAATGCTGATTTATCTTAGTGGATGCCCCGGTTTGTGTATTTTGAGTAATCCACAAGCTCTAAGTAATATGCCATCGCTACAATAAATTTTATTGTATATTCATATTTAATTATGTGTCCTTTCCTTACTATTTGGTAGACAACTCAGGCATCTTTTCAGTCAATCTTTTAGTAGGATTTTTATCAGTCATTGTATATGTGTCAACGTCAGCCAATAGTTTTTTTATTTTGTTAAAATATTCCTTTTTTTCAATGGCCACTGCTCTGTTCCCCTTCTCTTCTTTTGTGAATAATATATTTGTGTTATTCTTAGTAAAATATCTTGTTGATTTAACCAATCTGCATTTTTGATATGAATATTTTAGTTTTTTGGAGGAGACAAGGAAACAATATTTAGTAACAATGGAATGCATTAAGTTTTAATTTCTGATTATGATTTGATATCTAATTTTTTAATGTTGTTCTCCACATTTTATTTGATTTTTTATTTGAAAGTTGAAGAAGACGTTGAACATCATTTGGAATAATATTATTGGATAAGATTTTACTAACCAATTATTTTTTACGTATCTTACGTATTTTAGTAAGTATCTAGTAATGATTTAACTTATTAATATAACTGGAAGGTTATCATTATCTCTTCTGTTTTATGTTGAATATCAGGAACTTTATTAGGAAACGAAATTTTTAAATGATTAGTGTTACCCTCGTTTGTGTCTTCTATAGAATTTTGTAAATGTATCATTTTGTTTTATAATCGAGCCAACATAATTAACAGGTTTTATATTCTTATTTTTATCTATTATATCTTTAGTCTTTAGCCATCTAATCTTCTTATTTAAGTATTTGAACCTATACAAAGACTGTTCTTGTTTGTTGATGAATTTATTAGTAATGTATACTGAATCTCACAATTGTTCTTATTTCATACGATTAATTAATTTTATTGAATCTGAGAACCAAATGTTAAATTAAAACTTAGGAATTTTATAATTTTGATAATATAATATATATAAACTTACAAGAAATGGAAGTAACGTGTAACATCGTTACAAGTTATAAGTTACTTTTTTTTGGTAACGGTAACGAATATACTGATACTGACGTTATTTTTTTTGATAATGAATTTTAATTATATATTAGTTTTTATATTTTATCATTATTTTTTATATTTTGAACCTATTTATGACATAATTTTTTATAAATAAAAATTATAAAAAGGATTTTCAAGAGTAAAAAACACAGAATACAGCGCGGTTAACTGTACGCAATAATATACTTATAATTTTATTGCGTTTTCTTGAAGTCATACATAATTAATTGAATGTTTTTTGAGATTTAGACATTAAAGCGTTAGAGACCATAACAATATAAATTACCTTTTTTAGATACGTCGATGACATTATGATAGCAGTTCCTTCAAATTTAATTGAGCTCACGTTAGAAACATTCAATCATCCAAGATTACAATTTACAATAGAAATGGATGATAGGATAAGTTTTTAACATGACAATTATTAACAATAATTATTATTAGAGTTTGACTATATTATAAGTCCACGTTTTCGGGTAGATACCTAAATTTTTTATCTTCACGTCCATTTTCAAAAGAAAGGCACAATTTTGGAAAGGAACGATTGACAATCTTTTTATTATCACATCCGAAGTATAATACCATTGTAAAGACATAAGATTTATAATCACACCTTAAAGAATGATTACCCTGCTGAATTAATTTTTAATACTATCAACGCGTGACTCAAATGCCTATTACAAAAGTACACACTCAAACAGAGGAATGATAAAAAAGACGAAGATAATGAATGCATTCTATAATTTTTGTTATGTATGTTTCGTCTTTTTCAGAGAAATTCAACAATATTAGCAAAAAGGTCGATGCAAATTGGCATTTATAAATTATAATAAATTGAGCAGGTTCATCAAAATTCAAAAGGATGTTCTCTCAATGGATTTAAAGAAAAATATACTGTACAAAATTTCTTGATTGTGATGCATCAAACGGATCATCAAAGAAGGTTAAAAACAAGAATTCCTGAATATTGAAATCATATAAATACGACTAACCATTCAATAATTACCGACCACAGAATTGATTTTGGACATGAATTTAATTGGGAGAACATCCAAATTTTGACAATGAACGATACCTAAATAAACGATTAATTTCGGAAACTTCACACACCTGCATGCAAAAAAAATGGATTTAATCTGCGTTCTAATCTGCGTACTGAGGGATTACACCACGCGTATCATTATTGAATGATACTTGTAAGTTTAATAGATTTTGGATTTATTTTTCGCGCGATGACTCTGTAACTGAAAAATTTTTTTAATGGTTAAATCTTGTTTTAATCACATTATATCTTTTATTATTTTGTTAATGTATCTTTTATTATTTTGTTAATGTTTATTCGAATTGTTCTTTCGAATTTTACTTATTTCACCCAAGCGTAGCACCCGATAAGTAGCAATTCGTTTAGATATGTGCGACCCGATTGTTCGGATCGCTGGAGTCTTCGACGGGCTTGTCATTTCGTTCGAGTGAAAAGGAGACATTGCCCTCGCCTCCTCTCAGTATTGTAAGGGGAACAAGAGCCGGAGCCAAGTTCCTGCTCAGTCCTCGACTCCTTCGCCCGTCGGATGGCTACTGCTATCCGACGAGAGAGCATTCATCATCCTCCGAGCTCATTTCTTCGAAGAAGGGCTGATTGGGTCTCTCCCCTTTTACAGGCGGAAGAGGGGCCAGTCATCGGTATCCGAGACTGCGGGTCGCCGATGGGAGGAGGGCCTGACTTCGCCCTCCGGCGACCTGCGACAATCGTCACCGCCACCGAAGCTATAACGACGCCGCCGTCTGGGTGCTTGTAGGGGCGCAGGAGGACCCGCAGCAGACGCAAGATCCTGTAGCGACCGGGTTCTTCCACGCGGGCATCCTCTCTTCTTATTCTGTGCGGGTCTTCCGACCCTGTCCTCCTTTTTCGCCTCTTCTTTCCGAAGCATTACGTTCTCACAGAAGAACACACCCATTCACGATCTTTCACTGCCTAGAATGATACATACCGACAGCGAGAAGTCGCCTTCCATCATCGCGACCAGAGCATCGCGCTTCGCATTCCATGCGGGGCACTCCTCTTCTTATTATTCTTCTGGTTGGTTTTCCGATTCAACTATGACATTCCTTTAAAGTGTGTTGCGCTCTCCTCCTCTCTCCCTCCGCTCTCCGATTTGGGAGGAGAAGGCGCGCGGCTGCGCTCAAATACGGCAATCGCTGTAGGTGCAGAGGCACTACTCACTGCGCTGCTGATCCTCGTATCAGTCAAAGGTCCGCAGCCGCGTCTTCTTCTGTATTGCGTCCACGGTTTGCGAGGGAGAATGTTTCTCCTGCATATTTGGGTGCAGCCGCATGTCTCCTCTTCCCAAACCGGGGCTTCATACAGGAGCCCCGCGAGGATGACATGCATACTGTACTGCGATGCCCGGACTGTGAAGGTTTGGACAGCAGGTCAGCGAGAGCGTTGGTCTGCCTGCTCATCCTCGGAATTAGGATCTCGAAATGTTCTAAACTTCCACAGGCCATCCAGAGTGAGGCTCAGATATTTTATCATGAGCCCCACCTTCACGGAGATTGTCCTTACCTTGATCTGCTCCGGAGGCAGCCGGTCTAGAGACCTGTCATAGAAGAATAAAATCTCTTCTGCCACCTCTAGGCTTAAACCTTGTATGGCGTCGCTCACGCTGTACTTTCATTAGCCTTATAATTTTTCATATATTCAATCTTTAATTTTTAATCAATGTTCACTCGTTCTTATCTCAAGATAAGATTTTAATGTCTTAAGATATAATACGGTTATAATACGATTGTGTTTTTAATTTATGACGTTTTAAGGGGTTTAAGGTAACGAATCTCGTGCTCGTATCTCGGTATGGCTCCCCATGGCTTGGCGGAATTTTGCACGCCGTAGGATTCTCTATTTTAGGATGGTTTGTTATCGCTCGCAATTCGCTCGTAACACATTATTTCGAAAGCCTTTATGAGTAGATGAGGCATCATTGGCTCGTCAATGATCGTGTTCAGCAGAATGCTTATTTTGCAAAAGTTGGAAGTTTTCTTTGCTGATATAGGACTATAAAAGATCTAAAATTAATAATTAATAATTCAGCACGAAATAAATATCTAAACAGTAGTAAAACAAATATTAGGTGTATAAATTAATTTGTGCCGCCCAACTTTGCATAAAAATATAAATCATTTAATAGTCACGCTTTTTGCTATTTTAATGCATTGACATTTAAGATTAAAATATGTTATATTGGATATTTAGCAATATAATTTAAAAAATTAGTAATTATCATCATGGTTTACGATAAAGAATATATTCAATACTGGATGCGTTTTGTGTTTAATCTAAATAAAAACTCTTTTGAGGCAATCAAAATGATTTGTTCCGCTTAGGTGAAGAAAGGTGCAATGAGTGAAAGAATGTGAAGAAAATAGTTCAGTCCTTTTCAAAATTGTGACTTCGGTATTGAGCTAAACACTTTGGCAAGAAAATTCTTTGCATATAATGGAACTAAAAGAATATCCTCTTTTATGAACTCTTTGAATTAGGTCAGACAATTAAGAGATTTACCAACAACATTTAATCTACGTTATTTGAAAACTTCATATGTATATGTATATATATATATATATATATATATATGTGTGTGTATGTGTATATATACCAGATGTATAAGCTTAAATCCGCTGTTTTTAGTCAGAAAAACTTTTTTCAAAAACAAATTTATTCAAAGTACTTGCCCTCACTAACTATACATTTTTCCCATCTTTCGGGCAATTTGTGTATACCACGCGAAAAAAATTCCTCATCTTTTGAGGCAAACCACTCAAGCCATTTTCTTCATAAGAATCGAAGCGCTCAGCGAGCGCGTAGCCCATCGACGAAAACAGGTGATAGTCAGAATGTGCCAGGTCTGGTGAATAAGCGGGATGGGGTAGCACTTCCCAATTGAGTGTCTCCAAGTAGTTTTGGACCATTGTTGACATGTGCGACGGTGCGTTGTCGTGGAGGAAAATTAGCTTGTCATGTCTTTTCCGATAATGCGGCCTTTTTTCCCGCAGACCACGGTGCAATTTGATTAGTTGTTAGCGGTGAGCATTAACAGTTTCACTAGGTTTTAACAGCTCGTAGATGACACCCTCCTGATCTCACCAAATGCACAGCATCGTCTTCCGAAGCGATTTGGTTTTGAGGAAGATGTTGATGGTTGGGCGGGATCAACCCAAGATTTCTTGCGTTTAGGATTTTGACAATAGATCCACTTTTCATCGCCTGTCACAATCCGATGCAGGAACGACTTTCTTTTTTGTCTGGCAAGCAGAATTTGGCATGTGTTTTGGTGTTTTTCGCTCCATCTGCCTATCGTTCAGTTCATGCGGCACCCATTTTCCGATTGTTTGAACCTTCCCCATGTAGCCGCATAGAAATGGCTGCTTAAGAAACACCCAATTGCTCGGCAAGCATTTTTTGCGATTGAGTAGAGATATCGTCCTCGTTCAAAAGATCCTACAATTGACAGTCTTCAACTTTCCTGGGCCGATTTTCACGCTTCTTGTCACTCAGGTCAAAATTGTCGTCATAGAATCGGCGAAACCAATCTCTGCACGTTGTTTCCGATAAAGCATTGTCGCCATAGGCCTCCACAAGCATTCAATGTGATTCGGCAGTCGATTTCTTCAAATTGAAACAGAAAAGTAAAGCTTCCCGCATATGCTTTTTTTTAGCAAAAAACTAAATGATTACGAAAGAAAAAATGTATGTTGTTGTATGAAATTGTTGATGATGTGCACTGGTTAATGTTGACAGATGTCAAACACATAAAAAAAAGTGTGTTGTGTGCTCAGGGTAGCTTTGTACGCTCACTAATGCCTCCTATGAGCAAACAGCGGATTTAAGCTTATACACCTGGTGTATGTATGTATATATTAATATATATATATATATATATATATATATATAAATTCACTCTGAAATATTATTATATATGTATAAAATTTTAGCTGTGTATATAATTTACAAATTATAATTGAAAAAACATTTCGTTTTTTAGTTATATTTTCACATACCGGTCTAGTAATTATTATTTACTTGTAATTATTATTTATTGCTTTTATTAATATTTAAACAAAAAATATAATCAACAAACTTTAGTTATAAATAATAAGAATCGTAACAAGGAGCATATAAGCCTAGTACTGAGTATCTTTGCCTAATTATTCTTTATTTCAAATTAACATATAACGTTTTCAACCATCTATGTGATCAGCTTCAATATACATAAAAATTGCTTGCCATCGATAATTTTATATTCCCCGTAATTAGTTCCAATTAAAAATCGTCGCAATACACATGCATTCTCACATGTTATCAACTCACATGTCATCAATTTCGCTTAGTCGTCCTATGATTATAAAATTGTTATCAATAATCTTTGTCGTTCCTTATGCTCTACTTTTCTTATTGTACATCTGCTGACAATATAATAGTAAATTATATGTTTAAAAATGACATTTCGTCACATGATTATTTTTTTCATCGTCGATCGCATCTGATTGGCCAAGCCGCAACTATTTTATTGTCTACTGCCTTCCTTCGGAATGTTTCACCTTTCTGATTCCATTAACAATATTATGAAAAGAAAAACATTTCTTCTTCTTCTATTATATATTTGAGTGGATTTCGATGCAGCCGGATTAACGTGGCCATTCTTATCCAATACTCCTCCAATCTTCCGCAAGAATTCCCCAGAAAAGAAAAGAAGGATTGCTATGTTGTAAGATCACCGGAGTCTGAAGCAAATGCCACATATCCCCCCCCCCCGCCGGAATCCCCTGAAACGCCTTGGAAGGAAGCCGGCGGGGAGGGGGAAAAGAAAGAAGGAGCGAGCCCCAGCAACTGCGGCGCTGCACAGTTCAAATGAAAATATCAATGGCCTTAAAAAAGGAGAGGAGCAGTCTGCACAGTTTAGAGGGATGTTTCAGGAAAAATATCCAGAGGATTTTGAGAAGAGAAGTTCCTAAGATAAGCAGATAAATATTTGGATTTGTCCCTAATGAGCTGACAATTAAAGATGATGTGATTGGCATCTTGTTTGGGATCCCTGCACGGACATGCTGATGAATCTATTATGTTCTTTCTATGAACTGTAGTTAAGGTTGTGATTGGATCTCAGTTTATTGATCAATACTATCTCGCTCCTACTAAGAGGGAGTTTAAAGTATCAGGATTTCGCTGACTCTAATGGGTATAGGATAGAATAATGCACGCCAATAACCCTGACTTTGTTCTCAAGATAGTTGTTAAAGCGCTGCTATGATCTAGATCTAGCCTCCGCTTGAAGAACCAGGTAGGAAATTAAAAATAATTCTCTTCAGCCCGAGGAATATGCCTCCTTAGCTTTATCAGTCAGGATATCATTGTGCGCCGGAATCCAGAAGAGAGAGTTCGTTCTCCTCCAATTGTAGTAAAAGTTGTTTAATTCTGTAAATAATATAGTTATTATTGACCAGCTGACCGAATTGATGACCTCCAGCACGTTCCGAGAATCGGAAAAAATTATGATTTTCAGGTAACCCGCATCTAGTGCGAGGATAAGGACTTGTAAAATAGCCCAGACTTCCATTGTGAATTCCGAGGAGTTTGAGATTAATTTGTAGTCAAGTCACAAATAACTTTAAAGCAGTGGCCAAGCTCTGATGAATAGAAGGCCGCACCTGCGCAGCCGTCTTCCGGATATTCTAGATCCGTATAGATTGTAAGATCTATACCAGATTGTACGATCTATATCAGAGCTGTCAAGATGCCGGAGATTGTGACTACATTCCTGAATTTGCAATCCCTTTTGCAATTAGAACTGCGGTATGTCACAAATTCTTTACGAAAGCTGAAGACTGAATAATCGCATTCAAACGCTGGAAGGGAGGATCTGTGCATGTGCGCCAGTTTGTGTGTTATTCCCAAAAATCTGACTTGCTCGGTCCTTGGTATAGTTTGTTGTTCCATCATGAGGGAATGATTAGCGATTGGTTTGTGCTTTTTGAATGTGAAGATCCATGGGATTTGGAAGGGGAAAGGTTTAAATCTCGCTAAGAAAGACTGCAACGTTGTCCAGAGCACTTTCCACCTTGGAGAGCGCTTCCAAGGGATTGCTATTTGCGGCAAAGATGACTCATCTGCATATTGAAGAAATTCGGCATCCTTCACAGCGTATTCCTTGATCCTGCTCAAGGACAGATTGAAAAGTAAAGGACTAAGAGTTGAGTCCTGAGGAATGCTTTTATACATAAAATGTTTGTCACTAATTATCTTCTATAAAGTGTACTGTTCTGGCGATAATCAAATTCTCCACAAATTTCCTGATTGGAACAGGTGCCCCTGCATTTTTAAGTTCGCTGATTACTGCTGAAGGGTGTTTGCTGATTGTCGAACGCTCCGATGATGTCCAAGAAGGCAACGACTAGAAATTCCCCGCTGAAAGCAGCTCCAAGAATACGGTTAGCGAATCGGTCATGCAACTAAACTATCGTTGCCGATTAGGAATTTCATCTGTTCGTGAGGAAGAAGTGATTGTGACTCTACCAGAGTAGTCTCCAGTACACTATTTTCTCAAGTAACTTTAAAATGCATGAAAGCAAAGAGACAAAACTAACTCTCGGGCTTCCTGCTTTGGGAATAAAAGTAACCAAGGATATCTTTCACTCATCCGAAATAAATCCCTTAGCTAGAAAGCTGTTAAAAAGATTCACTAAGAGCTCTTTTGTATTTATATGACAGATATGCCAGCATATTATTATTGATTCTGTCCAGGCCGGGAGTCGATTTCTTTTTTGCAGCGGAAATTGTGAGATCTAAATGTTTGACAGTGATTGGTGAATTGATTTCCTCGAAAATAGCGCCTGAGTTGCTATTTTCTCTCTTCATTTCTTCTAGACTCGTTGATTATCTTGAAAACAGGAAGGCGGGCATAGCTTCTGAATGGCTTCCTGAAAGGATTGTCTCTCTTTAAAGGGGTCAGCTGTATAATAATTTGAAAGCGCCAGGTTGCGTCGTTTAAAGACTCTGATCAGTGACCAAATTTCTAAAGTCGGAATTTTGGAATCAAAGTATCCACAAATTTTCTCCATCCTTTCCTCTTTTCCTTGTAAAAAACCTTGGAGCATTTCGCTCTCTCCTTTTTAAAATTATAAAAGTTTTCAGTAGGAATTTTTTGTCAGATTCGGGCTACTTCTCTGCGTTTGATAATTGCTTCCCATTTATATATCCACATGGAGGAGCGGTTCTCTCATTTGATACAGATAACTGTGCCTGCATTTAAGTTAGAAAAGAAGGAGCACGCTATGGCCATGTCTACCAAGATGATTCGCCAATTGAGTATATGCTTCTTTTTCATCAGACGGTAGATGGTAGCTGATAAACGAATCAGCCAGAGTGTCCTGGAAATCAATTAGCTCTTTAGTACTAAGATTAATCTTGTAGACATACCTTTGACGCAAGACCAAACTGATGCCAATTTTAACCGTGATGGGGTCGCTGCCCCAAGTGTCCTCCTCTATGTGCACTTCATAGGGAAACCATATTAGCGATTGTTATAGTTAAGTCGATGACTGACAAGGCAGAGTTAGGAAGGAGAAGCAACGTGGTTCGCTGATCGATTCGATAATTAAGAATGCAATAACATAGTGATTCTCTACTGATGCTAGAACCAATCTGCCTGATCTATGTTTGAGCAGCCCTATTGAGAGTGATGGGCGTTATAATCCCCAACAAAAATGCAGTTAACTTTTGAATCTCTGAGACCTCATGAGGTCTTCATAGAATTGAATGAGGATTGTTGCGATTCGAATGACGATAGATGTTGATGATTATGAATTTTTCATTGTCAGAAGACACTTCCACACTAAGCATCTCCACCGAATCATCCTTTTAATTTGGTAGGGCAATAGTGTTGAAAACAATATTATGTCTGATTAAGATGAAGATTTCTCTCATATCTGGATTAATTATGTCCGCTCTCCCGACATAGAATTCGCGCAGAGAAAATGTAAAGGATGGACAGAGGAGCAATTCTTGGATGCAAATAATGTCGTAATTTTTGCAGATTGACTACAGCTGAGGTAATTTACTTCTAGCTCCACAACAATTCCATTGAAGGATGCTGAATGAGCGGGGAACTCTTCTGTTATTAGTGAATTTTAATTTCTGAAGTTCTAGTGGAGCTAAAAGAGTTGTTAAGTCCAACGTCGAATAGGTTAATGAGCAAATCAAGATTTAGATTAGAATTTCTGATAAAGTTAGCTAACTTGATCGTAATACGATTACTGAGTCAATGAATGCTGATAGCTGCTGATGTTGAACAGTTCTTAAAGCTGGATAAGAGTATTAATATCTGCTCAAAAACGCTATTGACAGAATAAGAGTTCTCATTCTTTGGAAGAGCAGAATTTTGTCCTCCGTAAAGATGATCATTGGATTCACATTTCAGAATTTCGTTATGTTGTATGATGGAGGTGTGTTATTTTTGGAAGTTGATGGCTGTCCACCGCCACGATGTTCTTGTGACGCAGACGAGCACTCCATTGGAAAAGATTCCATATTGATGATCCTCGGCTTGCGGAGAGAACGTCTCGACGAATTGCTGCTTCCGCATAACTAGGGTAATATGTTGTTCTAACATCTTCAGAATTTAGGTTAGAGAATCTATTGAAAGTGGTTATGCCACGGTCTCTCTTTAAGACGACTGCTGCAAATTATTAGAGATATAAGGAAAATTACGAGGATTCATAGAGATGGAGGAATTGATTGCCATTTGCGGCAATTATTCTTTTCCCCTCGACATGAGGTATGTTCTCGTATACGGCAACGTTAATGACTTGTGCTTTCGAATGACTGAGCAGTCAAACGAAGTTGCTAGGTGTTCTCCACCGCAGTTGATGCATTTAGTAGCAATTTGTATTCGCAATCAACAGACTTGTCATGTTCCTGATCGCAGTAAAGGCATCTTGATTTTGAGTTTTTGCAGTCCTTTCCTACTCTGTATCACGTAACACATCCTGATCTTAAGCTACGGCATATTTAGCATTGAATAAAGTGATATCTCTAGGCAGCGACTGTCCTATGAACTTGATACAAAGAGTTCTTTGAGAAAGGATATAAGTTTTGTGATTTATAGTCATGCGACGATTTAATTTCTGAATCTCTAAAATTTTGACCGGCGATCGAATACTATCCTTGATTCTAAGGAGAGTAATTGGTCTACACCTTTAACGATACTCATTCTGAGAAAGCGATACGATGGAATAAAGACTCTGATCTTATATTTTTCAAAAGCGTTGTTTGTAACTAACCAGTTTTAGCGGCTTCCGCCGACCTAACCTTGCCACTGTCTAGTCATTTGATAGATAAAATATCCGCGTTAGCAATCTCGGAAACTATTTTGGATAAAACAGAAAAATGTATGGTGGAAGATTCATCCGAATATACGTAAACCGTGTAAGGTGATTTGTTCGTATCGGAATAAAATAATTAGATTTGCGTGGTACAAACCTGTTTGAGTTGAGGATCTAACGGATCCATCGACGTTATCAGAAATGGCGGGAAAACATATAACGGCGTCAATAGGTTGAGTGAGCGTCTACAAAGTCTTCACTTTAGCACTTTATGCGATTCTTTTTGCTGCCTCTCTTCCTGAAAACTTGAGTAAATTCTTTATTCATTTCCATGGGGAGGGATGTGTTGCTGCTTTCACTTATAGGCCACGTGGTATTAGCACGTTCAGACGAAGTTTCCGCCATTAAATTGAAATATGCGGCGCCCACAATATTGAAATCTAAATTTATCGGTAGGACCTGTCCATTCATAAAATTGGAAGGCTTCGAGAGACTAAGGGAAAAGGAGAGGACAGAAGAAAGCAATCGATCGAATCGTTCGATGCGCCCCCTATGCTCCTTCGATTCGGGGACTCGACCCCGGCCATACGCACGACTGCTCGAAAAAAGAAAAATCCAAGTGAATCCCCGCGTTATATACAAGCCCTTTCTAGGATTGTTACAAACAAGTTGAATATCCACGCGACATTCGATGAGAAGAAGCTCAATACCAAAACATATCCGATCCCTAGCACCTACACGCGAATCGAAAAGAAAAACAAGACAGAAAATATGACTATCAGAATTATAGAGGTACACAATATTAGATGATTAATTCATTGAGAAATATTATATTAATATACGATTATTTCATATAAAATATACACGAAGTGTAATATACATGAAGCGTCATCTTGATGACTTTTGGCGGTTTACAGTAAAAATAAAAATAAACATGAGTGTATAAACATGAGTGGAATTAATTTTTTTTGTAAATCAAATTTTTAAAATCATAAAAAGTCAGGAAAAATTGTTAATACGGAAATTTATAAAAATTATAACAATTTTTAATATCAGCAGAGCTAAATTGGTGTCGTCGGCGGTTCTAGTGTTAAAGATTCTATACAAATTTGCCGTATAAAGAAAATTATCCAATCAAATTTTAAGCTCATTCTACATTAAGCCTATTCTGTATTAGACGTAAGCCGATTGCAAGTTTACGACAGCCAATTTTGAAATCAACGCTTTAGATTGGCTGTCGCAACAATCTGATCGGTTATAATATAATATAGAATAGGCTTGATTCCCAAGAATTCCCTTGGTGTTTAAAATGACCCCTAGAAATCGCTGAGGAGGATGTAATTCGATGTTTGACAAAAGGATAAAGACATTCTCATATCAAGATTTCCATTTTTTGGAAATCTTTTAACATTTGCGTTTCACTAGAAATCTCAAGATCTTTATTCGCTAGAAATGAGTCTATGTTGTTTGACGAGAATTCAATCGATTGAGTGGCTTCTTGTATTGAAGGGCATGACGAGAAAATCACAATGTTGTCCCTGTTATAATTCGCGGACCGTGTGAGGATCCATTGTTGATTTCTCGGAAATAGATGTTGAAAAGAGCCAGAGTAAGATAGAATGTGAAACTTTAGTTCAGAGAGGGAACATAAAACAAATAGGAAGGTGCGGGAAGAAATCAGGTTTTTGACAAATTGAACTATCAAAGGAGGAAAGTCGAGATTAATCAAGTTCTATATAAGAATGTTCGCAAGAACATTGTTGAAGGCAGCTTTAATATCGATGAAAATGGCTACATCTTGTTTTTTTTTATATATTCGAGGAAGTGAGAAGAATAAGATTATTCTGGCGGAATCTAAATTTATGAAATCCAAATTAGTTGGAGGGGAAGAAAGAAGGAACAGGAAAGGAGGACGATTTTGAGAGCCAGTACCGATTTAGGAGCATGCGTTCGACTAGTTTAATGAGGCAAGATATGAGAGATATCGGACATAAGACAGTGGGATTTGGGAATCAGGTATACCAGGGAATGAAGACATTGTATAGGAAAAGTAATATATAGAAATAATTGGTTTAGGAAGCATACAGAAGATTATCCGGAAGAATTTTTAGTAGATGAAAGTCCATTTGGTCGAATCCAGAATTAGAAGAAATATTGGAGGAGTCCAGAGCCACTCGAATTTCGCAAAGAGTAATAGCGAATCAAGTCACACAAAAGAGTCTTTGGGTTGGTTAAGGATGATCGGAGGAGGGGGAATGCAAGAAGCTGGATCTTATTAAGACAGATCTTATTAATGATTTCCTGGATAACTTGAGGGTCTCTTCCACTACCGCTTTAGCATTTTCCAAATCTCCGAAGAGGGGACGAGATGATTGAGGCTTTCACAAAAGTTCCTTTAGCTTTGGCGTTTGGCTTTACGAAAAATGCGACGGTAGTATCTAAACGATCCACAATAATTTAATTTAATTTAATTTAGTTTATTGTAAAGCTATATGAAAAAGACTACATGTTAATAGACATAAAATATGATACAATAAACTATAGTTAACATAAACATAAATACAATAAACAATAGTAGCTTGCAAATGGTTAAGCGTCAGCAAAATTGCTGTTACATCTACCAGTAACAAAACCAAAATAAGACAACAATGTAATAAGAGTAAACTAATAGCTAAAATTATACACACATACACACACACACACACACACACACACACACACGCACACACACACACACACACACACACACGCGCGCGCGCGCGCGCATACATC
>Ga0157364_1003759_pt1 | contig 14853 bp, 3 predicted proteins | sample AttsexASBM2_FD_111476 | JGI IMG/M metagenome (GOLD analysis project Ga0157364, IMG submission 111476) | Fungus gardens microbial communities from leaf cutter ant in Ribeirão Preto, State of São Paulo, Brazil - Atta sexdens ASBM2 | ecosystem: Host-associated > Fungi > Mycelium > Unclassified ... | reverse complement strand
TTAATTATTAAACTTAAAAATAAAATAAAAATTATATGTCAAATCGAAAAATTAGTTATAATATTATATAGAAGTTGAATATTTTATAAAGATCATAATTGTAACATAAATAAATTTTAAAATTTTTGGAGTGAAATTCAAATTTTGAATGAATACAAAAATATTAATATAGAATACGATTCAATTTATCAAAAGTCAAATAACAGTATCAAGGATACTGTTCACGTGAAGAAGGTATCGACATTTATCTCAATGGCGAAGATGAGCTCGTCGAGGAAGCGCAGCTCGTCGAAGTAGTAGAAAAGAAGAAGGAAGTCTGGGTGTAGGTGGTGATTCGATTTGGGTGAGGAGGAGGAAGAGGGCAGAGATTTTGGCACCCTGCTGCGCTTCCTAATTGCCTTGCCTTCCTTGCCTCGACATCCACATCCAGCACGCCCTTGAACCTTCTCGTGGGTCCACGTAAGGCTCCTAAAAACCCACCGAGGCTTGGTTCTCCTTCTCCTGCTGCTTCTTTCCCTCCACATATCCCACCGCCGCCTTCGTCTCCTCCCAATCTCTTCTTTCTCTTCACCCAGGACGCTGAATAAGCAACATCATCTATCACACTGCGCGAAACGATATATTTGTTTTGTCGGACCTTCTTAATTATTTACAACCAGCCCACGAGCGGAATCTTCCGGGACCTACCTCGAGAAATTTTCGCTGGTTTTAGGGCGTTTAGGAATTTTTGGGAAAATTGAGATCGCGTCGACTAGCGATTAAGTTTTCATCATCAGTTTGGTTTATATCGTATGATTAACCGACTGTTTTTGTACAAGAAACAACTTGTAGAAGTGTATGATATTATTAAATTGTTATGAATGGTTTTCTTCTCTCTCTCTCTCTCTCACTCTCTATCTATCTCTCTCTATCTCTCTTTTAATTGTCATCTTTTAAAATATTTGAAAATTCTGAAAAAAAATTTATATTTTATTTGTCAATATTTATTATATTTTAAATACATTTTTGTTATATTTTACAAGATTTACTATGAAAATAAAAATTTTTTTTTTTTAAAAATAAGATATTTATTATCTTTATATATTAAAGTAGAAAATAATGAAATATATATACACTGTGAAAATAATGAAGTATACAAGTAACATTTGCATGATATTATTAGCAAAATTTTTAATTTTATTTAATTTAGGCAACATATTTGATATTTTCAGAGATCGATTAACAAGCACTGTGCCAATTAAAGTGCGCGTGAAGTGTAATACCTACACATCGTAAATTATAAAAAAAATCGAGATTTCACGGGAAAAGATTTTGCACGTATGAACGAAGGGATGGGTGTGATTATCTCTGTGGAATGTCAGTGTCGGAATTCTTGATGAAATTCGATCTCGGTATTGGAACCACCAGATAATGACTAGGAAGTCTGGAGGCGTGGTAATGAGGGTTGGCCTGAGGCCCTGAGGGGCCTAAGAGAGTGCAGCGCAGCACGGAGCGCATTCGTGGTCCCCTTTTTCGTGTCTCTCCTCTTTCTCTATTTTCCGTTCGTGTTTCTCCTCTTCGTGGGCCCGTGCGGCGGGACCTGCCGGTTTTCTAGCTAGTCTAGCTGGGTGATAAATTACGGTTGAGATATCGGCACCTCCTCCTGTCCATTCGTCAAGGGTATGTAGCGTTGCTCCGTTTAAAAGACAACTACACCACCCCTTTCCCCGAAGCTGCCCGAAGCACGTTTGCCATCCTTTAGGTCTCTCATTCTTCTTCTTAACCCACTTCGTCTTCTTTGGCAGTCTCATCTCGTCGGGACTGACTCGAGATAAGACATCAATCTTACGTTGCGAATTAGCACCAAGCGCGATTATCACGTTCGGTACCATTCGTAGATAGGACCATAATCGATTTATTCGAATACTTTTAAAGATATGTATTATAAATGCACACACATATAATGCAAAAATCAAATTGTTTTTTTCTTAGCAACGGTTAATGTAAAAATTCAATAATTTTTCTCTTTCTTAATTTTTAGACATGATTGGATTATTCATGTTCTGTGCATTTCTTTTCTTTGCTATTATAACTACTATTATAGAAAAAACAAGTAATTACTTATAATACTTGAGACGTGCCACGATAAAATATTGTTAGTGCAAAATTGGTAATATTCATTTTGAATAGATTACATACTAATATTTGACGAAAAAAGCTGTTAGACGCGGAAAAAATGAGTAATGCAAAAAATGAGTAATTCAAAACGTCGTGAATCCATTGTGCAATTAATACAATGAATTTTACTTAGATTTACAACATTTTGAAATTTGAACAACTTTAACATGATTGTTTTCAATTAAAATTTCTTAATTAAATTTTTTTGAAAAGATTAATATATTGTTCATATTTTTAATTTTTAATTATTACAGTAATTTTTTGAATTTTTGAAGTGATAGTTTTTTTTAAGGAAATAATTTTTTTCCCTCTTAAAAAATTAAAAAAATAACATTTTGATTGACACGCCTTATTTATATACAACTTTTTTAAAGTTGTATATATAATCTTATAAATATTTTCTAAAATTGGAAGATTAATAAATAAAAATTAATCGGAGAAAAATTTATTTAAAATCTATTAGACACACACGTTCTTATATTCTTTTTCTTATATTTTTATTTATATTTAATATTTTACATCTGCATTTATAACAGTTTATGGTAAGTAATCCGAACATTAATGTTTAAAAATTCAAGGAATTTCATCTCTTTACGTCTTTTTCTTTTCGAAAACTATTAAATGCTACCTTCATATCATCATAAAGTCAAAATATTTTGAAATCTCGCATCAGGGGAATAACTAGGGATCGGGGCCGACATCTCGACAAATCGATCTATCCTTGTATTTGCATCTATATTTGCATCAACGCATACAATTTTCACGCGGCATGAAAATGAACTTGTTTGGTTTTACCACACGAAGGTACAACGAAGGCAAACAAAGCAGGTAATAGGTAGATGAAATAGAAGTGTGTCCTACTCATGGCACAACCCTTGTGTCTCTTTGCTACAGTGTGTTCGCTATTTCGTATGATCTCGTTTACATGAGTTCCACAAGCCTGTTGTCCTCTACCTTTGTCTTACTCTCACCTTACTTTCCTACCCCACTTTCTGCCTTCTCGTCTGTTCTTTTTCTCGATTGAGCGGGCCCTTCGAGGGCGAGCCGTTGCATTCCTTGAAAGCGGTAGGTCGCGCGCGGGATTCTATCTCGAATTTGGAACAAGGACGACCTAATGCTGTGGACAATGTTAACTGATGAACGAGGAATCCGTTGTAAGGACATTGTCGGGTAAGGAAACGATGGGGGAAAAACAATGGGTGCCCATTAACATCTACCTGAATCTTTGGGGACTCTCATTGCATTTTTTTTCTTTTTTAGCTTTCTTTTTCCTTTTTTTCCTTTTTTTTGTATTTTCATTCTTCTATTGCTGAAACTACATCATAAGGAAGATTTGTTTTGGTATATTTACTCGTTTTTTATTTCGTATTTTTTAGATAACTTGATGTCGTCGTTTTTCTTCGAATTGTAAAGTGTGTGAAATTTATTCTCGCTTTTTTTATTTTACAAATTGTTAAAAATTTTATATTATGTGAAATATTTGCGAAACTCGCTAAATTTAGACTGTTTTTGTGAAACCATTTTTAATTTTATGCGAAACTGTGTTGTATTAATTATGAAGAATGAAAAAAATTATGTCTTGTCTAAAAAAAATGGGATTCTAGGAGTGATAGCGTTATAATTATTACTAGAAAATTTTACTCTGATTTAGCGTGATTTTGATAACCTCAGCAGGTCATGAGAGAGATTCCTAAATGAGATGGGAGGAAGAAAATTGACATGAGAAAATTGACACGACGCTTCTATTGTTTAAGGGCTAAAAAGATCTTCGGTGTTACGTTCCAGCAAATGAAATCTCGGCTTAAGATTTTACTCGTCAACGGAGTGAAATTATCACTAAGGAGATTTAGCGTTGTTGATTAGTAATGCCAAAATAATACTTCGATATCTATGTACTAAATCAATTTTTTTGTTGACTGAATTTATACATTTTATTAATAGATATTTTTGCAAAATGATACTTAATATTTTTAGCACAATATTTTTATGCTTTGTACAAATACATACTTCTAGAAGCTTTCTTATCAATTGATTCTATCTATGCGCTATTTTTGCCAAAATGTATGTTTGGTAATCGGCAAATTAGCAAATTTTCACTTTGAATATTTAACTTGAGTTTGTTATTTGCATAAAACGAAAATTTGTATTCTGTGTGCACGTAATTTTTTGAATTATTAAAGGGGAGGAAAAATTACATAAAATCGCTTTTGGCAAATTTTAGTGAATGTTTAAAACATAGATAGATATTTCTTCAACTATATTAGTTGAAGACTATTAGTTGAAGAGTATTTATCATATTCATTACTACATTAATCTAATATTTAATCTAATATTTAGTTATTATGTTTAATTATTAAATTATTTAAATGATTTTACAATGAAATGAAAATATCTTCATAATTTTTTTTCCACAATTTTTGCCACAATTATTTTTTTTTCATGCTTATTTAAAGAAGTAACTTCATCAGTAAAAAGAAATCCATTATTTTTCCATTCAATTTGCAAAAATAATGGATTTCTTTTTACATCTAATATAAAGGTATGACTAATTGCATTCTTTTTCTGAATATTTCAAGAAATATTTTGCGACTTTTGTGAAGAATTTAGTCACGGGTAGAATTTCACCATTGATTGATTTTAGAAAATTTTAGTTCTGATTGTCACAGCGCTGCACATTTTTAAGGGCCTCGAAAAAAGGAATTCGAGGAACTGTAAAGACTAGACATCTTATATTATTTACTAGGGTTTTAAGCACATAATACAATATTCCAAATAAAAAAAAAGAAAATATTTTGCATTGAAAGCGAAAAGAGGCAGAAGACTTAACTTGTGACTATGCAGGATCGCGTCGTACTGAAATAGACTAGGTATAGATAATGTCCAACAGAGATAACGGTCGTTAGATAAAGCCGTGACTGACGTACGATGTACGTGCGTTTAGCGAAAAATTGATAATCCTCGAAAAGTGAGCTTAAACATTTTTCATCGCTCGACTGCGCTCGAGTGTTCATTATATATGCGGTTAGTTCCCGACTTGTTTAACGCGTTCTTTCAAATTAATACGTACATAATAATTTATAAGAATTGATGCATATGCATTAATTCTAATAAAATATCTTTTAGTCAAATCTCTTTCTTTTCTATTAAAAAATGTCTTTATCTTTTAGATAAAATAATTCCTGAAACTGATGATTATTTTCAACATCAAGATAGCAACTAACTCATTTTTTTCATTTTAAATGTAACAATTATTTTTTTAAAAAGCAACACTGATATTTTTTAATTTATTTCTTTAATGATCAACTACTATTGCATAATACGAGATTATTAAATGCTAGTAGTTTCACAGTAGTTCGACAAATTACTTCACTGCCAGGAAAATTCTGACTCGCGCGAAAACAGAAAAACGTGAAATGGCAGCAGATAATGCTTATAAAGAAACACGTTGAATTCTGTGGCAAATACGTAGTAGCTGGCCTCAGATCCCGCGGAATTCGATGAACGTCCGATCCCGTTGGGCTTAATTTCGCTCATGGATTTCCTTTCTTCGCTTACCCACGTCCTCCGTCGCGATTTCTCACGATCCTACCGTGATCGACCTGACCCACGAAGAAGATTAGATAGCTTTGTCGTCTCCGAATTCTGCAGCGTAACGGACAATTCACTTTGTCATTGCATCGATTCTACCTCCGGCAGTTGTCGAGAATCGGTTTCCACGATCTGTATCGTGTTGTCATTTAAGTGTCATGGTAGAACGTGCTTGCTCTGAAGCATGTTTGAGCGCCAAAATGAACTTAATTACCAGTTGTCCTCCTTCAGGCACACACTTTACATTATTTTATTTTATTAACGGTATCAAGAACACGGCAAGATTGACATGAACCGTTTTAAACCGTTACTTTAGTCTATATAATATCATATAATATACTTGAGAGTGCTTTTTAAAAAATACTTTCGTTAATTCAAATGCAAAAACTGTTAAGCATTTCACATTTATTAATAAATGAAACGCAAAAATCTATTTTTTAAGAGAGAGAGAGTTAAATAGAAATAAGTTGAATTATTAATTATTTATTAAAGGTTTATCATCAGTTATAAACTGACGAATAACGTATAGTGGTTGCCAAAAGTTTTTGGTCAATAAGGTAATTAAATGGTAATTTTTTATTTTATTGTTCAGATAAAGAATTTTTACAAATAAAAATATAATATATAAGTACTCAATATATTTTAATATTTACACTAAATCATATTTTTTTAATTACAAGAATTTTATTAATTTGTAAACTAAAGAATAAATTAACAAAAAATTATCGTAAAATTATATTGGCCGAAAACTTTCGGTAATTCACTGTAAAATTAACTTCCCGTAAAATTAGATCGAGTATAATTTTAATCCATATTGCAACCACTATGGTTGGTTACTAAACGTATTTTAAATGGGTTGGACCCGCTAATGGGACGAAGAAAGCGTTTATCACGGACCTTATCACATCTCTGGCGGACGTGCTTGTCGTTCCCGTGGTAGGTGCGATTTCCGACGCACCTGTACGATCGTTTTTCTCTCTGCGGGGTGTAACAACGTGGGTTGAACTTTTCCGGCTTTACGCATCACGCCGTGACGCTGCTTTTATCCATGAAGGAAAGCACCAGGATAACCTGTCGTGCTGGTGGTGCTGATGTGCGACGTCGCACCCTCGGAGCGCTAAGACTGTCGGACAGGTATCGCCGTGAAGCGTGTTATTAAAATTAATCGAGTTTCACTGCTCTCTGACAGACCATTAAAATATTAAACGTTTACGAACTGTTTAAACGTAATGCATTTAAGTATATCGAACGTTATCAATTTTTATAAATACTAAGTGTTATTCTGATCATCTTTCGTGTTTAATTATATTGCTTAAAAAATTTATCATGTTATACCACTTTTTCTATAAGTCGTCATTTAAAACATTAATTATTTTAAGTTAATTAAATAAATAATGTTATTTTTTTAGATAAAATCTAAATCTCTGATACATAATATAATACAAATATAATCTCTCATTTCTCTTATTCGAATGAAGTATTCCTATCCTAATACCAAAATATCGATCACATGTAATTTTTTCTTTAGAGTGGAAACGCGAAATTGAAAATTTTTATGTATGTATGTACATGTACACACATACATACAAAAAATGTTCACTTTTCACGTTTCCGTCCTAGGGAAAAAGTTAAGTATGATCGATAGATAGATAGGATTATATGATATACTGTTTTTCCCAATAGGAAAAATAGTTTTGCAATTATTTTAAGATTCTTTAATATAATTGAAATCCGATATATGAGGAACTAAGGATAAGGATCGATCATATTCAAGAATCACAATTGCAAAACTGCTGAACACAGCCATTGTTAAAAAAAAAATAATACAATGACAATAACAAATATTTTTGTTTTTATCGGAGCAATTAAAATGGTGGTTCTTGTAGAACAACGAATTGTATGTGTGTGAGCCATCCATTATATCTGTCACCAGCTTGCAACTCCGATGTGACACGAAGGACAAGATCTGGGCAAGATGGTAGCCGTAGTCTTGAGGGATAGAAGAGATTTCTCTCTCTCGGGACCAACGAAGTAAGTATCCTCGATCGGAAGATAACGACAGCAGCACGTAGATCATGTACCATGATCGTGATGGTGACCGGATAGGGCCACTTGCGTTTTGTTCTTTCGGCGATGAGAGCAAGGATCAGATAATCCTATCGGGGATAGCGGGAGTTGGAGGAAAGCAAAGGAAAAAAAAACCTGACTCTGTTCTGCACCCGACGATTCTCGATACCGGAAAGCGAGAACGGCACGTTCGCGGTCAACCTGCCCGGCTTTGTCTCTCGTCTGTTCTCTGTCAGAGATAGATAAAAAGTGCGCCTTATCCTAGCGCGATCTCGGTGAAAAATGGATTTTCGCCATGATCAAGACGACCGTACGTGCTATAAACTGTTACGGTCAGTTGCAATACAAATGTATTCGTCCTTAATTTTATCTTATCTATGCCTTATCTACGATTAACTGAAAATCCTGTCACAAAATTAATTTTTTTATTTTTGTTCATATTTAAACTCTTTTGAAATTCTTTTTACCTCTTTTTTCAAACTTGATATCTTGAAATGCCAGTAAAGAACTTGCAAATGATATTGGAGCGATCTTTATCGAAATAGCCACTTGTATGACTGACGTACGGATGGTGCTCTGAATTTTCCCGAGATCGATCACCCAAATCGATCCGTCCTCTCCTCCATGTGTACCACATATCACGATACGCAATGTAGATTCGTGTCGATCGGGTATCCTGCGCTGTAAAATGAACCTTCGTGAATATATCTTGAGCGATCGATGCCGCAGTTTCTCGTTGCGGCTTGTAAACGCGGTCGCACGTCGCAATGCCAACGGGGAAAAAAATTGAGATGCGAGATGAAGAAGGATAAAGTATGATATGAAGGATAGGCCAATGATATTAGGAATACAAAAAAAAGAAGATAGCAAGAACAGTTTCTGATCTATGTATTAATATTCTCGAACTTATTTTGAAAATCTTTCTCGCAGCAATTAGTATTTATTTTTAAGTATTTATAAAATTTTATTTATAATTTTAATATATTAATTCTATTTATAGTTTTTTTTTTTAAGTAATTATGAAACGATTCAGAGTTATTTCTGAATCAATTCTATTTCGTACAATATAAAGAAAGAGAAGTCGTTTAACTGATTTCGTTTAATACGATAAATCTTTAAATAGATAAAAATGATCTAAAGATACACTATACTTGAAGTACTGTGGTCACCCCACCTATTCACTTAAAGGTTAATACAAAGTGACATTTATGCAAGTTTTTTTTTTTTAATATCATCGCGACTATATATAGATGCATGTCTACTGATGTTTCGTGAGTCTTATTTGTCGCCCAAAGCGATCTTGGGTAAGTCGAACATTCTGTAGAAGCGTAGTAGAATGGAAGCGAGCATTGATGGATCACAATCGTGTAAGATACATAAATGCATTTACGACTTCTTTTCCTTGTCTTTTGTCTTCCTTTTCTCTTCCTTCTCGACTTTCCTCCTTTTTTTCGCCGCGCCACCGTTTTGCCGCCTCCGATCTTTTTTCTATTCCGCGACTTATCTTTGTTGTAGCCCGGGACATCAGGCCGCTGTCCGATTCCTTATCGTGCTATATATCCCGCGTCGATGGCGAACGGTTGCTACACAGATAACGGCGAGCACATACATTATTCACGAATACGCCGCGCTCCGCGCATATTACGTATCGCCGCGACAATGCGTGGCCCGAAGTCTTATCGACGTCGCTATATCGCTTCTTGGTACCTTTACGTAAGGGCTCGTCGATGGCGAGCATCGCTTATTGTTGTTGTCGCTCTCTGGCGAATTTTGCACCATGAAAAGATTCGGTAGTGATTGGATGTGATATGCGATCTGTTTTTATGCAGTTTACCTAATGTTTAGAATAACAGTTGTCTACCACCTATAAAGACGATTCTTAATCTGTGAATAATTCTGGACATTTTCTCGTAATTAACGTTACAAATAAAAAGAATATATATAAAAATATCTTTGATTAGCTTTGTCAACTCATTTGTAATTGCAATTTGATTTTATTTTATTGTATGATATTCTTCCAAAAAATGCTTTCATAAACGCTTTCAAATACACTCTTACAAAAAATATTTTGTATCTAAAGTTTTTCAAAAATATTCTCAATAAGAAAATCTGTAGAGTTGGATCTTATTTTAAAATTTAACGATTTTTTTTTATTATAAATTCTGGTAGATAAATTTTGAAATCTGTAAAAGATAAATAAAACATAATCCAATTTCTACGACAGTAAAAACTTGCCGTTAAAGCTTTCAAATAGGTAAGAATATTTTCAAGTTTTTTTAGTTCGAAATAATAAAAATGCTAAAGAGCACCCAGATGAGAATTGGAACACACCTTTTAGTGCAGATTTTTTTTAAGGATAATATGACACCCGAGGGGCACTCGAAGGTGGGAATTCGAACATGCCTAAAATTTGAAGAACCAGCTTGCAGATGAAGAATAAAAATTTTACATTGCCGACGAAGAGTTAGCTTTGACAATATCTGCCTAACGTCACTTAATTCGCTTTAATGATTGCAATAATATTATTGTAATTTTACGATATTTACTTAGCAATATTATATTAATAAATCGTTGTGCTTGCAGCTTGCATTGTGGATGATCTTCTGTACAATTTTGACGTAATGCTTACATAAGATGCGATTTTACGCATGTAAATTTGTAAAACTTACATCTCGAAGCGACGCATTAAAGTCTAACGATATTGGTGTTCGCGATTTCCTTTTAGCAAATAAAGTATGCCGATGCAAAAGTCCCGTCATCTCGCTCATTTCTTATCGTCTTACATTACTATCATAACATAATTTTAATTAGTAGGACATGATATAAAGATGCGCATCGTACAATATGATCGATGCAACAAGCATTTAAGTCCTCGAAAGTTATGAATCCGATGTAGCTTCCGCGGTCAAGTTGACACAATCTTTACCGCAAATCTCTACAGTTTTTTATTTGGCTACTATGTTCTTGGTTGCGAAAAATCTTCCCTTCGTTTGTTAACTCGTCGATCGATGTCTCCATCTTATTTCTCTCTTTTTAAGAAGAAATAGAGGAGTGAAGGAACGAGAGAAAGAAAAAATACATGTGCGTTTCTTGTTACAGAAACAACGATATTCTTTCTTCTTGGGTTCATCGCACCACGAAAATCGACATGTATCACATGGAAAATCTACTTTAGAAAACGGGAAATAACAAAAAAAATAGAAAAAGGTAGACTAGTTGTCAGACCAGTTGTCAGAAACACACCTACACGTGAAGCTACACAAAATCTGATGTATTGAAACCTGAGCATTGTGTGTAAACATCACGACCATTGATTTTTAAAAAACAGCATCGTCATATTAAGCAGCTCTAATCTGTCAACTTGACAATTTTATGTACGACGTCTGCATTTACATTCAAGTTTTAATTTATTAATTTATTTGATGTTGAATATTATTTCCTCGTGAGAAAAGCATCTAATCTTTTACTCTATCTTAAATTATCTTATGTTAAATTAATTTATGTTAAAAATATTTCTTCTTCAGCTCTCGCATGCTTACACTTTTTTTTATTCATATTAAATTTAATCGAAAACTAAAACAGTTATTAATCAAGTATTTTATCAAGTATTTTTTGTTGTTATATTTATGTGTATGTTATATTTATGTGTTTGGTACTTTTTGGATAGAATTTGATGTACTTTCAAAATGCACAGTAGCGCATAATTGCGCGACGGATATTTGCATGTCCAAGGAAATATTATCTCTATTCGCTTTTTGACTGCGCTTTGTGTAGTTCGAGGATCCATATTGTCGTTGCTATCACTGTAGATAGCACCTTTGTAAGGACGTGAAGAATAAACGAGAGAAAGGGAGAGAAAGAGAGAAAGAGTCCCAAACCCTCGATCGCGCCGCTAGGAAAGTGTGTCCAAATGATAAAGGAATATCTGCCGTTATAAAGGGAACGTGTCAAATTTCATTGCATTCGAGGGGGAGTTATAGGATGCTCTTCGCCGATGAAGGGGGTAGGAGAGGGACAGGAGAGGACGAGGGAGCGTTTCACGTTCGTAGAGAGAATTCAAAGGCGTGGGATTTCACCTGCATAAGCGCATCGCTCTTGGCGAAAAAAGGGAAAAAGAGAGGAGAGGAGGATCCTGCCACTGTCCTGCCGGGGTGACGTCTCTCCTCCCTAGGTGGCAGACCCATAAATAGTCCGGTTTTAGGTATTTAAGCGATAGATCATGTTTTAAACAAAAGTCGCGCTGATCCGCGCTGCAGGATGCATCAGAGAGGGTGCAGGGGATGCAAACGAAAAGAGAGGCCATTGGGAGGAAAGAGATAACACAAGAGAGAAAGAGAAAGAAAGAGGGGGGATGGTGGAGGCACGCCCTCGCTTTTGCGTTGACCCGATATACCGAACCGACCCCATAAATCCTTCAACCAGCACCAACCGCTTCCATCCACACGGCTGTTTTCTAATATTTTGATTTATGCCGCTTTCGCTGGGCTAATTTAGCGGCTTTTATCCTTTATTTGCGCGTTTAGGGGTGAAATTTGTCCCTCTGACGTGTTGCTCCGGGGGTTACCACACGGGAGGGTAAGAGCGGGAGGGAAAGTTGTTCCCAGAGCGCGATCACAATGCCCGAAAAACCGGGGATCGCTTTCCAACACGCCATTGTGTTTACGCGACATACATTTTTGTCCGACGGCGATGCGTCACAGAGGTAAACCATTGGGTAAACCGTTGGGAGAGAAAGAGGAGGTAGTTGCGAAACCACTACTAACGTCAACGTGGAATACTAAAATATTTTCTAGTCTTCGACCCGCTCCCGAGACCGGACTCCTCGAAAGGCAGGTATAGATATATTGAGCGTCTTGGTCATCTTCACGGTCCAGCGCTGCCTCTGAATGCACTCTTATTTTGGTTAACGCTGAACATGATGATCTCGTACATATAATTTCGAATCGTGCGAACGCTGAATAATAGGAAATAAAAATAAATAAATAATTTGAGAAAGTTATGTCCAAGTCAAGAAACGTAAAAATTGAATTCTTCTTTAGTGACCATTTATCAGATAAAGATAATGCTGAGTATTGTTACTGAGTGATATACATTCTAAAAAATTTATAAAAAGTTATATTCTATAAAAAAATATGTGTGAATTTAACAACATGCGGTATTTGTATAAATTTTCATCATACCCTTGCTCAACACAGTGAGGATTATATTTGATATGGTGTTAAACTCGTAATATTTTTTAGAATGTATCTTCTATTGATATTTTTAAAAAACTAATAATAAAATTTGTCTAATCTCAAATATTCGCTTCTAAAAACAGTAATTTTAGAAAATCTTTGAGTTATTTTAACTCAAGCAATTTAATGGATCGTTTGATTAATAAGAAGATTCCTTTGATTTTTTCTTAATAAAGAAACTGTATTAAAGAAACAATTTCAAGTTGTCTTTTATCATAACATTGGATAATCTTTTTGTCAGCTAAAAAATCGGGAATGTATCCGGTGCGAGGGTACAGACCGGAGCACATTAGAACGGAATAACAAATCGTAAATTATTCCCGGTAATGTCCGGGATCCGCTTTCGTTCCGGGATCTCGGGTACTTAGATTTAGATATCACGTGTACGCGTTGCAGGAGGAAAAAAAAAGAAAAATGGGGGAGCAGAGAATACTGTCTTTCTCTTCGGCGCATTTCGCAAACTCCGTCGCGCTAAACTTCCTGAGGGTCCACGTGGCCGTGCCATTGTGTCGCGATGGCACTAATGATTCGTTCTGATCCGGTATAACCCCCCTCTCGGAGACCGTTTCCGCAATATCGCTATCGGAGTTTCGTAACGTTTTGTTAGGCTGGATCGCACCAGCTAGGGTGACTTTCTAGGGAGGTGACAGCAATTTTTAGTGCTGTCTGTAGAAATTATCTTTATACTTTTTGATTGACATTAAAATATATCGTGCGTCATAAATAAAATTAAAAGTGATGTAAATCGATGTTTCAAGATTTATATATTATAATTTAATGAAAATCCATTAAACAGAAATATGTTATATTTCATGTAGGCTACGCTGCTTCTATATAATAAAATATCTTATTTTAAGTATAGATAAATTATGCTAAAAAAAATCCGACGGATTTTATAATTTATCATTACTTAAAATAAGACAGTACTTAAAATAAAAATAACATATATTATTTTATTTTATTATAAAGATTCAATGGAGCACACATGAAATGTAATATATTTTTTTCAACGGAGTTTCTCAAATGTTATATTCGAGAGAAAAAAATTCAAGTTTTAAATTTATTAAAAAATTCTTTGCCAAAGAAAAATTGATCTCAAAATTCAGAAATGAATCTCTTCGTCTTTCTCTTCTGAAACTTTGGACAAATATTTCCTTATTAATATCTATATTTCAGATATCGTTTGATAAATTTTAGTGACATAAAATTATTAGTGACTTGAGTGTGCATTTATTCTCGTGTAATCTTTGAAGGGTGACTCCTTTAGCAACTTGGGATGGGTGACTGGATGTTGGGTCGCCCACGAGGAAGTAATGGCTCGGTAATATGAGGGGGGGGAGAAACACGCGCCGACCGGAAACGATTCAATCCAGAAACGGGGTCTCCTTTCACTGTTACTGTTAATTTATTGTTCGATAAATGACGCAGCTTATATTGTATATGTAGGAATGAGAATGTCGAGTCGTTTCGGATACATATATTGCTAACCCATGACAAACTGTTCCGTTCTTATTAATAGCGCTCGTGCAAATATCGATTTTTTTTTTATATCATTACGTCCATATACTTAAAGTGAAAAAATATATTAAAAAAATATTTAGATTTTAGTACCAAATCTATAATTCTGAACTTAATCTTATTTTCTGTATCTAAATTAATTCTAATTTAATTCTAAAATTATTTGAATTATTGACTTTCTTAAAAAATAATTAATATTGCAATACATAATTGGTAATACATATTTTTATTTTGGTGAAACATCTTCTGTAATTATTGATGGGTTCATTCATATAAAATCTCCGTTTGC
>Ga0157364_1003758_pt1 | contig 14857 bp, 13 predicted proteins | sample AttsexASBM2_FD_111476 | JGI IMG/M metagenome (GOLD analysis project Ga0157364, IMG submission 111476) | Fungus gardens microbial communities from leaf cutter ant in Ribeirão Preto, State of São Paulo, Brazil - Atta sexdens ASBM2 | ecosystem: Host-associated > Fungi > Mycelium > Unclassified ... | reverse complement strand
TATGTTAAGATATCACAATGCCTATCTCGATGACGTTTATGATATGATGGCACGAAGGGCATCCTAAATCGATTCCACGTGAAAAGAAATTTGTGCGACGGAATTGAATCATGATGCAACGGGAACCGCTTTAGGTGCTCGCGCAATAAGTTTGCTTCAATTACTGTATTCCCCGAGGAACCCGCCCTTCCATTCCAAACTGAACACTACCTCAGTGTCTAATTATTGTATGTTAGAGCGAAGATATTTGTGTTCTTGTTCTCCCGGCAGTTGGATACACAATGCGCGATATTCGGTACAAATGGAACTCCGGCCTACAGTCGGTCGGCATCTCGAACGAGGTGGAACTACCGCAGTTTCGCGTGCTCGGTCACAGGCAACGACAGACAACCATACACCTATCTACAGGTAGATATTCCCCTCTTATTCGTTCTTCCTTCTAAACTTGATCCAGAAATTCGTGTGGTTAACATATGTATGTATATATATATATATATACATACATATATTGTGTAGAAATGTCGATTATATAATTATCATAAAAAATCATAATAAATAAAGTCATCAGAGCGAAATGGCAAAATATTTTCGTTTTAAAAATATGTGAGAATATGCACTATATTCATACGGTACTATATTCATATGATTATGTCCAGCTCTGATCAAGGCATATGTATTTATATATACAAATGTATATATAAATGTATATATACAAATGTATATAAAATGCAACGAGAATTAGACAAGTCATGTGTGAGCATATATACATATATAATACGAATCCTGTTTTTATCCGCATCGATATGCACCGTATTATTTCACTGTATTATTTTTTCGCGAACACATTTAATTATATAAGAACAAGCTTGTTCAGTGAGACAACGACGTCTTACGATCATTCATTTCGACCGATCGACTGATCGACTCATTGGTTTTTATTTAAAAATATTAAGAAAGATGCAGACTTGAGTCACACGTACTCATAATTCCTAGATTTGGTTTCCCTCTTCATTATAAATGTGTGTATATGTGTGTATGTGTGGACGTTGTATTATTTTTATTTTTACTACCATTGTGTAGCAATACTGACCTACAGAAGATGAAACATTTTGCTCTACTAGAACTTTAAATTTAGATTTCCTTTCAATGCGCGGATAATGGATTTCCATAGCTTTATAACATACGTAATATTGAGCATATAAATTGCTTCAGGAATAGTATTACGTCCACCTTTGACCTAATATCCACTATCCACAACCATCACCATCAAAACAATAATCGACACAACGGACTCGTAAATACAAATGATACGCCTTCCACTTCTCGATCGTAAACAACAATCGAGAAGATCAGCCATTACGATCTCTCATTACACGCCAAATATTCCGCCCACATGTTCCTTTAAAGTCAGTTTAATTTGGGCTCTCGATAGCTCTCTTCGCAAAGGTATCCCTCATAGAGAAAGACAGAGAGTAAGATAAACTGCGAGAGACAGATAGATAGAAAGAAAGAAAAGAACGAAAATTGTGAACAAAGAGAAAGGGGAAAAAGTGAAAGAGAGCGGACTCGTAAGATTTGATGGGGGTGCGAGGTAAGTGGAGGCCCCCTCGGAACTGAAATGCGTTTGAGGGCTTCCGCGAAGGTACGTACCAACCGCGGGGGGTCTCTCTATTTTTTCAGTCGGATACACGATGAGGGACATCCGGTACAAGTGGAACGAGGGCCCGAACAGCGTCGGGGTCAGCAACGAGGTCTCCCTGCCTCAGTTCAAGGTCCTCGGTCATCGTCAACGTGCCATGGAGATTAGTCTTACCACTGGTAACGTATAAACACAACCCCACCCCCCACCACCAACAAATAATTGTTCAACCCTCGCTTTTAACGGCATGGGTAAGGTGGAGAGACACGTGAGCGCTATCCGATGTCCGCAGGCGCAATTGTCGCTCGTAAGAAAAACCGTCGTAATCCTGTGTACCTTACTTACGTAAAGCCGTCGATCGATCGATCGATCTCTCTCTTTCTCGCGATCTCGCGCGTCGTACAGTTCCGTCGAATAGCGGAGCTGGCTGGCGTTGTACGGATCGCTGGCTTAAACTTTTCTCGCGTTCGGCAGCGGTAAGTTTCCTCGAAAAATCACCGCTACATTTCTCCACTTGGTTTGAATGAAATTTTGGGCGAGCGAAATTGTCTTCATACTGCCATGATGCTCCAACGTCAATCTCTAAGCCAGTTTCTCATAACACGAGCAAGTTTAAGATTGTATGCTCAACGATGTAACATATACTCCAGCTGAAGACGATTTTAGCATTTGTGATTTTTTTCTCATAAACATTAAGCTTTTCATTCTTCGATATTATTCTCTAATTATATCGAGGATAATGACTAAATAATGTTATTCATATCCATCTTAATAACAAAACCAATATCTTTCTTGATCCTACAGATATATCTTTTCGTGATAATGGCGCGTAAGAAATAGATTATCGCCAATTTGTTAAAACGAAAGAAAGCCATTATAGGGTGCAAATTGCAACAAGGACAACTCGATTTTCTATTCTAATCGATTCCTCATTTTTCTTCTTATGTAACTACATCTCAAACCTTTCGATCGGCGCACAATACACGCCGCCAATATACCTGTAACGTGCATGCATGCATATCTACATTGACAGACGTACATAACACGAGCACGAAGAGTCGCGCATCAACGATGCGAATTTCACTTAACATCCAGCCAGCTCTGGTGCGCTGTATTTCCGGCCAGTGCAAGGAATAGAGAGAGCTATTTGTGAACAATGAAACCGCTTTTCCTGGTAAAATTCAGTGACGGAATGGGAGATCGAGCAAGAAGAACGGAGATCGAAGGTAGAAGAGCACACAACGAACGAATAAGAAGCGGGAGAAAGAGAGAGAGAGACAGAAAAAAAAGAAAGAGGGAGAAAGAGAGAGAGATATATATATATATATATATATACAAGGAAAGAGAAAGCGAGAAAGAGAGAGAGATAAACGAACAGTGAGGAGGAAGGACAGTGAGCACGGGAGATAAAGAGACATTAAATAGCGCCTCTCCGTCTCCCTGTCCTGACCTTCGATCTTTTAATCGTAGGGAATTACTCGCGGCTGGCCTGCGAGATCCAGTTCGTACGGTCGATGGGCTACTACCTGATCCAGATCTACATACCCTCAGGGCTGATTGTCATAATATCGTGGGTGAGCTTTTGGCTAAACCGAAACGCGACCCCCGCTCGGGTGGCCCTCGGAGTAACCACTGTGCTCACTATGACGACCCTAATGTCCTCGACGAACGCGGCGCTACCAAAGATCTCCTACGTCAAGTCCATCGACGTCTATCTGGGCACCTGCTTCGTCATGGTCTTTGCCTCGTTGCTCGGTGAGTGCGATCGTGTACTCTTCCGTGCCTTTACGTCGCTGCCATTAAGCTTTCCATCCTGCGTCCTCTCATATACTCCGTATAGCTCGGAGCCGTGCCGTTCCAGTAGCGAGCTCGTAGAGTATCGTAGACGGATACTTGTGCAGGGCTCACGTGACAAATGCAAGGGATCCATTTTCCTCGAAATCGTTATTTCTCGTTGATGACATTGTTGTTTGTCGGTCCGAACCTTCGTTCCGCGATGGAACGGCGTCTCGGAAATTGTTTTCATGAAGCAATCGCGAAACACACAGAGGCAAGTCAATGCGAATAAGAGAATCCCGCGGCTTTCTTCGATCGATTCGTTACATGACTTGACACACACATTGTTGCGTTTTCACAACTGCGATTACGAGTACCTCATTACGTACAACATCAAGGTACTTCGCCGTCGCGGTGCATCGGGATTTCCAGGGAAATGGCTTTCTTCCATCTGCACGTGAGCTCTACACAAGTACCGGGAGCGCAAGCATGAGTGAGATTCTCGACGGATGGAAGTGGGCCCCGCGAACCGGGCTTCCCGCCCGGATCTTACAGTGGCAGACGTGTCATGGCATTGTATGATTACGTGTTTTCATTCCCGTGGATTCTTATTCTTCGCAGAATACGCCACGGTGGGCTACATGGCGAAGAGGATTCAGATGCGGAAGAATCGGTTCCAAAAGATAGCCGAGAGCATGAAGGCGGCGAGCGAAAATCCAGGACCGCCGCGCGTGCCCGGCGATCATGGCGATCATGCGCCTAAGCAAACTGTGAGTAGCGACGGCCAAGATTGTCGTCGTTCCTGAATTTTTTTTTCCATGCAGAATGTCGTTTTGTCACTGTGTATGACCAGGAGATCCAGACGTACTAGTGTTCCCCTGGACGATTTTACACGCTTTCTTTCAGCGAGTAGACGATCGGCTCTGTCAAGATATCCAGATGTCCCGATCATGGCACGATTACAGATTTATGCATAATCGTAGCACTTGTTTCATAACTTTTTGGCTCTCGAGAGCTGTGTAATGATATAAACATACACATACAACAAATATCATCTGTTTCGCCTTCATCAATGATGAAGGAAGTCTCAAATAAAAATTAATCTTAAATAATAAGATATTAAACAACAATATAATATTGAATCATGTAGTAATCGCCATTAAAAACTAAATTTAATAAATGATGCTAAATAAATTTTTAATAAATACCAATAAATAAATATTAGAGCTCATCAAGCTATTTTTCTTCATTACAAGGACAGGCTTAACAGGACGAAGCCGAGCATTATTCTCGATCCGATTCAGCACGTATCATCGCGCAATATAAATATATGCACTCTATCCCCTCCCTCTTAAAAAAAAAACTAAAACCGGCAGGCTCAACACACGAAAGGTCAAAAGCTAAAAGGTTCTGCAAAATGAATTTCCCATTCGGCCGCGCAACGCGCCGGACAACGTGCTTCATGCCAACACGAACACGACGCACTATAAATTTTCTTTTAATCTTGGGTATTGTAGACCCCTCTTCCCCTTCCTCTCTTCTGAAAACAGAAAATATTAAAAGACCGGAAAAGAAAGAGAACAATGTAGGATAACGGAAAGAAGTGAGTAAACGAGCGATAGATGAACGGAACGGACAACGAAGGACGGTCATAAAACGTCGGATAAGAGAATGAGACGTTTTAATTAATTATTATTACAAAGTTAATTATTCATGTTATCCAGCGATAAATGTCTATGACGTGCGCGTTTTTTTACATGATTCTTTTAATTACGTATTTGATAATTACGTTCTGTTTCTTTCGAGACTTTTATACTTTAGAATTACTGTTTACGAAATACTAAAATCAAATCGAATATCTTTGGTGATTATGTGTTAACGTTATTCTTTCAAATGCATATTAATATTTTATTAAAATTTAATCAATAATGAAAATAATGTATTAAAAGTATTTGACAATCTCACAACTTCCTGCAACAATCCCATTTTACAAATAAATATAAATCTTCTATAACAGAATGACCAATGATTGTGGATCAGCAACTAATAATAACAATAATAATAATAACAATAACAATAATAATAATTCTCCCACATCTCATCCTGACAATACCTATATCAACTAGCATCACATACTACACCAGCTTTTAATTGAATTTTCACCAACCCGTTTTGCTTGAGCACGAGCAATCGCACCGCGCGTTTCTACGAACCGCGGTACTTTTACGAGAGACTTTTCCTATTTCATACTTAAACGTTTGTCGAATAAACTAAGCAGACGCGAGTCGCAACAGCGACATAAAAGCAGGTGAGTCTCTCGAATAACAATCGTTCCGATGACTACGTAAAATCGGACATCACCGCGTTGAACAAATAAAATGTACACTGCCCAGTCCTCGGTGTCGCATGCCAATCTGACAAAGTACGGGGTAAACCTCGGGTGAGGGACACCCCACAGCAAACTGCCGTGTCTCTTGTAAGTGGTCCCATGTTGTCCAGGAGGTGCGGTTCAAGGTGCACGACCCAAAGGCACACAGCAAAGGTGGGACGCTCGAGAACACCATAAATGGTCGCGCCGATGAAGAATCGGCGGGCGCGCCACAACATATTATTCATCCTAGCAAGGACATCACCAAGCTCTACGGTATGAGTAGACCATGTACGCACATTTATAACACTATTTTACCCCCCGCCTGGCAAGCTATCAAACAATATTCGGTTCTTAGCTTGGCAGGCTGTCTATTTCAACGAGCTTCTGAACGGTGCATAATAAACGTTATTGTACGGTTTAACCGTCAGCGAGCTCGGAAGGCCACTGGCGTGGTGTCATCATCGCGAGTAAAGGGCCTGACAAGGCCGTCAATTGTGCAATGGATATCGAGTACTTTGAACTTCGTGAAGATTATGCAATATTCATGGCCGATGATACCACGCGCCTGCGCCCGGCCGTTGTATTATATACTATATATACATATATATCTCTACGCTTGAAACACCGTCCGAAAACGCTTGTCACTGATCATCTCATAAAAAGCTTTTTGCATTTTAAGAAACATCTGTACAATTTATTTTCAAGCATTACGATGCACTATTAGACGCTTTTTCTACCCCTTGGGGTAAACGGCACCGCGCGAACTCGGAAGCTCACTGAAATATGCAATTCTCTTCCCTCCTTAATCTTACGTGTCGCAACTATTCTAATTCATTTTAACGTTCTTAAATAGGCATAACGCCGTCGGACATCGACAAATACTCCCGCATCGTATTCCCAGTATGTTTCGTTTGCTTCAATCTGATGTACTGGATCATTTATCTCCACATCAGCGACGTGGTCGCGGATGACCTCGTGTTGCTTGAGGAGGCAAAATAAACGACGACGTCGCAGTGCTCCGAATCGAGAAGGAAGAAGAGCAAAAGATTGCACAGAAATGAGCATTCTTATGGAACGAGGACCGATTCGCAAAGGAGGAAGCGAAAACGGTTCGAGAAAGATAAATCGAGACGCGCTCGGTGACTACTTCGAGACGAGAGTAGTACAAGCGAGTAGAGAGTAAAAGCGACCGACATCCGAGACAGCCGTAGACCAGCTCGCAGACCAGAGAGTTGCTCTCAAAATATGCTTAGGTCCATTTCGAGAACGCGGTAACCACTTCTCTACTAGAAGTAGTAGCGAATGTATACAGGCAGCCGCGCGGTTGCCTAGACGCGGAGTAGGACTACTTCGCGATCACCGGCAGGTAGATTAATGACTCATTGCTCCGACATGGCTTACCAAACGCTCGCTACCACTACTTGCGCGGCGTCGTGGCTACCGCATTTCTACCGGGCAACATGCTCTCGTTCGTCAATCAGCGATCGGGCACGCGTAAGCCTCGGCTATCGTCGTTGTCCACGAGGCGTCTTCGTTAAAGACTCAATATGTATACATAAAAAAAATATATATATATATATAGGTTGCGCGATACATAGAAATATATATACATATATATATCGCGACGCAAGCGGAAACGGCAAGCAAGAGCTCAATCGCGAAGGCGAATCCACGAGCATACATACCATAAAACATTGCCAGTCTAGGTATTTCTAGTTCTTAAACGGAGAAAATACCTTCGATATAAACACTTGTCAATTTAGCCACCATTACATAGTAACGTTAACTAACGCTAAGAACAACACCGAGACTCGTCGGTTTGAAGCGACGATTCAATCGAGAGCAGCTTGAGGACGGAAAAATATAGGATTATCGACGTTCGTCGAGGTCGAGGATGAATCGTCGCTCTGACGCCGTCAGCAGCGTTCGCGCGCAGAGGAAACGTAGCGGAAATCACATGGTGGCATGTGTGCGCGTGCATGCGAGTGAACGAGAGAGAGAGAGAGAGAGAGAGAGAGAGAGAGAGAGAACGAATGAACGCGAGCATTGAGTATGAGTGAAAGCGCGCGCATGAAACGAAGAAACGGCGGGAAAGTTCATATTCCGAACGAAGATAAACAATGTATTACTATCGGAGACTGGTGCGACTTATTATCTAAGTAAGTACAGTAAGTATATGTATATTAACATATATACGCGCGCGCGTACGCGGCCACGTTAGGTACGCGCGTGCATGCATATTAGACACGTGCGTGCACACGTGCGTACGCAGAACGCATACAGACGATCGATGAGCATTCTACGCGAGGTCCACAAAGACACCGACAATGGAACGGAAGAAGGATAACACGACGCAGGACGCCCACGACGAAAGCAACTCGGATTTCACAGTGCCGGCCTCACTTCAGCATCCGCATTTATTTGGATTACGGCCAAGTAAGAGCCAAGTCTCTTTTTCATTTCGTAGGACTTTTTTACGATTTTCCACGACGCGACTTTTGTATTTCTGTATATGTATGACTCGCGTCGTCGCTGCGGTGAAATCGGCGTAACTATCGTCACTCGTCCCAGGGCGTCCCTGTACGCGTGTACGTGCGTGTGCACATGGCTCAATCGGGAGTACTCTTAGCTCGTACTATATAGTCGCGACTGTTTACGTAGGAAAACTCCCGGAACATATGATGATTATATACCGGACGTAAAAATACTCCAATCGAGTCGAAATAATTGAGAGGGACACGAACCAAGGCAGAATGCAATTCTGTACTCGTTTCGTATCTATTTTCATTTAAAGAAGATTCTCGTTAAAAAAATAAATAATTAATATATAAAATATACATGTCACACCAATGGACATGCCTTTCATTATAATTAAAAACCAATGACGGAGAACAGATGATAAAAATTAATTTATACAACCGCGTACACATAATTATTATCTTATTATTCTAAAACTACTCTAAAACTCTCTTTCGCGTATCTTAAATTACTTTGTGTCCAATAGTAAACCAATGTAGCTATTAATTTTATTGATTTATGTCGTTACTAATCCCATCCTTTTTAGTATGCAAAACAAGAAAGATAGTGAAATACAATTACTTTTATTTGCGGGAGTTGTTTTTAGTTCCGAGCATACAACAGTCTTCTTGTTTCAACGTATTTCGTTGCCCAATGTTTTGTCAATTTAATTAACGTTAATTGCATGGTGTTCTATTTCCTTCTCTTGTACTCGCTGCCCGTTCTTTTTGAAATCCTGTTCGCCATTACAGACCATCGATCACAAGAAGTTTCCAAAACCTACACTCGGAACTTTCTTCTTTGCACCTTTTATGTAAAAGCTGTCTAATAGCTAAGAGTTACTTTTTAAATATAGCTAATTCTTCCTTAGTAAAAATTAGATTGGATGCTATCTTTTGCTTTTGTAATTCTCACGATTTATATATTTCAATAATTAAATTTCAACTTAAAATTTTAGACCTGATTTAAAATTAATTAAAAAATAAAGTTGCATTACTTATACATTTCAAACATTTAATTCTTTAAAACTTGTCAATCTTCGTGTTGGCAATATAAAAATAATTGAGCGACATTCTTTTTTTTAGTTGGACTTCTGATGTTTATAATTTAGAAAAAGCACGAAAAACTTCTGAAATATTCTATATACACGTATACATAGCAAGCTTTCTTTTTGCTTCTCTCTTGCCCCTCGGATGTAGCGGCTGACTGCAAGCTGAGCCGTGGAAGCTTGCCATTCAGGATATCGACCAGCTGACACGCCCAACCCACCCTCTGACTCTTTCTCATCCCTCCTACGCCACCATTCTTACTCTTTCTCTCCCCATTCTCTCGTCCTCCATTCTACTTCGCAATCGCCAAATAGTCCATTTACCAGACGCTACTATCAGTCGTGCATTTAATAAGGAGATCCTTGCCTTAGTATTCCGCGAGAATTCTTTATGAGAATAGGTAATCCGTAGTAGTCCAGGATTCTGCCTTGGGACACTATTCACCTCAGATATTTGAGAGAAACGAAGGAGGGAAGGTCATATTCGAGCGTCGTTTTTATCAATGTGAAAATGCTGAACCGTGCGACTTTATTAGATAACATTGATCAATCTAATCGACTTCGTCATCGAAAACTAAATTACGAATTCTCATAGACAATTATATGCGCGATAAATTTTAGTACTTATTAAAACATACCGTATTTAAATTCAATTGGCAATCTTCTTTCACTGAATAAATAAATATCTAAATTTTATACAAAAATTGAAAGGGAAAAATATAAAAGTATCGTCTCTACTTCTTCAAGTCTCTAACTCGTCGAAGCCGTATAAAGTTGAAAGCACTGATTTACATCAATAATTTTTTTTAATACACACAATTAAAATACAATTCTCTAAATAAAAAAAAGTCAATAGAACGATTCGTAAAACATTCAAAAAATATCTAACATTTAATAAATTTCTTAGAAATAACACTTAACTGTTTTAAATGTTTTTTAAATAATTATTTTCTCTGAGTCGATATCGACAAATCTTTCTAAAACGAATAATTTAGGACTGTGAATAGAGAGTGACTTTCAAAATTCTCAAGTATCTATGTCAATTTTATATTCCCATAGAATGGATCGTACTTTAGAATTACAATTTGAGACCGGTATAATTTCGATCGCGTTTCCGTTTTGTCGCAAATAAGCAATAGTGATTTTCCAGTGTTTCATGACGTCGAAATTTCCAGCCAGTGAGATTATACCGGTTCGATTAATCGCTGCACATACTAAAAACTCTTTCACGATGACGATTGCACGCGCTTTAGCTTTCTCGATTTTTTTCAGACATATCGGCGCGATTACACAGCACCTGATAGACTTTACATCTCGCATTTTCGCGATAATTCACGTACACAATCGACCGCGACGTTCGCGCGTTATTTCGGCGACTTATTTCGCTTTCGCGTTTTCCGCGCCGAACACTTAGCAACTGGTTCTCAATCGCGGTCACGCGATAATACAAATAATGGCGACGTGAGTTTATCGTGCGCGAAAAAGCGCAAATCGCGTGTCCAGCCCTCGTTCGTTTCTTTCTTCGACTGCGTTCGTACATAATATATAAGTATCGATACATTTCTCCACGTCCGCCCCAACCGGAAGCGTTGTGTGCAATTTATATAACTGTACATCCGTTATCTACTTGGAGTCTCTATAATAACGGGAGAGAGAGGAAAGAGAGAGGATCTAACTCGTTTTATCGTTGTGATATATTCTATAGTAGCTATATGCATTTATTCACGCGTATATGATGACATATACGCGTGCTTATTGTTTATGCTGAATCTTTAAGCTGACAATGAGTGGACAAACGGCGGGAATTGGTGTGCCCATGGTCAAAGAAAAACTCTTCCTTAGATAGACATACAGTTAGGTGTAAAGTAAAGCAAATAATTAAATAACGTAATAATTAATTAACTCTACGAATAATGAAATAATTAACGTAATAAAACGCGTTGCACACACCTCGCGATACAACATGTAAGCTTCGAAATCGCGAACGATATTCCTTTCGAATGCGCGATGTTAAACCAATTCATCAATCATTAACGTAATGATGATCGATGATGAACGATGTTGTTATAATTCAAAATGATCGATTACGCATTAATTTCTCGAAAATTAATAACGCGCAATCACATCGCAATCTTTTACATGCATTTTTTATTCATTTAACTCGTTTATTCACGCTATCGAGAACATTTTATTATAATTATATTATTTATATAAGACATTCGCAACGCTCAAATAAATTTCTAACGTATACGTTTACTTGATTTAAATAAGTATTCGAAGTTAGAGAACTTTGTTGATACAACGTTGAAGATTTAGTAACAGAAAACTCGTAATCAAGCGCATTCATCTTACGATAATTCAATCGCTCAACGCGATTCCTTGTGCCGAATATTTAAAAAAAACACGTGCATTGTAAGCGCAAATCGACATACGCACGTTATACTGGACACGCCAATTCCTCGCAGACGTCACAATCGACCATTATTATTATTAGTCTCTCACTGAAATTTTTATTACCTTTATTATTATCTTTATTAACGTTAATATTATAAATGACCGTTTAAAGATTATGACGTTCTTTATCCTCTGGCAGGATGATTACTTACGTTATCGGCGGGCACTTATATATCGCGTATATATAATATTACCAAATAGATGAAATCGTTATAAAAACAAAGAGCACCGGTGCGCAAGCATCTCGAGATTTAATGAAAAGAGATAAATACAGAGAAAAATACACAGAACTATTAATATTATATAAATCGATCACATTTTGTAAATACGAGTTTTATACAGAGCATTGTATTCGTTAAACAAAGAGAGTACCTATTGCGAAATAATATATATACATATTATATATATTATACATACATATATATATATATATATATACATATTATATATATATACGCAAATGTAGTGCACACGAAAATGTGACTGTTCGCACGTATTTAGGTAAATCACTTTTAAAGTATAGGAAAAAGAGAAAACCAAAGTAGACTGGAAGAACGTCGGGGGCCGAAAAGTTAATGCGTACGTTCATTCGTTCATTCGTTCGTTCGTTCGTTCGTTCGTTCGTTCGTTCGTTCGTTCGTACGTTCATTCGCAGTAAATGTAGGTCGTCGAAAAAATCGACAGCTCGAAATTGATTACTTGCTAACCATCTGCGTAATGTCAGATTCGAAGTATCCTTCCGCGATCGCAGAATGGCTTACGAAGACGACCAGAAGAGTCGATCTATATATACATATATAATATATATATATATAAACTTTTACATTTATCATTATGCGTAGATAAGGACGACGACGTGAGAAAATACTACGTGATCAAGCTTCGTATTAATCCATCCACGTATTAAGCATTCGCAATCATTACTCGTCCGCGGACGTAAACGTAAAAATTGCTCAAAACATGGTTGTTAAATCATCAGCAGATGTACAGAAATCACGTAATTTATTTGAGTTTTATAGAAACATCCGTCGGCAAGAGTCTAATATTATACGTATATTATATCTATATCTACATGTATGCGAACGCGTAAGAAATCTGAGGAGTCTTTCGCAAACCAAAATAGTATACCTCGTTTTTACCTCAGCTAGCATTATCTCATTTCATGATGAAATGATCATAGTTATGAGAAATTATTTATCGGCAAAACGAACGCTCACGTCGTTCGGTCTTTGTCGCGAACGAGAAACTCTTCTGGGCGGCATGCAACAGAATTGCCATCGACGCATGTACTCTGACTAGATCATGACAGTTTAAGCCGCGTTGTAAACGAAAAACTGCCAACTTCATATTGCAATATATGTTTTAGTCAATCGTGGCGATATAAAAAATGACGAGAAACAGAACGTGTGCAACCATTTCGGGTGACGAGAAACATTGAAACTCCGATCCGATATATCTTCGATCGCGTCGATTGATCAATTCGAAATCTTTACGAAAGATTCGCAGATCGAATAACGAAACGAACAATTGATTTATTATTGATGGCGAGCAAATTGCAGTACGCTTAATCTCGATCGCACATATTCCGTATAACTTCAATAAGTTAAAAAAATATTTTCAATTTATGCGAGAAAGCTATAAACGATTATCATTAACAAAGAATACTTTTTTTATAATAATCTTAAAATATACTTATCTTATAAAATTTTAGAGAAATTTATTATTATGTACAAAACAATGTATTTTCTTTGGAGAATATTATAGAATTGATTGAAGAAGTGACTTTCTAATTTATATAATAAACAAATCGAATTTGTTTTAATTTAACAATCTTGATTAAAGTATTAAATTTATTAAGCTTCAAAATATTACTATTTGAATTTCTGAACCACTTGAAACAAGTAATTATTTTATACGTATACAGTAATTATTTTATGCGTATACAGTATGTATTTTTCTGTATGTATAAATTAGAAAATTTATTCCATTGATATAATTACCTTATTTATCCAGTTCAATATTTATGTCAGCATCACAAACGTTTATATCAGAAATAGTCTTTACGGAATAAATAAGCAAATTTGATTGAAGAGAGATTCTATGGTATTTATGAACACACAGCGTACTACGAGGACACGAATGAAACTAAATTGATCGGAAAGCATTTGAGAGAAATTGGAGAAAGAGAAACTTGTAGAGTTGTAGAAGCAGAAGATATGTGATTGCGATTTACTCGTGCCGCAAGCGAGAAACGTACATGCGGTGAACTACGGCATAGCGATCGTTTGCATTTAACCAGTCCTAAAACACCTCTCGCTTGTCGCCGGAGATTCCGCAGTTCTACCAGCTGCTTCCGATATTTCTCACAACCGCCGTTCACTCGAGATAGTTGAGAATTTCGAGCAGCGTCGAATCGAGCTCGACGGATTTCAGGGATGCAATCTTCAGTTATCATGGAATTGAGGTCGTTTCTCCTCTTCGCGTACTTCTCATGCATTGCAATCGAGAACCGCTTCGTGAACTATCTCGATCACTCGAGATCGGCGGGAAATGCAAATACGACGAAGAGTGCATCTTCTTTATGGGTGAAAATAGGATAGAGTTTGTGTTGCTTCGCGAAAAAGCGGGAAAGCGAGGATCGGCGAACGCGAACGAAACTCTGAATGAAAGAACGAAGACGAAAGTGTGGCGCGACAAGTCGTCTCGACGAGAGTACCAAATTCTAAAATGTATTTAAAGCCACACGCTAACTGCATATACTGTAGAAATGTATTCTACAAAACGTAAATTGTAAGAAAGACAATGTAGATACACACCGTACCCGAAATATGCATACACGAACACGCAGCCGTTGCACGCATACACAACAGATATACATACACGATACACATACCGGACACCTAAAAATACTCTTCTAGATTGGGCGATTACCATCTCGAGAAGCGATTATATATAATTAACGATATATACATACTTATACACACATATATATATATAAATATATATATATATATATATATATATATATATATATATATATATACACACACAC
>Ga0157364_1003757_pt1 | contig 14861 bp, 7 predicted proteins | sample AttsexASBM2_FD_111476 | JGI IMG/M metagenome (GOLD analysis project Ga0157364, IMG submission 111476) | Fungus gardens microbial communities from leaf cutter ant in Ribeirão Preto, State of São Paulo, Brazil - Atta sexdens ASBM2 | ecosystem: Host-associated > Fungi > Mycelium > Unclassified ... | reverse complement strand
TTCTTATTTTTCTTCTTTTTAATGTCATTTTTATGTGACTTCGATTTCCGCGATAATAGCGACGCAAGTTCATCGTTCCAACTGAATTATCCCGGAGAAAATTACGATGCGTTTACGAGATAAAGCAGACATGGAAAATGTCTTGCAGTAAGGGGACGCGGAAAAACGAATAAAACGGAAAATGTCCCAGTTAGTTTTTATCGTAAACTCGGCTTACGTGCCTGTAAATATAAAAGGATATACAGAATCTAGTTGAAAATCTGTGCCATGTGCACGACAGAAGAATATGATGGTAATGCAATTATAATCATCGTTTCCGCATAATTCCGTCGAGACATAAGGCGTTTACTATGTGCCATGTCATTAAACATTCTCGATTCGGAGGATAGAGAGTCTCGTGTGTGCCATTAGATCTTTGCCAGACATGTGCGCATACGAGGAAGCGTTGCATTAATGATTGCGCTTTAGCTGAACAGATGAATGGGCGTAATCTAACCTAAGTTAAGTACTATATCATATGCAAAATTGGCGAACTCACGTCACGTCACGTACTCGCGGCTCGCGACAAGCCTAGGTATCTTATCTTTTTATCCGACTCCAAGTTTATCTCTCAAATTTATTAACGCGCTGCTAGGCAATCGTACACGAAGAAAGGATTGTATAGTAAAAATTTATTAAAATTTTTATTATTTTGAAATATATTGATATCAGAAATTATATATTTTTTTAAAGATATTATGTACGCTTTATATTCTATGATAAGATTATTGTAATTATTCGCACATATTAGTATTTACACAGAAAGATCGAAGATTTTGCTAAAATATTTAAAAATTTAGCTAGATCAGCTAGATGTACAAATTTGATGACAACTAAATATAAAAATAATTTTAACAGATTATGAAAATAATTAGGGATCTGAAGTATGATGAGCGATGTCGCAAAAAGATGTGACATTTTAGCAACCAATTTGAGCATCCTACGTAATTATTTTGATAATTCATCAAAATTATTCTCAGATCTATAAGTTCTCAGATCTGTTTAGTAAAGTTTAATTTTATTTCAGCATTCTTTTCGTGTAATTTTTACTAAAAAAAAAAAATGAAAAATTTAATAAGTAATCTATTTTTATAAATATTACAATATCGTCATTTCTTTGCGATAAAGTTATAAAAAGAAATATCTTTTTTATGTAATTTGTATTATACGATGTCTTCTCCGACATCTTGTTATCATTTATTCCGACGTGTCAAAAGAAGTTTCTAACGCTGTTCGCGCGGAATTTCTTCGCAGAAGAAACTTTCGGTTTAAGACATATTGTATTATACTTCATCACACGTAACCACCTATTTGTTGTTACGAACTTGGTTGATAGTAGACGTTCAAAATGATTATTACAAAGCCATAGAAACTTGCGCTGCTGACGCTCGCGGCGGTAGTACACCCGATGGATGCAGTACATCGAAGTTAGTGCTAAAATCTCAGTAGTCGGAATTAATATCGACAGACTCTGACTGCAGTCTTGTATAACTTCCATCAATCCCATTGCTTTTCCATTTCGGAATGCGCAAGCATTCATGTTAGAAACGCACGCGTTTGTAATCGCTTCGATAACATCTGGTCTCCGTGGGGGATGATACAATGGCACAGCTGAAATGTAAAGCCGGGCGCAATGGAGCAGAAGGCTGTTACGACGAGCTTCATTCTGTGAAAGTGGCCGCTGCAATTAATATCACCGACTAGAATTCTCTCTTCCGCCCTCCGCGTTAGTTAGTAACTTCCGTTTCGATTGTCATTCGTCCAACGGTTGTTCTAAATAAAGATGCAACGACGGACAGTGATAATTGTTATGTAATTTACACGAACCACCGATTTTCTCTCCCGAAAAGTTTTGTCCAAGTCGGGACCGCTCAAAGCATAATTTTACACTATAATGAAATTTAGTGATCGGTCTCTCGAGTGGTATATCGAGTGGTAGCAGTACTAATGATATTAGTTCGCGCGCCTGTTTTGAATACGAGATCCAATGGGCTTTATCGATCGACTGTTACTGAGATATCTTCATACTCAGGGTATATTGGCTTCATCAAAGTTTGACCGATATCGATAGCCAAAGTCCACCGCTACTAAACCAACCTATGACATCATTATAACTATTAATTTTAATCGTGAAATCGGCTAAGAATTAAACACAAAAAATATGCTAAATTGAGAGAAACCTTAAAAATTGAACAACGTATTCAACAAATCAACTATATATTTTTGTAAATAAATGTTTCCAAATCCGAATAGAATTGCGGTTGTTTTTAAAAATTGAGGAATAGAAATGGAATAAATATATTTCTGGATTCTCGAGTAATCAATGGATTACACGTGTAATACGAATTAAAAACATTACTCAAACAAACAAAAGTGATGGGCGAATAAACAAACATGTCAAGTCAGTCGAGCAAATAAAATAATTAATATCATAATTATTTAATTTGTTATATTTCGTTGATTCAATAATCACAATTATCAGTGCGTAAGTAAATTATTGTATCGTACATTAGCACATAATTTGATCAACAGAGTTGTCCGCCCAAGCAGATCTTTTTATCCACTTTTTATCATTCTAAAAAAATATGTGAATACGTATACGGAGAATTATATAAACACCGCATCGTGTTAAATCTACACCCATACTCGTATTTTTTAAAGTGTATACATTGAAAAAAACAGCCTGGTTAAACGAATTGGACTTCTGATTAAAAATGAACAAATCAGAATTTTCTATAATTCTAATTTGAGACAATTAGAATTCTAATTAACATGATCGGAATCTTTCGATTCATTTATTTTCAACTGAAACATTTTCCTAGTAAGTACGGCGTACCGAAAAAAAACCTCGTTAAAATGTTAATCTAACAAGATGTAACCGAGCTCATCGATTAATTGGAAGCTTCTGTTAATCACGGAGTTTCCCTACCTAAAACAAAGCGACGATCATCTACCTATTGTGTTCCGATATAGACGTACTACTCCGATTTAGTCCGGCATGTTCCTCATCTGCTACCGTGGACGTCGCGGTTAAAACATCGCGCGATAAATCAATGGCGGATGTCTCGCGCCAGCGCGGAGACCAGGATGGCAACGAAGAGGAGGAGGAGGAAGCGGGTGTGGTCGTTATGCACTTGTATCAACAGTAAGCCCTGCTATGGGTCGTTTGTTCTTGTCAGCCAGGCTAATCTAACCAGCACTCCTGCCTGCGTTACAGCATTATGGATTTATGCCGCCCCCGCGAACATCTCGTTACAGCCTCCCATTCCTTGCCTCCTCCCCTTGTTCCCCTTTCCGCAATCTTTCGCAGTTTCGGATCCACTTCAGGTCAAATCCGTAATATTAGTTTTTGTTCTCTTTGCCAAAACGAAGGACTGAGTTATTACGTCGTCGCGATCCTTGGGATACACGTGTCTGAAAAGATATTTGAAAAATCCTATCAAAATGATATATTCTATAATATAAGAAAAGGCAATATCTCAGAATTTCTTCCTATTGCGAGTAACACGTATGTTTCCACAAAGTAAGAATTACAAAATTGAACTCTTGTATCAATATCTACATAAAAAAAGTATAATATAAAGAAATAAAATATATATATATATATACGGAAAGATAAATTTGCGGAAATATCTCAAAATTTAATTAAATATGAGTCTGAACATAATTTTGTTGAACATTCAAAATATAAAACGCTTAAGGGAATCCTAAAGATTGAACTCTGACGGAAAAGCTGCTTTGCTGACTTATACATATACGAATTACAATACATATCATACAATTTATATATCAAACATAGACACATCACTACATATTACTGTATCAATATTGCATGTATACATACATATGAAATTTTCATTCAAATTTTTCTCTTATATTAGCTTCTAGTCCATTTATAAAAGTACAGTATTGTTCTTTTACATAATTCCTATCCCGCACTAAGTTTATTTTATACAGCGTACAAAGTATAAAACTTTTACATAAAGCAAATGTAGTTATGAGCTGAAGAAAGAAGCCGAAACAAAACTGTAATTTTTCAATTTTTTCAATTTTCATATGAAATGAAACAGACCTGGATATATACATAATTGTCTATATTTTAATTGTAAAAAAGATGGATGATTAAATCTGATAAAAATAATTAAAAAAAAACTTGAATAAAAATAATCACGTTCATCAATGTTTTAGATAAAATAGAATCCTTACGTTGATGATAATGCTATACAAAATTTTAATATTCTAGCAAGTTTAAGCATTCTACAAAATTATTATGAAGATCCAAACAAAATTATTTTTAAATATACATCTAATTAAATTTTTTGATACTTCGGCAAAATCGTTCTTTTCAACAAAATTTTATTTTCGATATCTGATGAAATATCGATATGTCTCACTACTGTAACAAGAAGTAATTAAATCGTTATAAAAAATATGTAAATATGATCTTTCATTATTTTTCTCGAGAATTTGAAAAAATATATTTTTATCAGAAAGGAATTAAATTTGAGAAGAACATTCGTATTCTGATCTGGAATTCAGTTCCACACGAGGATCTCTGTCTAGGAACGGATTAAAGCCAGTATATGAAAGCGTGACATCAACGATAATCTTCTGTGAAAGCTCCGGAGAAAAGGACGAATATTGTGCAACGTGAACTACCGTCAGTCGCAAGCTGCGCTTTCATCGTCGGACTTACTGTCGCGTTGGAGAAGTCTATCCGCGTAGATTTCCACTCGCTTTTCCATCCCATTGGTTGTGGAAGAAATATGCGGCGAACGAGGTCGTTGCAGAAACCTTCTTACTATCTTGCCGATACTCGGGTTAAGGTCACGGTCGCTATTAATGTTAAACCGGTCCGTCCGAAGTCACGCTATGTCAACATATATCGAGGCAAAAATACTGCATGACGAGATCGTTGATGGTTCGTATGGAGAGAAATTTTTTTTGTGTATTTTTATATTACATTACATCTCTAAGCTATTTACGTGCTCTATTCATGTCGGTCCATTGTATATATTACGCACATTAATGACGAGCTTTTACGTTTCACATCAATAAATCTTGCAAGAATACACATTCTGCATATTTCATTCTGCGCTTCCATAATGTATACGTACTATATTTTAAAAATGTTTGAAATATTTTAGTAAGCTGCAAAATTGAACGACAAATTTTTATGCTACAATATAAAGAATTACTTGATTTGCATTTGATTATTATATAGAATGTTAGTTTTCCGATATTTTTCAGATAATTTTGGAGAAAAGATCGATTTAAATTACGTCACTGATATTTATCTAAATTTCTTAACTATGCCTACATAAATTGCACTGAAAAAAATTTACTAAATTTTATTAAATATTTCTTTGAATAACACTAATGTAAATAAATATTTATGTATATTTACTTATTAAAAAAATTATAGTTAAATTAATTGTTTTTGTATCAAATAAATATATATTTATATCAAATATAATATAAATACTTATAATTATTCGAACAAATATTTATTAAAATTTTTTTTTTTCAGTGTATAATTATATTATATTTAGACTATAATTATATATAATATGTAATAAATACAAAAATAAAAAATATTTCTCTCTCTTTCTCTTCGCGCGAGTAAGATAATTCTGTATTAAGAGATACATATAGTTGTTGCTTAAATCTGACATTTAATATGCGCTTGTCGAAAGATGTTAATTTTATAATAATCTTATTAAATGTTTTCGTTCACTATCTAATTTCAAATCTAATTTCAAATGACACGAATGACCTACCATCAACATTTCAGGGGTTTCAGATATGTCAGCGAGATGTAAAAGAATAATTTAGCGTGCAATTCGCATCAGATGAAAATGTTAGGATGTTAGCAAATTTCTTGTTGCTCTGGCAGATGCTATAAGACGATTGGCACCTCGTTTGAATATCTCAGAGAGTTTAATCTTTAATGCTGTCGCTGTCCTCTGGGCGATGAAAATGAGATTACGAGACATTCCGTGGTCTCACATACAATTCAACAGACTTGCCACCTGCATAGTTTGCTGTGAAGTTCTATTTATGCGTATGTATGTGCCTGTATGTATACTGGGAGTTCATCTTTTTCTCTCTCTTTTTCCAGTTTCTTTTATTTTTATTCACGCATTGAAGAAAATTCCTTGTATATGTATTAGGTGCGAAAAAGTTCATAGCGTTTTTCCCGTTAGATGGCATTAAAAAAACGCCACGAACTTTTTCCCACACTTAATATATTCCTTGTATTTCACAAAAATGTTCACACTTAAAAATGTTCCTCGTGAAAATAGACTATAAATAGATCAAATGAAATTTTCACAATCAATCAACATTGATTTCTGGTCAATCAAAATTGAAAACTATGTAATTATAAATGATGATATTTTCTCTTTTTTTTATATTTCCGTTACTTTAAAATTAATAATAATAAATTAATAATACTTATATTCCGTTTACTTTACATATTTTTTTTAGCAAGCAATACAAAATAAAAATCTTTTAGTCGTTCTGTCATTATTGTAGAAAAAATGAGCGATGTATTTTTAATTTTGAACAATTGCATAATGTGTTTTCGCATTATTAAAGTATAAATCATAAGTATCTTGGTAAAAAAGAAGAAAATATATTTAAAAAATATATTTATTCCTCTATTTTAAAAGTACTTTTATTCCTCTACAATTAATTATTGTATTAAAATTGCATTTCGTATTACAAAATTTTAAAACATTCGAACTCGTTTCTTGGAAATTTGTTTTTTTAGTTGTGATAGCAAATGAGTGACGTACAATATTATTTAATAGTATGAATTTCTCTCAGATACGTATGTTGCGAGAAAACACAAGTGTTACGTGGATTGTGCTTTACGAAATTCTTCATCACAGTGGAACAAAGAGAACAGAGAGAACAAAGTTAATTTAGTGAATGAACCTAGAAGAGCCTATAAATTTTACGCGCACATTTGCTCATCGCTATGAAATCCTCTCGGCGGTTTATGTACTAGCCTGAAGAAGAAATGCGTGTTACGTCGAAGCCTTGGAAAAAGAATAAACGATCTAAGAAACGAGTGACGTGCACTTTCTTGGCGGCTTTCTCACTTAATGGCTACCTTTACAACGGTTTTACGAAACAACGTACATTGCTGGTACAAATTGCGCTATTTGTAAAGATACATTTTCACACGAACGAGATTCGTAATTTTTTCCTTTTCATATTTATTTCTTCGACTTTCTTCGTTCGGAGATCATCTATTTCGCCGAAAAGTCCTCATAGTATTTTGTCGTATAAAACACACAAATAACACTATACATTTTTATACTTTTTTCATATTTCACATATGGCAAATGATTCTGATAGATTTCTTTCCGTAGATTGCCCATGTTTTTGCCCATTTTTGAAGTTGTTAAAAAAAATTGCATGTCAATTTTTTTTAAATAATTTAAAAAAAGGTAAAAAATGCGTTTTTTTTTTATTTTTTAACCTGTTTTTCCTCAAAACCTTGACGTATTAAAATATTTTCAATTACGTAATCATAATCTACGAAAAAAATTTAGCATTGCACAACATAATTCTTATTGTGCAGTGTAATATAATAAAATCAATGAAATACGCAGAATCATTTTATCATTTACAGAGAATACATAATAAAAAAATTAGCAAATGCACAAAAAAATTTAATCTTTAATTTTATAATTAGACTGCACGAGCGTAAATAAAAAGCTCTTTGTTTCGCGAATTTTTAATTGCTTGTATTTTGAGTCAGCTTTAATCACCGGTGCTTACGTAATACGATTATCATTTTATGTCATTACGTTTGGCAAAATAATTAGTTGCGGGAAGAATTCAGTAGGAATGGTAAATTACCTCGTTTTTACGATTGCGAAGAGGAGAATTATTTATTAGCAGTAAAGACATTGCGGTGAACGCTTCTTTTCGCTCGTGTTTCATCGACAAATGGCGGAGATCTAATCACGGTAACGAACCCGAAGAGATCACCAAGTCGATCGCACGTGTCCGTAAACGCGAAAGAGTTTATGACCTTAAACAAAAAAGCTCATCATTCACTATCACAGGATATAGTCGAACTTCGACTATTTAGCTGCGACATGTCGGCGATGCTTTTGCGCATACAGACGCGCAAGGAAATGAAGAAATACTGGCGTTCAATGTGTTTGCCACGTACGGGATATAATAACGTGTTACACGCTCGACAATTTTAATGTGGCATTGGAGCGATCGATCATCGCTTATACTGAATGACTCTCTGCAAAAATGGCGATATTTATGCAAAATGATATGCTACTCTTGATATTCCAAATACAAAAGGAATATCAGAGATATTTACTTGATATACAGTTTCAAATTAATTCCTCAAAAGAAATCAGATGTTTTTGAAATAATAGGTATTATCTGTTTTCAACAAACAGAGGAGAATATGTAATATTTTAATACAATTAAACGAAAACGGTCATATCTGGGAAAGATTTTACTTAATAATACTTTTGTGTGAATTTTACAATTATGGTTTTGAAATATCTCTAAACTGAAGATGGATTGCAAATTAATACTACAAATTAAGTCGATAAGCAATTTAATAATAATAATGATGCTATGGAGCGTCTTTAAAACATCGTAAAGAATTTAAAATAAATATTTAAACTATCTAAACATATTGTTTCAAACTTCGAAAATATCTTCTGTTTTAATACTGTGTATTTTACTTCGATATACTTGAAACAGAGAAAGAGAGGGAGGGACGATGTTGTTTAGTAAATTTAAGCTGCTTATTACGTGACGTACTTATTCTAATGAGATCTACTTTAACGAACTTGCCAGCGGGTAAATGTGCGCACAATAATGCGCACGTGTCAACAAAATCCTTTTAACTGCAGTATATTGGCAAAGATATATTTGCCAAATACCTCTTGTGACCTCGCGCGTAAAATCCGGGACTCCAGATCAGCCTGCATTGCATCAAGTTATTCATCGAATTCTAGTATTGTACGCGTATATATAAATTACAATAGAACCATTGTTCCTCGAGAAGGTCAACAAATATTAGTGCATGTAATATCGCTAATTATCCATAAGTTAATATAGGATGTTCGAATGGTTTATGGAATCGTGCATGGTAAAACGCGAGCTGCAATGCATATGCGAAAACTTACACAAATGCATAATTACACGTAATTAATGATGCACGTGGAACAGTAATCTAAAATCGAATCTATTCGCTGTAGGAATACTTAATTCGCTAGTTGAGTGCATTATCGGACTAAAACTCATCGCCACTTGACGTAGTCTCTCTACCGCGTTAATATGATACCATTGGCGAGCATGAAATAAGCCAGCGACGTGCAGCTCTGGCCATTAAACAAAATCAGGAGAATCTTCAAATTCAGTTTAAAACATATATTTTAGTGAATATTTCGATATTTCTTATTATAGATATGCTGTAAGCATAAACTTCTCATTTCCCGTCGAACGTAAATAAAGTAACGTCTATACACGATACCGACAACAGCTTATATGTTACCTGGTAACGCTCTCACGCCCACTCTTACGTCTTTGACAGGAGCACATATTTACATTCCTGGCGATTGCCGTTGCTATCTGCGTGCCCGATAGAAATCGATTGACACTTGGAAGCGACGCGAATTTCCGATGCAGCTCTCGAATGCGCTCTCGAAACGGCTGCACGTCCGGGTCTTTCCGCAAGAATTACGATTCCGATGCGCCAAGCTTGCGCGCCGCATTCCAGCGACCGGATTTCAATGCTGTCGATAAATCTCGATGATAATCCGACTCATTGTGACACTCGACTGTGCGCGATGTACGCGCGTATATAAATACCGGGTAATCTATCGTTGCGAAAATTGGACAACGGGTTATTCTTTATTGATCGCAAGACTGCCGCTTTCACAAAAAATTAATTGGTTAATCGTGGTTCTTGTACACTGGCAAGAAAAATGATTCCATTATATTAACATAAGACGTAAATGCATTTTTTGATGCAGAGAAAGGTTTTTTCGATTTAAAGAAATGTTTCTTTGCTATACGATTAAAGAAAAAATTTCTTTGAACGTCATTTCTTTAAATATAATTCTTTTTAATCAAACAAATTCATTTATTTTATTTAAAAAAATAATGTTTAAATCAAAGAAGTGATGTTCAAAGAAATTTTTTCTTTAACCGTATAGCAAAGAAACATTTCTTTGAATTGAAGAAACCTTTCTCTAGGTGTGAAATAAAGTAGAATTTCTCGTGATAGAAGTTATCGTGATAAAACTCGAGATTTTATAACTAGAACGTTTAATAGACTTAACTAACAGATTTGATTAGTATTTTTCTGTTGAATCTATAAAACTTCTAATTATTCAATAGACACGAAAGTTCCACACGAGCGTACGCGATTGTCGCGAAATGAATGTGGCAAAATTCTATTTTTCGCACTGGAAAAAATTTCTGATTAAAAATAAATAAATTAGATTCTGATCATAACAATCAGAATTCCGATCATCGTGAATGACCGACTTTAACCTCTCGATTAAAATTATACTTAACTATAAATTTTTTTATTTATTTATTTTCTATTAGAATTTCAATTAATGCAAATTTTTATTATAGATTCTTTTTCCAGCGCGTAATTCAGAATCATGGAACACAGAAAGATTTCTAGATTTTTTTTCAATGCAATCTTTATTTCTTTTTCTCAAGCTTATGTTCGACAAAAAATTCCATCCAAAAAACTAACTGTCTATCATCTGTCATATAATGATCGGAAAAATGTATTTCTCAGATAAATGAAATACTTTTTCCTCAAATGGATAAAAAATGGATAAAAAATTATGAGAGATGTGTTTCTCTCGCTCGAATAAGATACGATGCAAACGTACAGATGCAGTATCAATCACAAAGATCATTAATCGCGGTACATGAAAGTGCAGTCGCGAAAGCCACTCCTGCTAAAACCGAGAACTGGAGTCGGGGAAAAATCGTCGCACTTCTTACATATTGCGAAGCTAAGACGGGAAACAAGATACTTCTTCGCTCATGAAAAAAGAAGCAACATCGATGTTACAGGAAGGATTGGAAAGGATAGAAGAGACTATATTCGCAATGATGGAAAGAACGAAATTCCTTTTATACATTTCTACTCGCGATCGGGAACATCGTTATCTAACGAAAGCAGAGTAGGGAAAACTTCGTTCACATGGCAATCTCATGGAAGCTCAAAGTTTACAAGTTTTTCTTCGCAATGGAAAATGTGTCAGGTTGAAGTATAATAACATGCGAGAATTCTTAAAGTGCCCTGTATATGATGATTTAAGATCATGTAAAAATGTGCGATGGAATCAAATGAAAATCCTGTAAAAAATCCTAGATTTAAGTGTTTTCCTTGAATAGAGTCAATACAAGTATTTTCGAAAGATCAAAATATTTTTCACGTAATATGTAATAGTATAACAAATTATAAAATTACGCATATTTTTTTTAAAGTTCAACATAGTTTTCAATTTTATTCAAATCATCACATAAATATTTAGCAAAATATTTTTTTTTGCTTTTTTTGCTTTGTTTTTTCCGAAAAACTTGTTTATTTTTATTTTTAAAAAATCTAGTAATATTAGTAATCAAGCCTCGATGATAATTACTTTAGTGAGATAATTTCAATCAAATTAATATAATCAAAATTAACTATAAATTATTTTTTTATTATTACCAAATGATTGGTTACTATCTATACACTATATTGTAATAAATTTACTAAATAATATACTAATAAAATACATTTACTAGTTATTATCACATGGACAGAAAGATTTTATTGTTATATCTAAAAATTCAGCTACATACAAATCTAATACAGAAAAATAATTTTGTTGAACTATAAAAGTAATAGTATAAAATGCTCAAGTAGATTGTTCATTATATAGTTGAATTTTCTATGTAATTATTTTGATGGTCCAACAAAATTATTTTAAATCTATATACAGCTAAATTTTTTAATATTTCGGCAAAGTTGTTTTTTTCTGGTGCAGACTTTTTTTCAGTTTATTATGTAGCGATACTAATATTATTAATCATAGTTTTTAAATTTTATGTGTTAATTATATTGTATTAGCAATGTACTGATAGTATGCACTTATAATCTGCATTTAGTATCTGCAAAGGAAGTCCTCAAATCCCTTTATTATTATACTACAGAACGACTATATCCGAAGAGCGATTTGCGGATTTACAAAACCGCCTCTGAATTACGATCTACGTCTCTAATACCCAAGGATATGCGGTAAAGATATGGTTGAAGTTATCCGAGCTCTGGAAAATCTAGAGAAGCTTACCAAACGCGACCTTGACATTAGCCTTGTCTCGCAGCTTTAAGTACCGACCATGTCATTATTATATTCCCACTACGATTACGTTCCATTTTCGAGAAGAAAATTGTATTGTGTTTTTGGAGTGAAAATAAAAAAGAGAAAATCTAATATGATATCCGTTCAAAATGCATGTTAAAATTGAAGTTTAACAAAATAAATTTATTTCAGTTGTTTCAATATGCAATCAAATGCATGTTATTTTCACATCGTTATCAACAAAACAAGAAACGTCAATATATATATATATATATATATATATATATATATATATATATATAAAACAAACAAACTGTACCACATAAAAATAATCTTTTCCGAATAAACTGAGTACATTAAGCATTCATATATTCATTAATAAACAATAATAATTTCCACGTGACGAGGAAAAAAAAACAGAGAGAAAGAAAGATAGGAAAAAATAGAGAGAAAAAAGAAAAAAATATAATAATTTATAAATATAATATTCTAAAAAAATAGACAGAATTCAGATATTTAATTCAATATTATCTTAAATGAATACTGTGATTGTTAAAAAAATATTTAAAAAATTAATCTCTAACTTCAGTCAGTGCTAAATACTTCAAAGTGCGTCAAATTTCTGTCTCTCTTTCTCTTTCTTTCTTCCTCCCTCCTCTCTCGTCGTTTAGTCACAGGAAGTGGCTTTTAAATCCTTTGTCCTTTAAATGTTGACAGCAGCAGAGTTAGACGTTAAGGAGTATACGGTGAGGTTCTGCGGTTCCGCGCCGGGGGGTGCAGCTGCAACGCCTAGGCAGTGCGGCATGGGTGTGCTGCATCCCCCGCGACTCATGTCCCGGGAATTTCGTGGCCCTGGATGCCTCCACCGCCATCGTTGCTACCAGCACCGCGGCCTCGCCGACGAGGGCGTGCGGAACGTACCGGCGCGGCAAGCCCCCGATGTAACGATTCCGACTTTGTTCCGACAACGTGTCGTCGTTTCCGCACGCCGCGTGATACATTATAGGCACGTTCCGACCGCGGGATTAATCCCCACGGTCTATTGTAACGAGCGTCAATTTCACTACAATTTATAATTATATTTTGAAAAGAAGAAGTGATAGATCGTAAAATGCATAATGATTAATATTCTTACATATGTACCTTTATGAAAACGGCGCCATTTCTCAATCATTCTTGTAATTTGTGTAACAAATATTCTTCTATTCGTGATAAAATATAGAAGACTAAAAGAAGTACATGAAAAGAATGATTTTGCTGAATTATCTAAAAATTCAGTCAGATCTAAAAATAATTTTGTTTGGACTACTAAAATAATTATGTAAAATATTCAAATTGGAATTGCTAGAATATTAAAATATTTATAGTATTGTCAACAATGTTTAAGTGTTCTATATGTATTCTGATAATTCGATAAAATTATTTTCAGATTTGTAGTTTAATTTTTTAGATAATAACACTGTTTTTTTTTCCCTAGAGCACATCCAAGAAGTTTGACAAAAGCTTAGATACAACTGAGAATAATGCTAGAACGTAAAATCATATTTTTAATCAGATCTTTTTCTAATACTTTTTATAATGCTGATTTTTCATATAAATTTTATTAAAACGTGCGTTCCCAGAACAATTTTGAGAGAATTGTTGCAAACGACGATTGAATGCTTGCAATGCTACGTGATATGAGTTATTTGTTGTAACATCTGTTGTAACAAGCTGTTCCGAATTTCTCCGTGCGAGAGAATTTAACCAAGTTACTACAGACCGAACGAATATTGTACGAAAGTTACAATTCAATATAAAATTTTTATAATAAAGAATAAAGTTCTTAGGTATTATATTTTTTGTTAATAAGGTCTTTAAAGATTTAAGATACTAGTAGTATCGAATTGCATTAAGTTCAATTTTTACAGGTTTTAAGATGCTTCTAATTAAATTTTGGAGAATTATTAACATTTCAAATTGATTTTGTTAAAAATTCGAAATAATAAAGGTGCACAGTCATTTTTCTGGGATACATTCATATTATTGGCTACGTTTACACCATTTAGTCCATGACTTATATATATATATATATGTCTTTGTTTAACCTACAGAATAAACAAGTACACCTATTATATAGACCGCGAATAAAGGATAGATGTGAACGTAGCCAATATTCGTATAATTTTATTCTTCTTGTTCAACGAATATAAAACAAAGATAAAATGATACCTGAATGCACTCAGTGAAATTTGTAAATGCAGCCTTAACCGTAACGAGCGACGTTCGCTGTAATACCAAACGATCATAGCGCTTCTAACGATTAAAAATTCACTCCATTAAAATTCCATATATTTTGCATTAAATTATCAACTGATGCTTAAATCATTTCAGTTCAGTGAAAGAAATAGAAAAAAAAAGTAGATCAATTAATTCCAAAACAGTAACAATTCACTTTTAAAGTAGAAACTTTGT
>Ga0157364_1003756_pt1 | contig 14863 bp, 4 predicted proteins | sample AttsexASBM2_FD_111476 | JGI IMG/M metagenome (GOLD analysis project Ga0157364, IMG submission 111476) | Fungus gardens microbial communities from leaf cutter ant in Ribeirão Preto, State of São Paulo, Brazil - Atta sexdens ASBM2 | ecosystem: Host-associated > Fungi > Mycelium > Unclassified ... | reverse complement strand
CCTGAAAGAGATGTCACGTTCCTCCGTAATTTATCGCAGCATTTACGATCTCAGGTTTTGTTTGGGAGAGAAGAAGAAGGAGAGAGAGAGAGAGAGAGAGAGAGAGAGAGAGCGAGCTTACGCGTCTGTAAGATCGATGGCGACTAAAATGGACCCTTTGTCATTGCGCTACAGCGCGATTTCTTTGACAAAAATGAATTCTGCGTTGTGCACTGAATTTCACGGATACGTGAGTTCACGTGCGCTGGATGAGAAATCTTTTAAGCGGCATGATCTAACATCCTTTAATTCCGCATTCACGTAAAGCCATACAGCTGTTCGAAGAACTTTAATACAAAGTCTTTGAGAAGAAGCTCTCGATCACGAAGAACCGATTCTTTATCGAGAGCTTCTACGAACGTAAGCTTCAAGTATCTAAAATGAAAGAGAGGAGAGCGCAGGTGGAGATTATATCCAAAGAATATAGCGAACCGAAGCCCGTTAAAAGAAATCGCACGCGCGCGATCTCGTATATCGAGAATTAATATAATGAAATTAGTTAATATAGTGAAAAAGAATTTCTAGGTTAATAAACAAAGAAGAATAAATGAAAAAATATAAGGGAAAAATTAACGCGGAAAAGAGCGTATAAAAAAATCTGAATGGAAATTCATTCTACAATAATCTCAATGGTAAAACAGAGTTTCGTGTTTGCGAACAGTATTGCGCTCAATGTACCGTATATGTATTGGATTCAGCGATTGCCCCTACCTTCCAATTTCCCGTTGTTGACAAGAAGGGAATTGTTCGACTTCCTGGATGAATTACGCGACATTTGGCTTTGACTTGGACTGCTATCCGTGCTCTTCTTCTCTAGCACATCGTGACAGCTGTACGACGTATGGGTGACTGTTAACATCGGATGCACGCTTCCTGAATCGTCCATGTGATTGCGTGAAATACAAGAAAAACAAACAACATGATCGATCAACTTCGCAAGTTGATCTTCTATATGCAAGACGTGGTGCAGCGCTTTGAAAGATTCATTGGTTAAATATTCATTATTCGAGCTGAACATCTAATGTTCTCGAAGGCTATATTTTGTGTCTTCCGAGAAATGTACTCTCTAAAATCTTTGAAGTAGAATTTAACTCTAAAGAGTAAAATTTCACTCTTAGAAATTGTCAATTGAGTAATTCTTTTTCAACATTGATTCAATTGTCATTCTTTAGAATTAGATTCCACTCCAAAGATTTTAGAGAACATTTGTTTATATGGAGTTTTTGATTTCTCGCGATTTAAGAGCAATAAGTTATATTAAGAATTACTCCACTTCTGAATTAAGTAAGCAAACATCTTTCTCTATTTTTTCCTGATAAATACTATATCGTCTACAATGTTATGTTCAGGAATTAAAAATATATTCACGGGATAAATACGTGCACCATGTATATTTGTACAATGTCTCTATAGATCAACTTGGTAAAGAATCGAGAATCGATATTTAGAGCGAATTTATTTTAACGAATGGTACCGTTGGGCTTAAAAGAGTCTTCATTCAAAGCTTCTTTGGTCGGATCGATTGTTATTCGTCCACTATTTCAGCAAAGCAAACAACTGCATATACATCGATATGCAGGGTAAAAAAAATTCCAACTATTGGAATTGTCATTTTCGTTTTGCCTGCTTCTGACCTATTTTGTCACAAGAGTATTCGTTTACCATAAAAATATAGCCTGAGAAACGGAAGGCCCGAGCACTGTCAGTACAAATTGAGAAAAAAAATATTTGTATTAAAATAATATTGATACAGTGACCATTTTGTATTGGTTACTTCTTCAACAGAGCATTGTGTTACAATTTTACGTATCATTATACAATTTATATAATTATAAAAAAAATTTATATAAATAAAATATTAATTTATATAAATAAAATGATATTAAACATTAATTTTATTCTTACTGGATTAATTAGAAATTAAAAGATTAATGTAGAAAGACTTCTACATTAAAAAATGCAAAGAATTTACGTTATATATTAGGTGTAGTAAAAAGAAATCAAAAATAATGGATTTCTTTTTACTACATCTAATATTATATAATATTTTCACAGTATTGTGATTGATAAATTAATAATTTTACGATATCGGACTGTCAGTAAATAATTGAAAGGTATACTTTACCTGTTTTCGTTCTCGAGACTTCGCTTTCCGTTCTATGATGGCCTAGAGCTTGCAATTTTTCCGTAATTCCGTGAATTTTGTCAGCCAGCGAGGATCCAACGTGGCCCTCTGTGGATGCCCCGCCTGTTACGCCGGTGCTATTAACGTTACTGCTGGAAGTCGTGTGCGATGTAATTGCGGCGCAGGCGGTTGTTGAGGAGAGCACGGCCATCTCCTGGGAGCCAACAAACGCGGATAATACGCGGCTTTTAATTCCCGGCGCGAGCGCGCGCAAGTATCTCGTTTACGACTATCTCTTATTGTCGCTTTTTATGTCGAAAGCGCGCTTCCCGCATGACGTGATATGCTTTTCTAGCTGGCCAATGTGATACCATTGCGATTGCAATGCGCGTTTCGGGCACTTGTAGTGCCACGTCGTGACACTAAATTCGTATTAAAAATTCTCTTTTTCCTTTTTTCTTTGTGGCCAATTTGCGTTTATAGTTATCTGTGTATACTCGCAATAGCGATAATATATACCATATATACCGGCAATCTTTATTAATTTAAACATGTGATACATACTTTGAAGGCTTTGCCGTCCACTCCGCGCGAACCCTTCCTGACGAACGAAAGGAAAAGATGTCGGCATAATTCTTCCGGCGTATCGATCTCCAAATACGAATTCAGAAATTTGCGGAAACCCTCGTAATCGATGTCCTGGAATAGCCGAAAAGGAAACACTATTTAGTGAATTTCTTTAAAGAGTATAGAAATTTTAACAAGGCAAAAGCATAATTTAATTTCTATCATTAATTAAGTTTTATGACGCATGTGTTATAAATTAACGTCATAACGTAGAAATTATTTTGACGATACATCACAGAAATCTATAATTAAAACGAACTTTATATATTTTTAATTACATATATTAACTTTAATAATAACTGGCAGATGAAAAATTAAAATTAAACGAGTTGGCGATCGAATTTCTCCGTGTCGCGTTTTTTTTAAATAATTGATAGTTGTAGTTAGAAGTATTTCCGTCACGAGTACCGAAAAAAAAAAAACGTTAATTAATCCGTTATACGTAAGCCGCCATCTCGTGTTCATTTCGATTCTGTTCGATCCAAATGAATTTCATTCGACAGAAGATTAAAGCCCAACGAAACGTGACGCTTCTGCCGGTACAATGAATCTCGCAAGGTGCACATTGTAAATGGACTGATTACAATTACATTCGGCGACGCGTATTTGGATTCCTCACGTTCTGGATGAATCGATAGTACTTAATGCGATTAACTATGCTTCGTTCATTACTATCCACAGAATTTCTTTCAGCGAGATTGCGCACGCTTAAGCCATCTTTCTTCTAATTGTAAGAGAGAAGTCTTTCCACGAAACTATCTAAAGTTTTTAAATGACACCAGTGTGTTCTCCAAATGTATTCACCGAAATGAGAAGCTTAATACGGGATGAATACTAAGTACTTTAAAAGATTTTAAGATTTAATACTCAATAACCATTTTACATCGTTCATAATTTATTCAACCATTTTGTTATTGTTCAGCTTAAACCTTTTGAAACATTTCATTCTTTAACTGTACAAGGTAAATATTTAATTCTCTAAAAAATTTTAAAGAGTTTCACAAATTCAACACGAAAACTTCATATGACTATGTATCGGCTTAATTTTAAAGATATAAGATGTCAAAGTTAAAAATTTCATATTTTTTCTAAAATTTTCGAAAACAACTTGGGCTACTTTGATGAATTTTATATATGTTTAAAGTTTCATGTTTGAAATTTCGTGATTTTCAAAATTTTTTGAAAAAAAAAAACGAAATTTTCTCCCTTTAATTTTGATATGTTGTACCTTTGAAATTAAGTTGTTTCGGTATGACATATGAAGCTTTTGTCTTGAACTAGTATTATTACATTTACATTTAAAATTGTTTAGAACTAATATCTACCTAATATCTACCAACAATTGTTAAAAAACGAAATCTTAAAAAAAGTGAAATGTTTCGGAAGATTTGCGGTTAAAGCTAAACAATAACGAAATGGTTGAATGAATTACGAACGATGTAAAATGATTATTGAGTATCTCTTTTGAGAATACAGTGCGCGTCTCATGAAAGAAAGACAATAAAATATTGAATTTAAATAATTTTATATAAAACAAAAAGTTTATCGAATATGTGAATGTATTTATTGAATAGAACACAATCAATTATCTTTATATAACTATCGTTTTATGTAATTATCGCTGTTGACTATAAAATCGATTATGATTGAATAAATATATAACGGGCACAACTTAATCCATGATTGATTTGAAGTAATTAAATTGCGAAGTATATATCTTAGAAATATGAATTTACTGTTGACTTTATTTATTAGATAACGTTTATAAATAATGAATTATTAAAGAAAATGGATCATTCAGAGAGAATATTTACACGGAAAGAACAATTTTGTTAAAGTATTTAAAAATTTAGCTAGATACAAATCAGAAAATAATTTTATTAGTCTCAAAATAATTGTGTAGGACGTTAGAATGTCAAAACTTTTTATATTCTTGCTCCGTCATGCTTGAAATTTTCTCTCTCTAATTATTTTAATAATCCAAATAAAATTATTCAGATCTGTATTTACTTAAATTTTTAGATATTTTAGCAAAATCGTTCTTTCCGTGTATAAATATTTGCTACAATATATTAAGCTGTTCATATTCCGTAAATATATATTAAGTAGGAAGAACTAAATTGCCAGTATAAGCAAAGTTATATTGTACTATATAGTTAATAAATTTCGCTCACCAAATGTCGAAAGTGTTCTTAAAATCCGGAATATTTCCCCGCAGCCAGTTCATTCACTTTAATTAAAGCAGGAGCCAATTAAGCTGGAGAAAACTTTAAGCATGACGTACGCTTTCTGGATAGAAAATTAGACAGAAAAGCGGCGGAGTTGCGGCATCGTTTACATGACATCCGCACAATCGAAGGCGTTCGTGCGCGTCTTTGCGCGAACTTTTGCAGAGAACAAAAAAGTTATCCAATTCCGGAAACGCACGGCCTACATTCCACTAAACTGAATCTGCATAGATATTGGGTCGATCTACCGCGAACAAGCGCACATCCGCTTCTGGCGAAAATTCATTTGGCACTGAAATTCGTGCTTCACCTTATAGAATCCGATTGGAATAGAAATAGCGGAAATACGATTCGATAAGGGAGGAGAAAAGGAGCTTGTTTCACAGCCTGTGTGATTTAATTTTCCGCAATTTTCCGCTCGATTAATGATCAACGAGTGTATTGTATCAGCGTCTATTCATTGCGAGCTCTTCAAGATTGGCATTCTTTCCTTCAACAATAACTCATTTAAATATGCAGGCTCGTATTCAAAAGGCATTTATAACGATGTTAGTGTGCATATAACATATATAATATATTTACGTTATGTATATTATATACAGAATTTCAGAAAAGCGTACGATAAAAGCGTGTGCTCAATATGAATCGTAAAATGTTAAAATCAGAGTACGAGGGAAGAGTACGAGGGAAGTTCGAGAAGTTCTCAACCTGACACCGAAATGACAAATTGAATCGATATAATTTTCGACAAGATCCAACACGGAGCTACTGTTAAAATTTCAGACAGATATGTTCATTAGTTTCTTTGTTTCAGTCATGTAAAACAATCAACTTTTGATTTTATCATGACAATGCATCCGCTCACACTTCTTCAATTGCAATCACAAAATTTCACGAATTGCGCTTCAAATTGGTTCCGTACGCATCGTGTTCATCAGATTTAGCTTCCAGTGACTTTTTCCTTTTTCCAAATATGAAGAATTGGCAGGAAAAAGATCTATCTCAAATACTGAACTAATCGATGAAACTAATGCTTACTTTAAACCAAGTATATTGAACTCTGAAGGAGGACAATGTTAAAAAAAATTAATAATCATGTGTTTCTTTATCAAGTCGAAAACTTTTCGAAAAACTACCTTCTTATTTAATCAGTGAAATGACTTGTCAATCTGAAGCTGCTGATAAATTTAATTGACGCACCTTAAGTATGCACATTTTACAGCGCATAATCGTAAATTTTTAATTAGAATGAAGCAAAAATCAACAATTATAATTAAAAAGGAGACTTGTGAAACGCTAATCTAATTTCGAGTTTTATTTGAGTAAGTCTGAGAGAACCACTGTGACATTTATCGATACTCCTAACCAAGGACGCAGAGAGTCGCCTTTTTTTTCTTTTTTGCTCCGTTAAACCTGCGCTATGAGCAATAAAGTCGCAAGCAGAGAATGGTTGCAAAGGGCGCGGCGGTTCGTGCTAGATCGTTGAAAATAAATTTGTAGCAATTATGAATATCTTACAGAATAACGAATTAATTAATAAATAAGTAAATTATGTTTTCCTTTCTCTAGTTTATAGATAATAGAAATTCATAGTCCTCAATAATCATAAAATATCTACATTTTTCTTTGCCTTTCTTCGTTGATGTTAATCGGAAAACTGCGAACCGTTATTATTAGGAGGCTGCTGTTATTATTAAGAACATCTTGCTTCGCGTAATAAGTCATTCTTCCGTTTTAATTTGCGAGATCATTGTAGCTCTCGCGGTATCGTGTGGTAAATTAAATGGAAATTCTTTGACCTTACTTTGAACTTAAGTTTTATAAGTAGACTCAAGTAACTTCGAAAAGATGTCTTTCTTTTAGAAACTAATTTACACCATTATATATATGGTTCAATGAATAATAATAGTTATAATGTTTTTATCTCATTTTTATCTCGCTATAAAAACTTTTAGTATTCTGTTTAATTTAATAAATATTAAATAGACTTACATTAAAAATGTAGCATATAACAAATTTATCATATCGTCGCATTGATAGAAAAATGGCACAAATAAAAAATTTTTGAAATAATAAAAAGAAATTAACTCTAAAAACTTATATTTTGTTGTGGAAAAACGATGTAAAAAAATCTTATACATTGCTATGAAACAATTTTGGATACACAACTTTATATTAAGATTGCAGTGTTTGAATTTTGAAAATTCGTAGCATAATTTTAAAGAATACATTATAATTGAAAGTATAACATGGAAAGAAAATGAAGTCATGTATATCCATTATCCTAATTAGAACATTATTCCAGTTTAGAAAGAATTTTAAAAGATTAAAGAGAAATTTTAAAAAAACTCTATTAAAAAGTTGCTAATTTTGTGTTTAATACAAATTTTCTCTTATTAAATATATCCATTCTATCGTTTTCTTAAATTTTAATATAATTCTAAAAGCTCTAATTGACAACTCGATTAATTCTTTGTAGTTCTTTTTTTTTTCAAATAAGATTTCATATTTTTTTTTATTGACAAAATCAACGGTAGATTTTTGCTTACTCTCTATCGAATTTTCACATCATTTTCCTACGTCAGCGAAATATCTGGATTTACTACTGAGCCGTTAACGTGTCTGTTGGTCGTAATCCTATTTTGTGCATCAATTCCGTAGCTATATATAGCGTATGTGGTCGAATGTGTTCTATTATCGACATTTTGCAGTTAAAATGGTTTAACTTCAGCCTACGATATTTCTAATTAACTAATCACTTTCATATTTTTATCTTGAAATTTAACCTAACGATTGAGTTTGATTGTTACGAGCATTTGATTCCAAATATTCATTCCGTTCAATTACAATTCGTGTGGTTGCGCATACATTTGAAGTGGTTCATTTGGAACTTTTGAAATAGAAGTTTTGGAAAATTATAATTTCAAATGAAGGTTGATACTCAACGCACAAAGGCAATTCGTACTTTGATTTAAATACAGTTACGTTTACTTGATACACACCGATAATTCGAATAACATTAGTTGCTTAATAAATTTGGAAGTATATGTTAATATGATTTGAAACATAGGTCAACGTTTCGAAACATATTATTTCAATAGAATATGAATTAAGATGCCATTTTTTAGCATACAATTTTGACAATTTAAGAATTCCAGTATCAAATATGAGAAATAAATATACCTAACTTTCTTTTCTTACGATAGTGTATTAATAATTGAACGATTTTTAGTAGTGCTTTTTTTATATAATTATATCTAATAATAAAATTTTTATCGGTCTTGAAGAAACCATATTATGTCGAGGACATCGCGGAAAGCATCACGTTTACACGATCGCATAATAAACCGTTTTATGAAATAAAACATTTCCGCTAAGCGAAGAAATGTTCACGTGAATGGCGCAGGAGGTGGCCATTAAGCTCTAGGGACAGAGCCGTTAGGGAAGGGGGATGAGAGGGCGAAATTCGAAGGGAGAGAAACGAGGTCATCCTGAATGGTCACGTAAGGGAGTGGTGGTGACGTCAGTGCGGTGGTGACGTCATAGTAGCAGCGTCATAACTCCATCGGAAAAATAGGTCGCAGAGGGTGAGAGCGAACGAGAGAGAGAGAGAGAGAGAGAGAGAGAGAGAGAGAGAGAGAGAGAGAGAGAACTGGACGCATTGCCCGTTCATTCGATCACGATATTGAAGAAAATTATATGTTTTCAGTTAAGTGAAAAACGTGTCATTTCGAGGATGACACATTTTCTGAGATTTTAGAACGACAATCTCTTGAAATTATTTGGAAAGCACTGATAAAATAACGATAATATAAATTTTTACTTTCGAGATGATTGTCCTGTCTGATTTATGTGAGGGATAGTATTGATTTAATCACTTCCATATACTTTAAATGCATATTGATTCTTTTAATAAGGGAGTAAGTTTACTAGTTTTCCACGCGGTAATTTTAATTAATAACAGTAAGTTATTAAAACTTTAGTTTAAGTTTGCTGATACTAAGATATTTGCTATTGAAAATCTATTAGTAGCAAAAAAGAAAGATCTTTCATAAAATTTTCATTGCGAAAAAAACTCAAATTTGTTTGAAAATGATTGACAGAAAGTGTCACAGAAGCGAGAAATGGTGCTTAATAAAACATGTATGTCGTTTATTTATCGGCGTTACGATAATTTTTCGTATCCACCACGAAACATCGATAGACTTACATGAATAATTCATAAAAACGGCATTTGCGTACACTTTGATCGCATTTAACGTACGACAATATTGACGGGTTTATGTGTGCCAGGCGGCTGTGCAATAAAAATAAACACGTTGCTAACAAAAACACGCGAAACATTGCCGTTGTGGAATCGTGAATATCGCAACCACGGATTCTTCCCGGATCGAAAATAGAGATTGACCTCGATTGCGATCAAGATCATGCCGTGTCACAAGCTGACGATATCACGTCACTTAGGACCTGTCACTTGTTCACCTCATCCTTCATGTCGGACCAGCAAACATCACGGATTGTGGCTTCTCGGCTTTACACCAGAAATGATAGCCACGATATTACAGCGGTAGCGCCACGCATTACTCTGTTATCTCATGTTCGTTTTTCAAAGCGATAATCTTTCACACGGAAAATATCAATGTCTTTAAAGTCTCATTACTTTGAAGTCTCATTACTTAACTTGTTTCGTTACAGCAGAGCGACTGTTTTTTAAATAACAATGTATATAGTAAATTTAAAACTCGTAAAGGTAGCATATAAGGTAGCATATAATTCTTAAATATGACCCTCCCTTAGAAGGAGTTTTACAAGCAACGTAACTTGCTTATATACTATGATACGAGGAAGTATTACGATTATTCTTTACTCACTTGTGGATACTTTTATCGCCAGGCGTAAAGTTTATCGTCGAACGTATTACCTTTCGATACTTCCACTTAAAGTGAATCTATAATGCCCGATCATCGCCCGCGTTTGGAATGGGCGAACTTACACGTGTGAACGGTACTTAAGAGCAGCTTAAGACGAACATACACACCGATATATCCGTGATAGCGATCATTCGATAGGGGGTGGGGTCACACTGTGTAAACAATTTAGGCATCAAGAATAGCTCAATTGTCCATATACCTGGTTATAAGAAGATCCCAAAGGCTGTTCTCGAGGCGGGGTGGCTTCAATTAAAAGCTCTTACAGTGGGGGATCCACACCCTGTTCAAACATAATAAACTTCTCACCCTCACTTGTACAATCCTCGTGATCAGAATATATCGCATTACACATATTTTTTGCGCGCTTCCTGCGCTTTGTATAGACATGGCCTCTTTTACGCGTTTATAAATGGCCATTCCTGTAAGCCAAGACGCTATGAAACGAGCGCATATTTGTAGTTTAATAACTTGTCTATCATCTTCTTTCTTTTTTAGCTTATGAGATTACGAATAGGAATGCAGGAAATAAATAAGTTTTAACTGTAATCGTATTTCTAAAAGTTATCGCTAGATTAAGCGGTATAACTAACTTTCCTAATTTTGTTAGTGCTATCACTGCGAGGACATTATAACTTAAAATGTTAAAACGTAATGAAGTTATAAGATTACGAGTTATGCAAAATTGATCGATGAAATTTGCTTATTCGCTTTTGATAATTTTATAAATTTTATAAATAAAATATTAGCTTTCTTCAAAGCACAACATCGCTAATGTGTAATGTGTAAGCTTATTTCATAAGTCGGATAACTACGAAGCAACAATTAATGATACAGTTACGCAAGCAAATGTTGTTTTTGCAATGCAGATATTCAGTAGCAAAACGTAAAATTTATGTCCAAGATAAAATACAGTATGATCACTAATAAGCATAACAATTTTATTTGCTGCAAAGTTAAAAGTGTACTTTTAACTCGGAATCCGTTTCTTTGTTACGCAGTGCGCGTTCAAGTTCTTCTCAAGTTTATTTGCTTTTCTGATTTCTTCAAATTTAATTTGGCATAGTTTCCACGTAAGACATTTTACATAAGGCCGGCTGACTATTTCTATATTAGATTTATATCTCTCATTTTCTGCTTGAAAGCTGTAAAGTTCCATTGCCATGTGTGAAACTGCCTTTCTGGGCCATTGTCTCGCGCTAAAGCTCACCCAAGTGTCGAATTTCATAGAATGTTGTCACTAAAGCATATCGGATAGCTATTTCGATAATTCAATTCGATATGACATCGATGCAAATTCTTTGTAGCGACATTGGCTCAACAATGCCTCCGGCTGCATAACTAAAGTTCGCCCAAAGTAAGGCAGTTACTACAGCAGTTTATCTCTGGAACCATTTCTTTCTGTACAGCACATCCCTGAGGGAGGGAAGATAACATATTCACTGGGAAGAATTTTGCTTCGTGCTTTCATTATCTATTTCCATTGCATAAATCAAAGAAGTTTTGTATGTTGAATATCCCTCTATGCATAATGAGATGTTAATTCTCGTATATTCGGCAATGTTGAGATCCGCTATTTTGAGGTTGGAATATAAATGTAATTCTTATTTTTTCAAGATTCATATTTATCAGAGAGAGAGAGAGAGAGAGAGAGAGAGATTTTTCTGAAAAAAATTTGTGAACATGGACGAATCAGAATTACTATTTAATCCAACCAGATCATTTTTCTAACAATAAGTATATTATATAATGCTGCAATTGAAACTAATTTATTCTTTTAACAAGTGCAGAGTATAATTTTTGGATTAAATTTCTTTTTTTGTAAAAGACAGCAAAAATCCGTAAAATTTCGGTCCTTAATATTTCTAGAGATGAAGAGTTGAATATCGTGAAACATTATTAAATAAAAATTTAATTTTCGTTATGTGTCTTTCGAATACTTTTTATTATAATTAATTATCTCTTTTATTAAGAATTATTATTATCATCAAAAATATCTAGTGGAATTAAATATACGCAATTACGAATCGCCGAGGCAATCAAGTTCTAACGTTTTAGTGTAAATATTGCGCTTTTTACAGAAATACTGCAGTGCTTTTGACCTGATTTTTTTTTTTAGTATGTGGTTGTACCATGTTCGTTTACCAGAAAATTACGTAGAATATTTATGTTGAATGGCAAGTTTCTTTCGGGGCTAAGTTTAAACTCGAACCATTCTCTCATAAACGAAATATGTATTCTATCCACTTTTTATCTATGGCACACGTGTAACACGTCATCCCTTTAAAGAAGTATTTTCCGCCAAGATAGGGAAAGGACTGAATTTCCTGCCGCTAAATTCAATGTTTCCCGCAAATTCTGTACCAAATGGTGTAGAATGAAAGCCGCGAGCAAAACGAAAAATTGGAAGAAAGATTATGAAATTCTTTACAGTTATTTCAAATGATCGTTACAAAATACAACTAACTTGACACTTTAATTTTCAAAGTCAAGAGATTAATGTTTCTGCACCGTTACATTTTCATTTTCTGTTGAATTTTCAGCTTATACATCTACAAGTTATATATAGAACGTTCTAAAACGACATTTTAAACTTAGGATATGGTTTGCGCAACTAAATATGAAGTATTGAGTGCAAAAGTTTTGATGGGTTTTGTAATAGGTGCCATATTTGATACAGTTTTATGGTAATACTGATAGATATATTTATGTTCCTTTTCAGCTCTCGAATTAAATAATAGATTCTGGTTGGTTTTGTTGTTTTTAATTGAAATTGAAAATGAGTATTGATAGATTTCATTTACAATCATAATGTATAAATTTCCGAAAGGAACAAACTTTTTAAATAACATTTAAAATATTTGGAGAAAACGTTGTGTCGATTATAACCTGTGAAAGAAACGGTTTACAAGATTTAAATAGATTTTTAATTTCGATTTTAACTTCTCGAAATTTTTTAAATATTAAAATGTGATAATCTATCCATTTTTTTACTTTGCGACAACTATTTGTGTCGAAATCGCGGATTAGTAATATTAAATTGTATATAATATCATCAATCGACGTCTATCACGAAATCCATTAAAACTTTTGCAATTATTCTAAAAATAGTAATGTTTATGGTGATGATTTATTACATCATAAAGTTTTCTTATATAAATCATATACTTGATAAATATGTTTGTACAAGAATATATTTTTAGAGAAGGTTATTGACATATTTACGTCATCATCTATCCGAAATAAACTATAACGAGTGTCGCATTTATTCAAAACAAATAATTACGATGATGTTCATTAAGAATAGCGTGTTAGTGTTTTCGAGAATTTCGAACTGTTGCGAATTACTCGTGAAAAGAAAATTAAACCCTGACTTTACGTGAGTTTTAAGAGATAGACGTTGTAAATTTGACGTCTTCACGTTATAGCGCTTTAACCATTGATACGTAAATTTGTATTCAAAAGACCATCATCATCCCGCTCTTTGTCCTGAATTAAGAGACTTCTTGAAAATTTTTCTTAACATGATGAAATCTCGACTATGTTATCTTATTCACTCATCTTTTTAGAAAAGTTTAAAAAATACAATCTTATAAATTTTTGTCTGAAATGATCCAATTCTTGCTATTTGAAGTTCAAATATAAGTCAAGTTATTACACTTACAGGTATTCTAAGAATTCTTAAAGAGACAATGAATATACATGAGACTCGAAGGCTATTAAGACAATTAATATTACGATCTCTTGAATAATGTTCATCAGTGTTTCATTAATAACATGCAAGTTAATACTTATAAGATATTTTTCAAGTAATTATTCATTCTAAAAGTAATCGATTTTCGCAGAAAGAATTGATTATGCAAAATAATAAAAGAGAAAATTGAATGAAACGATATTAGATAAAAATATGTAATTTATATCTGATAAAAACATGTAATTTATTTTCAACTATTGACTCGTGTCATTTAAAGCACATCTCATATTTATTCATACATCTACATAATGTTACATTTACTAGTGAATATAGCTAGAGTACTCAGAGAGAGAGAAAAAGAGAGGGGAGAGAGAGAGAGAGAGAGAGAGAGAGAAGAGTAGAGTACATGGATATATTAAATCATGCTTTTCTCTTACATAATTCACACCAGTTTATCGGCAGTTCAGTAACACTCATACCGAAGTGTGTAACACGAAAAGGGAGCAAAACGCGTGAACACTATATGCTCAATTCCGTGAGCATGACAGGCAAATACACATCATCTAAATATACAATATGCCAGCCAGCTGATATTCCCGAAATAGCTGCCTACTGTGTTTGTTTCTGCAATGGCGACTATGCCGTCATACAATTCCGTACGCACTTGATGTGATGTTTGTTTGTGCGTATAGAAGCGCTATTCTCACACACATGTAACGTACGGACGAGGTAGAAAACTATGGGCGCGTATTATACATAAACATTACAAGGCGATTATGTGTGACATATTATCCAAAAATAATAAAAATTCCAATTCGTAAATGATTATCTTAAGATTGCGCGAGAAAAAGGCAGAGAGAATTTCGTAAATATAATATTAAATAAAAAAAAAAAGCAATATCGACGAACCATTTTTTTTTTACAAAAGCTTGTTTTTCTGTATATTAACGAAGTATTTTTTAACGAATTCGCGAGGAAGTATAACAAAAATATTTAGACTTTGTGGGAGTTAATTAAAGCATTTTTTTTCTTTTAAATCCGCGATACTGCACGCTACTTACAGTTATGAAGTTATAACTCGATCAGAGACATGCGAAATAGATGAATCTAAATTGGTAGATGTGCGAAAGCAAGTTATATCAAAATGTCAGCAAAAAAGAGAAGACTTTAGAAATTATGGTATTATCTCCGTACCGCATTCACTTTATTTCAGCCCATTCAT
>Ga0157364_1003755_pt1 | contig 14866 bp, 3 predicted proteins | sample AttsexASBM2_FD_111476 | JGI IMG/M metagenome (GOLD analysis project Ga0157364, IMG submission 111476) | Fungus gardens microbial communities from leaf cutter ant in Ribeirão Preto, State of São Paulo, Brazil - Atta sexdens ASBM2 | ecosystem: Host-associated > Fungi > Mycelium > Unclassified ... | reverse complement strand
CCAAAAACAAAAATCCTTATGGTTTAACTCTTTCAAACAACATAGCGTTCTAGTATATTATAAATAGGCATTAAAATTTAGTTAGAGTAAATTGTTTCATTAAACGTTCTATTCATCGAAAAAAGAAAACAAATTTCTCGACCTACGTTCATTTCCGTTTCTGCGAATGAATTCATGAGGAAGCCCTTATTTCTCTGTACTCATACCACGAATTTTTTTCCCCTAAGACCTAAATTAACTTCAAATTGCGAGAGAAGATTCTATCTTTAAGGCATCATCTCTCCGATAGTTCTGGGGCACTCTGCGCGGACGAGTTTCTTGCCGACCCGACAGCTCCTCCGACCGACGTCCGGACGCCGCGCGGTAACATTACGAAAGCGGTCCAGCGGTGCGACCGGCCGGCATAATTGCACGTCACGTGCATATACCTAGGCATAATTAGATTAATGCACCACGAAATTGGATTAAGAAACCGAAGCCGACGGCCCCGATCCCCCGCGCCAGCCCCGTGAAAAACGCTCAAGGCGGAACACGTTTCTCCCCGAAACGCCATAGGGTTAATTAATCTTCGCCAGAGAGCGGGTGGTAAACGACGCGTCACGTACAAAGACGGAACGCGTATAAATCATTTCGAGTGCATGTCGCGTCGCACGGCGAGGCAGCGAGGCGGCTTCCGCGCGTAAATTGCGAGCGTTAATCGCAGGCCGGTTTAGAGAAGAGCACCAAATCGCTATGGAGAAAACACATCTTGGGAATTTTGCACTAAAGATTCAGAGATTCAAGCCGACATTGCACGACAGTCAGAGATATCTTTAGAGATTCTGGAAAATAACATTTAAATTTCTAACACATAATCGTAATTTAAAACCTTAATTCTTTTAACTGAAATAACTGCTAAATTAGCGTAGACGTAATAAGAACGAATCACGCATTCCTATAAAGTTGTCACTATCGGTTTAGAAAAAGTAAAGTTTGAAGCATATCGCTCTTTCTCTCTTTTTATTTTTTATTCCTATCTTTATATTTCTTTATTTTTATTTTATAAATATTATTATTTTGAGTATCATCTTTTCATTTTCTTTTTACTTGTCATTTTATAATCTCAGAGAACTTATCCAAATGAATAAATCTATCTTTATCTACTATATTAATCTATCTAAAATATCGACTTGAAGAGAAATGTTAAAATTGAAGAGAAATATTGATATGTTCAATTTTTTTCAATGAAGAAGCTAGGTATTTATAGTTTGTTCTTTTATATTTAAAATCATCTTAAATATAATTTCGAGATGTTGCAAGCCAATCACAGAAACATATTTGCATTTTAAGACATTACTTAAGAAGTTCTTGAAATAAAAACAGACTATAAATACCGGCCTAAGATCAGGAATGCGCAGTCTAGACCTATTATGTTTATGGAAATTAGACAAACAATCGAATTCTCGTAATCAATTTCAGGAGAAACGAAAGGATTGTTCTCAAGAGTCGATGTCCTCGTATCGCCGATTGCAATCGATTTTTGCAGACGGCTCGCATTCCTCAGTGAAGTAGTTACGACTGCGATAAAACGACACGTCGAAGGGTTGTGCAGGCATACCGTCGATCGCGTCGTTACGCATATCGATATATACGCACGATAGTCGCGATTAGAAGCGAAAACAATCGGCGTAGCCGGTGTCGAAATCCCATCGAGTAGACAAAAGGAGTACGACGGCGCCGTAATCGTTGTCGTCGGTGAAAGCCGCGTAGTGTCGAGTTGCACAGCATATAATTCGAGGGCACATCGATAAATCAGCTGGTGTGCGAAAGAACAAGATGGGTGGAGGGGTAGGGAAACGTCGATCGTTGCGACACGGTTCGTCTATCGGTGGGCGACGACCGGCATACATCGTCATTAAGATCAACGAGCGTCGATAAGTAGCTTGCCGTGCATCCGGTACCGCAATTTACTATATTCTTGAGCGATTTCTTCTATTCCGTTCGTTTTCAAATAAATTTTTTTATCTTCCCGTAACTTTACGTGATCAGACATAAAGATAAATTTGTCTGTAGCTAAACGATCTATAAAATTTTTTCGTGTATTTCGTTAATAATAAATATAATTTATAATTAAATGTATTTATTTATCTACATCTCCATATTTATTTAATTACTTGACTTTTAATTATTAGGCGAATTAAAAAAAAAATTGTATGGCTTAATAACTGAGAAAGGGAAAGAATGTTTGATGCAAGAGCATCGCGCGAGAACCGACCATCGAGAATTGTCAGCAATCATTAACCAATTACTCCGATCCGTTTAATCGACAGGCACTTTTCAAGAAGTTTCGAGAGGACCGCGTGCCATCGGAACCGCGCGACATTCTACTCTTTTTTCTCGCTCGACCCTTGACTTGGTCTCTGCATCTTGGCAGCTACCTCCTGCAAACCGTAATAACTTCCTCATGAACGAGCAAGAACGCCACCATCCATCATCCTGTGGCCCACGGTTCTCAACCTTCGACAATCTTCGTCTCTTGATTCTGACCTAATAAATGTTTTCCTCACGTATATAGTATATCCATTAATTCAAAATCTAAAGATAAGAGAGAGAGAGAGAGAGAGAGAGAGAGCGAGAGAGAGAGAACCATAATAAAACACATTTATGATTTATGATGCAAGATATCTTTTAATATTCAAGTGACGAAATATTAGAAGTACTGAAGAATACTGAAGTAATGCTAATTAATATATATTAGACTGCTGCAACGTTTATGAATATATTCGTATTAATGATGTATTTAAAGTATGAGAAATTTCTGGTCAATATTTAAAGAGTCAAATATGATATCTGAGAGCATATTTAACGATGATCATAAAATCCACTGTCTCAAGGTCGAATATCATAAGAATAATCGTTTCATGAATAACCTCCTTAAAATTCCATACCGATCGCTCAAACGTCTCAATAATTACTAATTGGGAATTGATTCGCTTTTAAAAACTGGTCGCACGTCGTCCATCTCAGACTCAACTTGTCAATTTCGATTTGGCGATTGTAACAGAATCCCAAATCTCTTCTTTTCATTTTGATTCATTTTTCCTTTCAAAAATTGCCATCAGATATTTGTCGAATATATTTTTCTTTATATTTTCGACAACACGTAAGATCCATTTTAATGCAATTAATCAATGCAATTAAAAAAGTGACGTAAATTAGATTTTAATATTATCTCATTTGTATGATTATCTTATCTCGTTAAAAGTTATTAATTAATTAAAAAAATATGTATACATTTTTAAATTAACTTCCTCAATTTTCATAATTCATAACGACTAAAATAAGAGACTCTAATTTCACATATTCATCCGCTTATCCGCGTATTTTGCGCCTCTCATTCCCACTCGCGCTTTCCTACGTTACATCGCGAGATCTTCATCGAGGGAACGATGATCGCGCAATCTTTTCACGTCTGCTTTCTTCCAGTTCGCTTTCGTGGAATGAGCACCGCTTGCAGGGACGAGTACAAATTAATATTAAATTGAATTATAATGACAGTGTTTACCGAGGGGCAACACACAGCCGCGCGCTGCACCGGCAGTCGCTATTCGCAATGGATGGCACGAACCCTGCACAACCGCTCCTCTCGTCATATTTTATGCAATGTACATTAACACTGCCATACCGCGGCCGCGTGCTCGTGCATGCACATGTTCGTTAGTAGCCGCTTTTACGCGCTAAGCTAGAATGCAAGAGACACATCGACGTGCGTTTCTCGTCGCGACGCCGATATACTAAAAGGTTTCATCGTGTCATAATTGACGAAGTTCAAATGGACAAAAGGTATTCTGTACTTTTTCTAAGTAAATAGCTTTTATCTGAACGAGCAATCTTAATATCTTCAAGTTCGTGTTCACAGTTGCTTATGTTTGCCTTTATCGTGTCAAATTCTTAATCGATATTAAGTCGTGATTGGCTGCTTATAACTGCGATGCTTTCACACATTTCCTGTGATTTACCTTCCTGTAGATACACAGAACTGAAAACGTATGAACAAAGAGTATTCCGCTCGTATTTTTTTTCCTAGCTAAACAGCTTTTATCTGAAAGCGCAATTTGCCCTAATATCTTTAAGTCCACGTTCACGGTTGCCTTTGTCTATCTTTTTCATATCAAGTTCTCAATTGATCGATATAAAATCGTGATTGGCTGCTTACAACTGCAACAACGCTTAGATTCCCTGCGGATACGCAAACTGAACTCTCACCTCATTTGTTCCACAGTACCGTTCTCTCCATCACTGTCAATACGTTGCGAAGTAGCGCACGTGCGCGATCGCTAATAGAAGTATACAAAGTTAGTTGAGATTGTTGAGAAGCCCAGTAGGAAAGTTGGCCATCGCGGACACGCAGCGATCGACCGCAAAGTCATTGTCGTTGTCGATACACAATCGCTGACAAGTTTTCCAAAACCATTGCGCAAAAAAAATCTCGATGTCAGATCTGTGATGCTGATGGAACTATTGGCCAATTTATTAAATTTCACTTTGACTGTGCGCGACGAAATATGTTTCATCAGTGACGCAAAGCGGTTTTCAAAAGTACAGGACGAGAGTTACACATCGACAATGTGTCATAATGTCATGGAACGATTTTGCTTGATTTGCTACAATTTAATTAGATACAGATTTGAAAATACTTTTATCGGAGCATCAAAATAATTACATAGGAATATGACGCATAGCAATATTTTAACGATGAAATAATATAAAAATAAAATTTTCAAACACCTATCATTAGAGAGATAATATTATACTTCATTATCCTTTTTGATCGTAAAAATTTAATTGCTTTTAAGTATGTATTTATAGAAATAAAAAAAACAATTCAAGTATCTAATAATTTAGCTAGATATAGATTTAAAAATAATTTTATTAGGCATAAAAATAATTATATAGGAATTTTCCAGCAAAAAGTTTTGACATTTCAGCAACCAGTTTGAGCGATCTACAAAATTTTATTTTTAGATATTTCAGCAAAACCTTTTCCGTGTACGTAACATATAATAATTCAGAACGAGAACAATGTAATGGGCCGGTTCATTTTAAAAATGCCTCGCGATTGCACGCACGAAGTTTCTTCCAACGAAAAGTTTTGAAGAGTAAGAGTAATAATTTACGATTTACTTCCCCCTGCTTTTCAAGTACACAGAGTTAACGACGCGTTACTATCGCGATACTTTGAATATTAGCGGAATAACATAGGTCCGATGCGTTACGAGATCTCAGATAAGACATCTTGATAAGTGTTCCATATCGATTGCACTTTCGAACGCGACCGCGCCAAGATTAGCCGATTAATATTCGTGCTTAATGAGCTCATTTACACTATCGCCTAACGACGAGGCGCAAAGGAATACTGCTACTGTAATTACGTCGGGCGGAATCGCGGTCCGTATTCACCGTTGCGCCGAGATTTATAGTATCGCCCGCATTTATTGCACAACACGCGGCCACGCGGCGGCACGCAAGTGCGTAAATCTCGCGCGCGCGCGCGGTTCTTTCTCTCCGTGTGCAGACGACACCGCGGTGATCGTAAATAATTACGCCCGTTTCCCGGGATTAATCGAGCGGGCTTAAACGAGAGCACCGGTTCACCTTGATCCTGAAATTAATGGGCACGGGCACATTGTGCGAGAGCACCAATGAGAGCGAGGGGCTTCGATATCGGCGCGCTCGCGGGGAAAGATATCGCGTACGGTTCATTGAGTTATGGCATCGCGCCAAGGGTGGGTAGATCCGCCGAGGGGAACACGAAGAATTTAATCACGGTCGGCGTGGTATGCGCAATATACGCGAGTAGTGTATATCCTCCCCTTACCCCTCCCCCCTCTCCCCCTCACTCGTTAAAGACGCGTATTAATCCATTATCGTAATTGTGTCCGCGAACGTGATTCTGAAAGCGCTCTTCGCCGCTCTCGCCGATGAAATAGTGTAACGCGTGTTATCGTTCGGTATAAGTCACTCCCGGCGGTGTCTGGAATGTGGCGCGAAGTAGAGAATACGAGTTCCTTCTCGCTGGTATTTGTAGGGCACTAGCGTGAAACTATCGTTTCTTTAATCTACTTCGATATCGCTGCGATTATGGCGAATGAGATAATATATTTTGTGCGATAGGTAATTGGTGCTGTTATAATTTGTTCGCGAGACGGGAAAAATTTGCAAACGCGTTGCCGCGATGAACAATTCATGTAGCCGCGCTTATTGCACATTTATGTATTTACGATATTCAGAGATAAAGTAAAATGTATAATTTTTACATAAATTAAAGTAAAATGCATTTTCTGCTAATATAACTCTATTACCTCGCGCACTTCAATTATTTAATTAAAATGCTCTTTCAAGTCACGCAAGACTCCACCGTGGGCACTTAGAGTTTAACACGGTGTAAAGTTATCGCCACAAGAATAAAGCAACTCCGTCTGACGCGGAGTAGGAACAATCGTAATTTCTCTTTCAACCAGAAATATAGGCGGCACAAGGCTCGCCAAGCCGACGACTGTAACGACCAGTCCAGGTTGACATGGGATTGGGTCTCGAAAGCAAGGCTAGGTACGAGCTGAACGGTACGAGTTGACGCTACGAGTCGAATGGTAAAGAGAAACATTCTCCGAGAGGAACTGTGCGAGGGACAGAAACAGCGAGAAAGAGCATTTCGCTTTCAAGTCTATTTCATAACAAAAGCCGCAGCCTTGCTGCGGAGTCTCGAAGTCTGCGGTCGGTGAGGGAGTAGAAAAAGACAAAGAAAGGGGAGGAAAAAAAAGAAGATCGGTCCGTGCACCGTTGTGCACCGACGTGTATTACGTTTGCAGAATTGTTATCTTTGACCACGCGCCTCGCTTATTCTCTCTTGTGTTCGCTCATAAAATAGCATGTATGCACCTTGATATATTTATACCAGTTTTCCCTTCTCTTCTGAAAATATATGCACACTGAAAGAAAAGATTGATTTGTTGCGGCAAATAGATGGTTAAATATGGCATAATATTTTTTAATTGGTTGTAGCAATTTTTGGTTGCGTTAGCCAATCGAAATCCTGACATTGCGAATAGCAATGTTCTATCACAATCAACAATTGGCTGCAGCAACCAAAAATTGCAACCAATTAAAAATGCTATGTCATATTTAATCATTTAATTTGCTGCAGCAACCAATCTTTTCTTTCAGTACAGTCTTCTATTTTCGGTAATTAGCCTTTTGTCTACAATCTGGATCTTTTTTTGCCTCAAGCGAATTTTAATTCTTTCTTATTTTTCAATTTTCATTAAATAAAGGTTTTAATATTTCAGTTAAAAAATTACTTAATAATATAATAGAGATGTTGAAAAATAACTTCAAATTTTTTGAAAGCACAGAAACAGTAAAACAATAGATAGACAAAAAAAATTTACATTGCAGACGAAAGTAAAAATATGATGAAGATGGAGAGTTAATTATTTAATTGCGCATCAGTTTGTACGTGCATAATGATTTCCTTATCATCTTATATGTCCCAATATTACTGTTATTGTTCTGAACATTACAAATCTAATAATTTTAATATGCTTATTTCAATTCCTTAATATCTGTTTAACTTTCACTCTATTTAGAATTCTCTACTTAGAGTTTTATTTATTTATTTTATAATGTTATTTTAATACTATATTTTGTTTCGTCAAAGATTTACTTTGCTAAAGATAAATTGATTATTCAGCACACAAAAAATCGTGCACTGGATCGGATCGAATTCGCGGAGTCTTTGAGCGAAATGATCCAAGATGTTTTCCGCAAGAGCGAAAACAGGGATTTCCTCGTTGTAGACTGATTTGACGATGACGACGTGGTGCAAGAAGTCATTCTCGTTCCTCTCGAGTTGAAGTCTAAACGGCGCAACGATAGGGAACACAAACCAGTCTCAAGTGTCTCGCTTCAATGATCGAAAATAAACACGATTACGTTCTCCAGAGACGTAGTGTTTGTTAATTGCTACCTAACGAGCAAGTTACAAGAAATTACGAGAAAGATAAAAGTGGAAGAAAGAAGAGAGAAAGAGATACTTTATTGTACTTCTCAGAATTAAAAATAGGAGACGAATCGATTGTAGTTTCACGTCTCGGTCATAATCATTCGGAATTTCGTAACGTCGAGGAATGTGAAGATCGGCCTTGCTGAATTTTTTCTAGGAAAGGACAGCTTTTAGAGAATGCATTTCAAATTGTGTGTGGATTCCTCTGAGCAATATTATTGCGATATTATCGCGATTGGAAAGTACACACGTCCTATATTCATATAATTGTGCTTTATCGATCTGTATGGTCCTGATGCCTTTCGCCGATCTATTGAAACCACCACATACGCGACGCGTGATCGTACTTTCCAAGGTACGTTCTAAATGGAGGAAACGCCATGTAAAGTTAGTCGATTGTGACATTTATGCGTTGCAACATGTTATATTCGTATTACACTCTGTTATTACAGTGAATGCTATACCAATGTTTCTGAGACATAATGTCGCGGTAATAACTAACACTAACTAGAACATTATACTTGTATATCTCTTTTAGTGATAATCTAAAATTTCTGTACGCAATAAAACACATTTTCTTAAAACGGGTCCACTCAAGTTCTCCTTAAAATTTTGTGTTGAATTCTTAACATATCCAAGTGTTAATTTAACATAATGTAATTGCAATTTGAATATTTTAAACTGATATTCAACATTTCTTGTCAAAACAACATAATTTATGAATAAATAAACAAATAACAAAAATAATATTGTAAAATGTTACAAAATCTAAGATAAATAAATAAAATATGTATATTAATTTAACACATTCGAAATGCTAATTTATTGAAAAAATATATTTATATATTTCCACGTTACAAAATCTTATGTTAAATTAACACAAGAGTAGCAGATCATTTAAAAAACATGAAATGTATTAAATTTAACATAAAATTTCGAACAATGTATATAGAGTAGTAGAAAAAGTATCTTACCAAACTGGCATAGAAAATTTATGAAACAAATTAATACTTTTACTTTCGCTTAGGGAATTAATAAAAAAGACATTGGTACTTTTTCTATATTCTAATTAAAAATATTTTTAATTAAAAAATATGTGCGTGCCAAGATACATTTCGTTTTTCAATGTCGAATATAATTCATAAAACTTTCCTATTTCCTACTTCTCTGATATTGTTATAATGTATGTTAAGGTCTATTAAGCTGACGCAGCCATTTCAGCACAATCAAACGCAACCTATATCATATTTTTTTTGCTAATTTTTTGCTCCATTTTCAATTTTTTTAGCCGATTCGCAAAAACCCATAGCTGTATTAGCTTAAGACTAAAGTTAGCACAGGCACAAAAAAAAAGCTGCAAACGAAAAATCGTATTTAATTGTGCTGAAGCTGACTGTGCCAGCTTAATAGATGTTATTGTACTATACATATAATCAGTTTTAATATTACAAAATTTATGCCAAAGAAATTAATGTGTCGTAAAACGGATGCGGAGGCAAATATGTATGCGTTATATCCTGCTTTATAGGTAGATTTAAACCTGTCACCGAGCGTCCGGTGTTGATCAAGTTCGTCCGCGGTGCGAAGTACCGATTACATAGAAGAAAAAAATAGGTCATATGACATAAAATACGAATGGAAACTGCACGTAATGTACACCTGAGAGCGGTTTAATGATATAAAAAGGTGTATCGACACCGAACATTAAATCGAATCTCAATATAGTGATGGCGCCATACGACTTCGCTACTGTCCTAATGGATTATTAATGTTAATGTCGGCGGAATGAAAAGGTAGACTGAAATTACACGTTCTAAGCACACATTCCCTAAGGCGCACGGAACATAATTCGTACTTGGCGTATTGGCGATGTTACGATTTCGTTCGGATTGCTTGTCTGCGCACGAAACACTACCTCTTCGTTCTCTCGTTTTGAACTCGCTACTGTGCATTACGCGGCAGAATGCAATATTAATAAAGAAATAGTTCCCAATGAAAACAGCGGTGGGTATAGAGAGCAAGAAACATGCGTTTAAATAACACATGCATAAATTTCAAATTAAAGAAAGGGATTGTACAAATAACTATAAAAAAAAGTTTGTTGCATAGTCGAAATTATGTGCTCGTTATAGTGCAATTTGCTTATGCATGTCGCCGATCATCGAGGGACATCTATTTAATTTATTTGATGTTTTATACTCGTAACGTGTACTTGAGGAATTTTAAGAACACGACAACGTATTCTGGGAAAGAGATTAAGTAAGGAATTAAAAAGAATATCCTCTTGCTTAACATGCTCTACGCGTTTCACGGTCCGATTATCATCTTGATCGCGAGGACCCGATCGAATACGCTCGGTCGATCGAAGCGAATTCGCAAGCGAATGTGCATGCAAAAAAAAAGGAGGAAGTTCCTCGATGCCTTGATCAGCCAATTAAGGACACGCTAACAGAGTCCGAAACAGAAGGGCCATCTACCTTGTCCTGTCGCGCGTACTTTATTCTGCCCGTCACGCGATTTTTTATGCACCAGCAATGGAATACGCGAAACTCGGGAACATCTTTTTTACTTGCTTACCAAATTTATTTATGTATTTATTTATCGGCCAGAATTTAAAATAAAACAGCTTATAAAGCTTATAAAGCATTGATTGATGATTTCACATTACGTTCTTAATTTATAAATACGATAAACAAATTACATCCCTCATTTGAGACAACAAAACTTAAAAAACAAAGTTTTTCAGAAAATAGGTTTAAATGTTTTGAATCATTAAAATTTTATAATATTATTTTTGAACAATTTTGATGTAATAAGTAATTACAGTCATTTTCAGTTGCCAATTGTATATATTGGTTGAAAACTGTACATATAATTATTATTACTAATACTACTATTACTATTACTAATATAGTAGTCATAATCATAATTATAGTAATATGTAATTATAGTTATACAAATACCAAATCATTTTTCTCTCAATCTACTCTCATTTATAAGTAGTTCATACGTAATGACCATTTAATATAAATCTCCGCAATTAAAAATATGCGTTTCTTCATTCTGAGAGTTCCGATGTTTCGAATTCTTCGCAGAGATATTTTTTATACTTTTTGCTCAGATACACGCTCGTCTCTTCCGTGGGAAAACTGCAAAGAATCCACCTCCGCAGATCGAATGTAACCGGATGAACAAGCGATATCGGGATCTAATCGAGACGGTCGACTAAACAAATACAGTCTTCCGTGGAATCTTTGTTGCCGCTAAAGAATGCCCGAAAGAATACTTTACTCCACATGGTAAAAACACTCGGTTAACGAGTCGTTTATACGAAATAGAACATTTAAAAAGTTTCAATAAAAAAAATTAAATTTTTTCTGAAAATGGCACAATATTTTATGCATAAACATTATATTATATAGGCCACAAAATTCATTTGAATCGAAATGTTTTCAATGGTTTCTGGTTAGCACTTAAATCTACTTATATCCCAGACTAAAAAAGCCTGAAGGCATTCTTATTATTCACATCGAAAGAGTGATATAATAGTCACTAGGCAATCACTTGTCATGAAAGATAATCGAGAAGGCAATCGAGAAGAAATTCCGTTGTTAATTGATATCCTTAGGCACCACCCGCGTACCGTAATATTTGGAGTTCCGCTTATATAAGTTAACATATACATATGTTAACGGTAGAAGCATCGACAATGATGCAGATGAAGCAGATAGAACGTGAGTGCGGCGTAATAATCTGGTGCGGTTGTTTTCCAATTTCCGAAGATGCTATCTTCGACTGTGTTACACAGGAATTCCATTCCTTAGATCGAGTCGCGGTTGAGAAAAGGGGAATATTAAAGAAACAAGTAAAAAAAAAAAAGAAAGAAGATAGAAGTCGCCTGTGAGTGTCTTCTACTTCATATCTTAATCCACCCATGCGTATACAATCGTTCTATTTCTTCCCGCAACAGTTACTTCGCTAGGCAATAGTCCTAGCCAATCTATTTATCAAGTATAGTATAATACATGTTTTAAGTGATAACGATATAATTCAACGTAAAACGATATATAACATTTTTGCGTAACTAAGATAATAATAGAAAAATCAGAACAAATCTATAAATCTCTTAGTTATTAAAAATAATAAAATTTAATCATCAGACTTAATTTTCTTTTTGCAAGAATAAACAATTAATAATATTTAATTTAATTATGCAAATAATTCATATAAAATCTTAAAAAAATGAAAAATTATTAGTTAATAATATTAAATATTTGGAACTATAAAATTATAAAATAGGAGATACTATTTTCAATTGCACATTATAAATAAGAATAATGTCAAAAAGTAAAGGGCATATAAGAATCAGATTATAAAATTTACATATAAATTTACTACGTATATTTTAAATATCTGAAAATGGCACAATCATGATGTCGAAGCATGTAATATGTATATTGTAATATATATATATTGTAATATGTATATTTATAATTGACAATTTAAATATGTAATTACACGATCATATTTTTTTATATGTAAATTTTAGAATCTGACTCTTATATGAGATCCCTTTACTTTTTGATATTATTATTTAATACTAAGAATCCTTTACTTTCATTTTTATTTATATAAATAAGAAGTTATTTGAAAAATTTGAGGACATTCTCAAGGAACGTTTCAAAAATCAGGTCTGATCACTCTTCCAACGAAGAGAATCGTTCGGTGATTTAAACGGGATGCACGATCGATCTCCTCTGTTGCGAATAGAGTACAGACTAGAGGACAGAGCGTGTCCTAGACTCCTTCTTTCGTCGTCGTCGTCGTCGTCGTCTTCGTCGTGGTGGCGATAATGCTAATGTCGCCGGTGACTCCGCACGCTGGCGCAGGGTAAGAGATGTAAAACAAGAAGCACGAAGCCGCTCAACGCGAATCTAAATATAACTACGACGCGCAGAGAGGCACCCACCATGCGCTCTCTCCTGCAAGAGAGAAAGAGAGAGAGAGAGAGAGAGAGAGAGAGAGAGAGAGAGAGTCTTCCGTTGGTTCGCAACAACCTAACGCGATCCCGTGCACTCGAGCTACCTCTGCCCCAAAGAGGGACGAGTCGACGGCGGCCGAAGGGAAGAAGAAGAGCGAGAAGCCTTCGACCGGTCAAAGGTGCAGGCGTTTCTATACGTGCGCGTGTACCGTTCACGTTCTAGGCTGCCTGGCTGACTGGTACTACTTGATCGTTCTGAGTACTCGGTGTCCTCCTCGTATTTGCATCATCGACCGAAGATGCACTTCTGTTCAATCGCTATGATCGTTACCCTAGAATCCAGGTAATTTCAATGTGAATTCTGAAACGGTCGGAATAAAAATTCGCAGCGTTTCGTGGGAAATCGCCGAGGTAGAACGTCTTTATTTCTACCTTCGATGTTAGAGAAGAACTAGGATATACACTGCGAAAAAATGTTCTAATGAAATCAATAAATAAGCTCAACAAGAACGGAATTTGATAAAATTAAATAACATTTCTAGATATGATAACTAGAAATTCTTTTTTAGAATTTATTAAAATACAAGTCTTGTCTAATAATTTATTAATTTAATCAGAAATTTTTTTTCAATGTATATACATTAATTAAAACATAATAAATCTTAATTTATTATAATATAATTTATATTAATCTTTTGTATTAATCTTTTGTTGATTTAATCAGAATATTTTTCTCAATGTATATACATTAATTAAAACATAATAAATCCTAATTTAAATTCTAATTCAATTTATCTCACTCGTCGCTATCAAAACTCGTCACTATCGTACTTAATCCTACAAAAATTTCTATTTAGACAAATCAAAAGATTTTGATCATATCAATCAGAATTCTAATTATCTCAACTTATATTAGAATTATAATAGATTCAACCAGAAAATTCTTATTTGTTCCTTTTCAACCACTCCAATTAAGTAAGTAGTTAGACTCTTTTTCCAGTGTGCTATATGCTAATTTTTGCAACTCGTAGATAAGTCTTACTTTCAACGATGCTAATTGCGAGCTTGACTCTAAAAGTGTTTTGAAGTGACGTGGTGTTTTACGTACCCTCTCAACCACTCAGTCGTGATTATAGTAGTTAGCAAAAAGGATGCAGGCATATTTTTTTCATGTACGATGTAGGTTTCGCGAAAATAGTTAGTCGCGCATATAGTCTGCACTGTTTACCATATTAATTGCGGACGATGCGGCAATATATAGTCGATTACGTAGCTGGTAGCGATTTATTCTGGTAAAATAAATAAATCGCGAGGAACTTTTTTCATCGATTATCCCGTATCCTACGGGAACGGTCAACGGGTTATTAACTTCGATTAGTGTCAATTAACTTTGTTGCACTATAATCATTTTCAAACTCTGCCCGCGCCGTCTTCTTCCAGAGAGAAGAAACGTGAGAAGCATCGTCCATGTACACTTATATCTGTGTACATCACGCTACTGCATGGCATAATCACGGATATGTCAGTAAACACATACATAAATGTAACATTTTGCTGCCAAAGTACATTAACACATTTTAAACGCAGTAAAATAAGTCAAATAAAATTGAGTCACTCTCTTTCTAGCCTTTGCTTAAAGATGCCAACCACACAAGCTACTACACATTAGTTTACATAAAAGTCTACAGAGTAAATATGTATATGATAAGTAACATCGCAGTCTGCGTTAATGGACGTCAAGAGAGGAAAAAATTGTCTACCAAATAAAAAATAATTAATGTTTCAACGAATCCATATCGTTTTTTCTGTCTCTATAAATATTAGAATAATAAACGACACAATCT
>Ga0157364_1003754_pt1 | contig 14868 bp, 11 predicted proteins | sample AttsexASBM2_FD_111476 | JGI IMG/M metagenome (GOLD analysis project Ga0157364, IMG submission 111476) | Fungus gardens microbial communities from leaf cutter ant in Ribeirão Preto, State of São Paulo, Brazil - Atta sexdens ASBM2 | ecosystem: Host-associated > Fungi > Mycelium > Unclassified ... | reverse complement strand
ATCAATGGATCACGCACTTGCTGAGCAGCGCTTTGGTTCGTACGAAGATGTGAAAAAATGGCTCGATGAATGGTTCGCGGCAAAAGGGGAAGATTTTTACTGGCGTGGTATCCACAAATTGCCTGAAAGATGGGAAAAATGTGTAACTAGCAATGGAGCATATTTTGAATAAATCTTTTTTTATCATTCTTCCGAATTTAACGTGTTTTTTTTGGGAAAAAAATCGTCATTTCATACTTGTACACCTGGTATATCCTTCTATTTCAAAAGGCTATTCGAGTTATTATAGAATTTTCTATAAAAGAATTTATTTTTGTGTTCACATTTTATAAATAAATTTGTATAGATGTATTATAAATCTATGCGCCTGATTCATATACGATTTTTTGCTTAGAAGAACTGATAAGAGGAAATTCCTCGTTTATCGACAGAATAATTTTTTTTAGTGTTAAAAGACAATATACAAAAGATATCCTTTTGCCTTTTAGTATTTTGTTGTTTGAGAACATGTAAAAATGTATATATATATGTTTACAAATGTTTTTTTAGATCACAATTTAATATAAATTTATAAATACAGATGTCATTTCTAGTGCGCGCGCGTACACACGCACTCATGCATGCATGTACAGTTTACTCGTAAATTAATTAAACAATTATGTTTGTCATGGAAATTGTCTACAATCCATTACGATAAAAGATAATTCAAAGAATCTGATAAAATATGATAAGATAATAGTAAAAGTGTCACAAGAAAGTTGATCGGTCAAACATATAATTAAATGATTAAATTTTCATCGTGATTCAAATCGTTTTTATGTTTGCATTTACTTTTCCGCATATCAAATCGATAAAGATATTTTCTATTTTTATGGGACATCTAAATCGTGAGAAATCTTAAAAATGTAGAAATTCTTACGAATTAAAAAGAATAAAGTTTATGTAAATATTTATTTATGTGTATATATACATATATATATACATGTATTTATATAACATATTAATGTTAATATAAAAATAATTATAAGAAAACTTTAAGAATGTATTACTGATTGTATAAGATTAAAAAAGATAATAGAGATACTTGTATGTACGTATTACTGTGTATGTGTGTTCGCGTATACATTCATATGGAAGATGTGTATATATATTTTTCAACTAAAATCGATAACACATTTTTGAAGAACAATTATTTATATTTTCACAATGTTTTATAGTCTTCATTTATTTGTACAAAATACATATATTATAATAATATAAAATACATATATAATAAATATATTATTTGAATAAAATTTTCCATTTATCTCTCATTTACATTTTCTGTTTATATTTCTATTATTGATAAATATTTCATTATTCATGATGCTTGTAGATATATATAAAAAAAAAGAAATTTTCAAAAAAATAAATTTACGTAAATTATTATAAAAAAAATAAAACAAAATATTCAGATGTTTGTACATTCGCTTACGAATTATATTTTCACGTTGAATCGCGAAAGCCGTTATACTTGTAAAAATACTTGTTTCAGAAAATTTTGAAATATTGTTTTAGTGAATATTTTATACACCTTGCAGCAATGATTCGTTAATTAACAAAGCCGTTATAGAATGATGCAAAATATGCAAATTTTTATCAAATTACGAAAAGTTTGTATTTTTCGTAAAATCGTATTATGTTATTATTATAGCACTTACTTGCATATAATTAAAAATTTATCTAATACATAAATTAACAATTATTAAAAAAACTCTTATTGATATCTTTATTATTTTATTATTAATTATTTTACTAAATATATATTTATATGTTATATTAATTGTAATTAATTTATAATATATAAAATTCTCATTTTTTAAAATTATTGTTATGTATAATGATTTATATAATTATATTTATGAAATGACACATAGAAACATATGAGTTTCGCATACATAGAGTTTCAAAATAAATTTAAAGCTGATATTTGCATTTCATACTAAAGTAAAAAGCAATCAAAATCTTATTGTACCGTACATATGAAAATAATCAATAGGGAATAAAGGCCCATAAAGTGAAAAATAAAATTGAGACTACATTTACTTCATATATATATTATGTATCCTCTATACTGAATTATTTATCGCATGAAGCTTTTATGACAATTTTCCTTTCTTTTTTGATACAATAGGGACAATTGCCTCCTGTTAAAATTTAGCATGCTAGGACAAATTCGAAAACAAAAAAGCAAATCAAATTTAATGTCACTTTTATGCTTGCTCACTCGATTTTTATTTTGAGATTGTACTTTTGAGGAATTTGAGGGATTGTGCTTTTGTTCTACTTTTAAGTTACTTTCTTTCTGATGATCTATATCGATTTACGTCGAAAATGTTTTAATTCTCTAATAGTTATTTACTAAACAAAAATAATATAAAAAAGTAAATAATAACCTGTTCATTATTAAAAAAATAATATCAACTAATTAAGAAAACCAATTAAAGATGAGCGAATAAATTAAAATTTTATAAATTATATTGATCAAAATTAATGTTTAATATACTATATTAAAAATAAGCGAAATTAGTTTCGAATCTTCTTTACAAACAAAGTCTTTTTCAGTTGCAAAGATTTTATATAAATTAAATTAATTAAGACATAAGTAATTAAAGATAAAAATGAAGAGAGTCACAGAAATTATATTTATGTTTAGACTACCATAAGCAGTCAATGTGTAAAATTTTTTCGCAGTCATCGCAACGATCAAATCTTGATTGCTCTCTTACAAGAGAAGTTACCCAAATGTCCAATTAGAAAAGGTAACGGTTAGAAGTTATAGTAATATAAATACTACAAAAAAGATACGAAAAAATGTCATTAAAACCCATTTTTTCAGAGCCGCTTATAGCAGACTTTAAATTCATTTTTCTAACAAATATCAAATTTTTCGATCGAACTCATTTTGTTAATGGTTAATAGAAGGTAGAATACTATACAACTTCTAACCGTTACTTTTTCTAAACTAATTGGACATCTGGATAACTTCCCTTGTTAGATTTGTTTTCTATTTCTGCACTGGTTGCATTAAAGTTCAAAAAGTGTACACTAAAGCGTTTTCTGTTCCCAAAATGGCGACAGTGATACTGTTTTTTGTTCCAGTATAACAAAAACTCAATGCACGAGTTCATCGAATTGACTGCATTAGGTTTGGAGTCAGTGCAAGCAGTGCAAGCCCTAGTGTATGCTAATTCAAAAAATAAATCTTGTACAAAAATTGCGAGTAATAAAACGATAAAAATATATAAATGATAGTAAGCCTACATACAAAAACATTGTGTACCATTATTATCTTTAATTAAAAATTTTTTTAATGATGGAATTGCATTAATACTTTCATCTTCATTACATGAATTTAATACTTCCATGTAAACAATATGGGACGCCATTTTTATCTTGCACTAGAACTTTTTATTCCTTGCTTGCACGCTTACACTCGTCATTTCTGGATTGCACTAATTCAATTCAGTTCTAATGCAATTCTTGCAGGAACAGAAAACAAATCTTTTGATATCATCAAAGATTAGTATAACCAAAGATATGAAAATACATAGAAGACAGACGCACGCACGCACGCACGCAGAGTATTCCGAATTTAAATGTCAAAACTACAGGAATGTGAGGGATCGATAATGGGCGCGTTCAAGCTCGACAACGCTGCTAGCCTGCAATGGAATATGATTGGTTAGATCTGTAAGTAACAACTAATCACGTCATTTTGTCGACTTGAACGCGTCCAATAAGTTTATTTTAGAGATATGTTTGTTCTTGTTTCATTTTGAAAAAAATCGCAAAAAAAGAACAAACGTAATTGCTTCGTTCTCACACTGCCTCTGAAATATTATAGTCGCTGAAATTGTATGAAAACAATTATATGAAAATAATAATATTTTGTTTTCTGGAAAACAAAAAAAATTTGTTTACATTTCTGCCTTTCTACTATAAATTCATCAAATAGAAACGATCTAGTGAATTATTCCTTTTATAATATCCTCCTCCTCTGTCCATAATTCTCCGAAAGGATGTGATGACTTCTATCATATGCCTGTAGTACGCACGCTGATTGTACACAGTCATAAGGGACCTACAGTTTAACATCGATTCCGAACGACGATTTTGTTTATAAAAGTGTACATGGCAAGGATACTCTCGGTGCTTTCATTGACTGTCGAGAAGAGCTACGAGCATACGAAAATTTTTCGATTCTGCCTGGAATTGAACCCGGAATCTCTGGCATAGCAATCTCGTACGCTGTCTGCTATGTTCGCGCTCTTTTTTCTATTGTATTAAATATGCCGCGTACATATATTCTAACGTTAAATATGATGATATGTTTTCGTATATAGTTTCTGCAACTGAAATGCTATGGAATTATGAAAATACGCGCGTTGATTTTCAGAAGAATGCCAGATTGGCGAGTCATTATGTTAACCAGATCAGTATTTGGCTGAAACATGTGCTGTTTATACTATATATGCAATGCTTGTATAATTACTGCAAAAGGCCAACATTTTGAACAACATTTACATTAAGCAAATGATAACGTGAATAAATAAATGTGAATAAAAAAGTAATAAATAAGTACAAAAATGAAAACTACGTTATCCTTTTTGAGATTTTCTCCAAAACGAAATAAAAACGAGCAAAAAATAAAATCACTTTAAAATCTTGGAAGCATGTCCACAGAGAGGATTTTTTAAAATAATAAATAATTTGATAATCACATCCGAAGTTTCACATACCTTATATGCATATGTATATGGAATTACGAAAATACGCGCGTAAAATATCTCGAAAACTAAGCATTTCTGAAAGAAATGTTTCCTACAAAAATTTTAAATGATCTATTCACTGATCTGATCAGTCTGACCTTGGATGGGGTCGCCAAAATCAAGTCAAAGTCACATTGATTTTTTTTAAATGGCATATCCTATTTTTGATTTAAGACTACTAGCTGATTTAAAACACTACAATAAAACACTACAATAAAACACTACAAAAAATTATTTTTTATAAAGTACTTTTTTAATTATAAGAATAATTCGCTTGAAGGTGTCCGATCAATGGCTAAACTCTTTTGAATATTGTTCAGGATTATATCCTGGATAACCTTTGTTAAAATCACATTATTGAAAATTGTTTCTCTTATTTTCATTTTTGCATTGAAAATTCATTTTTATGTAGCATTCTAAGAATGTCTTGACAAATGCAAGAATATGCAATTAAAAATGGAGGGTTCCATTTAACAATATACCGATCACATTGATCTAGCCTTGAAAAGGTCACTCAAGGTCAAATCTATATTTTGATCATGTGGCTCCTCTAAACATGCAACTAATGCAACTTTGTCTGAAACATTTTTTTATATCTTCCATATTTTTCGAGATATTTGTTTGGGAAAATTAAAATGGAACCCTGTATATACATATATATATTAAATATTTTTTTGCATTACTGTTAATGTACATTAGGGCTCCTATTCAGAACGTGCTTATATGTCTAAAATTCTATAGTATGCATAAATTATTAGCGCGCTAACATCGCATTCTAAATACGGGCCTATGTATATTATATATAAGGATTAATAAAATGTGAATGTTTAACAATGTGATATGTATTTGATGCAAAAAATCACAGTAATAAGTTTGATAATTCGTCATTGTTGAATGCATGTTTAAAATGGCAAAGAAATTGGAAATTGGACTCTCCAAGAAATGTGCTGCGTAATATCTTTTTATGAGCTGCACAAATGTTCCTTCAGTTGCAATAAATTCGCAAAAAGATGAAATAAGTTTATGAAATGTAATTGGAAGCATTGATTCCTAGATATCTTCTTTCTATATTTAATAAATATATTGAATAATGAACTAAACTGTTTTATAAAATATTTATATATATGCTATTTATATATATTACTATTATGCGTCCGATTGGATCAACTATATAATCCCTATAACTGATTGATAGTAGAGAATTATTAACTTATTACATTAAATAATATATATATCAGTTTACATTATATTATAAATATATATATAAATCATTTATATTTTTAACATATAAATAATTTAATATTATATATATAATTAATAAAAATTCATATAAAATTTTAATATAATAAAATAGAAATTTTTTTATTAGGATAATATACCTTTAATCGAGCGTAGCATGCGATTACGAATTCACTCTATATACTACACACACGCACACACACACACACGCACACACACACACACACACACACACACAATCTTGCATTTCAGCAAGCAGCAACAGATTTGTTTAAAAGATTAATCTAAAATCTTGTTTCTAAAACTGTCAGTCGGCTTGATAACATAACGCAAGAATTCAACAAGATCGGCTGATTTACTTTGCTAAATCGGCCATTAATACTTTTTTCTCTTTCTTTTTCTTTCCTTTAATCACTTCTCTCTAATAAAAATTGCATTTTATTATTAATATATTCCTTTCATCAAGATAATGGAATTTCGCGAGATTTGGCATAAAAATTATTGCCGTCAGTTATAGCAGTTGGAACGTAATAAAATATTACATCTCTTCCGTCTTCCAGCTATACCGAGACTAACTACTCGCATTTATTGACGATAGTGTTATTGTGAACAAGATGGAGTATCGTATTACATTACGATCTTGTAAAATAAATAGCCTTAAGTGCATCCTATTGTTAAGACTATCAAATCTGCAGTGAGGAAAGATTGAGCGATAGTAGAAAATGCGAAATGGTAGGAGGTGAAAAAGTGTATGGTGTGAAGCAGTAAACAGATTAATCATCACAAGAAATTTATGTCGAAAATCAAAAAGATTTAACGCGGCTGCGAGACTGTTGGCTGTTCCTCGACTGATTGCGCGGTGACGGAGCCGGTGTTAAGGTCGGTGTAGTCGTGCCAGTGGTGGCGGCACTGGTACGCGATGAACGAGACGAATGTTTGCGACCGAATCGAAAGAATCGTCAGAAGAAAATCACCTCCTCCTCTGGCGGTGGTTGCTGCTGCTGCTGTTGTTGTTGAGATTGTGGCTCCATACTTCGCTGCTGCTGCTGCTGTTGTGTTTGCTGATGTACGTACGGGGTGTCGGGCGGTGAGCGAGTAATGCGAAGCGAGCGATTCGACAAATGCGTATGATTTCCGCCAATTCCATAGTGGTGGCTGTTCCCAAGCTCTGGTGACGAATAGGCAGACGATCCGGTGACAATCGCAGGACTGCTGCCTGCCCTGGAGTGTCGATCCGGACTATTATTGCTCGTAGTGCTACCGCTTCTGTCGAACATAGATACGAAACATAAGATTATTACTTGTCAACTAAAAGATAAATGTTTGCGATGATTAGGGTGGAATGAGCTAGTTCTACCTTGTGTTATTGTTACTCCCACTGGCAAGCTTCAGTGGTAGTTGTTGCTTAACCGGCAAATTACTCTGTACTTTCTGCTGATTCGTCGCGCTAATTAAATTTAGAGGGATGCGTTTCGTTTCGGGTTGTGCCTTACTACGTGCGCTTTGCATTTCGGCATTTTGCGTTACGTGAGATAGATGAATCATTGTCGAGCCGGTCGTGGAACTTCCGACCAGCGTTACGCCCTGTCGCTCCAATGCCTCGAGTCGTCGATACAACTGATCCCGTTGTTGCGTTACATCCCGCTGCTCGGCAGCCAATTGCTCTCTCTGTCGCGTCAATTCAGTTCGTTCCTCCTCCAATTGAGTCTTTTCCTGTTGAGATGCAACACGAAATGCTGCTTTCTCCCGGCAAAGCTGATCCTGCAAGTTCCGCAGTTCTTCCAATTGACGATTCGGATTCGGTCGGCTATTGGATGGTTTGCCCTCTTTACAAGCAGCCAATTGCGCTTGCAGGCTATCGATCGTTGTCATTTGATTACTTATTATACAGAGCAACGTATAAACATGATGAGACAAACGTATCGCCGCCCATTGCTGATCCTTGTTTGTCTCCAATTCTTGGCCGCCTTTCTCATCGGGATTTTCTTTGGGTAACTCGCACAATTTCGGAACGGGAATTACGGTATGCGTCATGTTCGAATCACGTGGATATCTTTCCTAAAAATCAAATATTATTTTATATGATTATTTGACATTTACTTGTTCATTTATACGTACTTTATTATGATCAAAACCGGCAAATGTTTCGGCCCTTCGAGGAACGCAAAGAGCTGGTGGAATGTAAGCTTCACTGTGACGTTCACCGGCGGAGCTTAAGCTTCGTGACAGAGTAGCGCCGCCCGCGCTGAACGACAGCGAGCTAGCGAGACGTGTCGCTTCTTGCACGGCCACAACTACCTGTATCCAATATAAAATTTAATTTTACTAATCTGCCGATTTATAAATTAAAAATCCACAATAATTTAATTTATAAATAATATTCATTGGATGAGATGATATTAATTGGATAATACTAACTTCTTGCCATAATTGAGTGGTATCAGTTCCTTCATTGTGCACCAGCCGAGTATAATCGGCACCTTCTTTCTCAGGCTTTTCAATTTTCTCGTTATCGCTTTCGTTCCCACTCCAAACATTCGCTGCTTGTAAGAGTCGCATTTGCAAGTTCATCTTCTCTTCAAACAACAGCGCTTGCTCTGCATCTTTCTTTCGCAATTCACCTGAGACAACACAATTGTTTATTTGAATACATTAGAAAAAGCAAAACGATATTAGAAGTTACGAAAATGTTGAAAAGAGCTAAAAGAACATACCGACGATTCTAAGTATATGTGATTCCTTAATCTTAGCAATACGTTGCTTCTCTTCACTAGAGACTAGCGAAATTGAGGAGGCGCGAGTATCTCGCAATTCATTATTATTTTCAGTCAGTGTGTCGGTTTCGTTTTCGGGATCTTGTGGGCAAGCCTCGACCGCCGACCGAATAGCCTGTATCCATAATTGTTTGTCCTTTGGCTTCTGAATCTTTAGTTCGAACATTTCTGGTTCGGCTGGGTTACTGCTTATTAGATAAATACTAGATTCTTGACGAGCCTTCTCGCGAACCAGCAATTTTTGCAATGATACTATACCCGCTTTATTGTCAGGCACGAAGAACGCATATTTCTGATCTCTCTCAGCCAAGAAAAACAATATGTCTGAGAGAACGACCACTACAATGGCAGTCATTTTGCCACGACCTTGCATTAAGTATGCAGTGCCCTCGAACTTCAGAATTCTATTAATTATATCTGACTTCTTGAATTTAGCACCACGATACGTCGCGAATGACTTCGCGTCGATCCTATAAAAACGTTAATATTTATAATAACATATTTCGAAAAATTAACCACGCGGAAAGTAAAGAATAATCAAAAAAAAAAAGTCGAAACTTACTTATTGTATATTTCTAATTTTCTATCTTCTCGCTCTTTGTCAGCTACACAAGCATCTACATCAGCTAAAATTTCTTTAACAAGAATCAATGCTTTACGTAAATCTTCACTTTCCTCTTGTGCAATGCCAGTTTTAATAAGCGGCTCGATCAGCAACGGATACTTCGTCAAACGTTGAGTAACGAAAAGTATACATTCGGGTATACCTTTCTTTTTCAACAAAGGATTCGTCTAAGAGTATAAATTATTTCATTTAATGAATCGTACCATTTAAATCTACATTAGTCATTTGCTAGTTATTCATTACTAAAACTTACCTGACAATGGCGAACGAAACGGGCGAAGCGAGGATCGTTACGCAAGTAATACTTGTATACTTCGACAGCGTCCCGATGACGACTGCAAAATTCTCCATATGCACTCTTCATGCGTTGCGCGTTGTCGTTCGAGAATTGCTCAACTAGAATGTCGGCGATCGTAGAAACCACGGGGTTAGCACTCTGCCGTTTTTGCAGCAACCGCAGAAACCGCAGATGGATATCGATCAGATCCCGTAGTCGGGGAAACATGCGCTTGAGATCCGGCTGGCCCAGACGAAAATGTCGTCGCAATCCTTCCGCGAAGATCTTCTCCATGGCGAGTAACACCAAACAATGATGTTTTTCCGTTAGCACGAATTCGTATATATGTTCCTGCCTCTTTACTTCGCGGTCGCAATGATCGACGAGACGTAATGCGATATTACGTCCGATCGCGGAGCTCCAAGAATCGGGCTCCTCCTTTCCCAATGTCAGCTCAGGATCTAGTTCCTCAAGATCTGCCACCGTGAACTGATGAGCATCGTCCCCAAAATCAAATTCTTCCCATCCGCTGAAATAAGAAAAGTCACTTTATTAGTTTTTTGTTCACAGCGTTACGATATGCGTAGTATGTCTATCTCGATTAAAATTTGCGGATTCAACTTTATTATAATATCTATGAAAAAAAGAAAAGAGAAAAGATATATTTACAAACCTTAGAAGATCACGATGTTGCCCGCTCTCGGCATCTTTTTCTTCGTTTATCGTTTGACTGAAAGAAAGATATAGCTTTGTTTCATAAAGCACAATTTATGATTAATAAAGAAAAGTTTTATTCTCCCTTAAATAAGGCACACAATGTTAAGGTTGAACTTCAGCTTGAAAGACTCTTGAAATTAATGTACTGAGCCGGCCTTTTAAAAAGACTGTGGATTATGATGTGTTTTAAAATATTTAAAAATTTTAGTATTTTCTCAGCATCTTTTCTATACAAACCTTGCAGACGATATTTTATATCTTCATTTAAGCATATATAAATCTTCATCTAATTCTCATTACATAATCAATGTCGTTCGTTGCAATGCATGGCCAATAAAACTAGCGGTCTAATTGTAAGATAAATTCAGAAAGATAAAAAGTCTTTGATATTAATATATAGCAAAAAGCCATTCGCAGATGAGCACTAATCTGCAAGAGTCGGAAACTCCGAGTTCAGGTCGGGTGGTACATGCGTCATAGATGCAACCACTTGTTTTCTCTCCGCTCCTATTGTGTCTTACAATTTACTTAAACTTTTCCAATAATCGAGAACATGGGATCACTATATGAGGCATTACGGGAGACTCGAAGAACAGCACCCATTTTATATTTTTGTTAAATCTTAATCTAGACCCGACCCAAAACTTTACAAACTATTACGAGAATATGACTGTCTATAGTGAGATACGAAATCTCGTGACACATTGAGAAACGAAGGTGGGAACGACAAAAGATAGAAACGTGACAAACTCGTTGAAAGGGCGAGGTGTAAAGTAGAAAGGAGAGATAGAAACTGGTAACATGTCATGAACATGTATCTACTGTGATAATATATTGTTCGATGTGTAATTACTTGTGGAAAAATTACCTTACGGATTAATGCTCGCGACTTACGCGCTATAATTTAGGTGAAGATTATAATGACAAGAGATAACATAAAACATATTATTGAATGGGCATAAATCATAGAAGCAAGCACAAGATCAGAAGCATAGGCAGGGCAAGATGATGTCTCTTCCAGGTATATAAGACAAGACGGCAGAAGTTGATTGCCGTTGTTGGACAATATGCATGTATGTGTATGTGTGTATATGTGTAGTATGCGAGAAAAAAATCGAGAAACGAGAAACGCGCGTCTTTCCTAGACGCGTTGTAAAGCTGGATCCAGATTAAGCAAAAGATCGCAAACAAATGTGAATAAACAACTTGCTTCAATGAATGCAAATGCTACATAAAAGCAAGTTGTTGATTCATGTTTATTTGCACTCATTTACTTGATCCACATTCAGCTTGAGATACACGAACAGAAACGAACGCTTTCGACAGAATACAAGAGGAACACATCAGATATCAGAGACTTACTTGACTCCAAGTTTAGTGGCGACTCGCCGCCAAGGGCTGTAGCTTGACACGGTTTTCTTGTGGCTGTTAATTTCCCTTTAATCGTCGTACAATCGATCAGTTTGCACGTGGTTGCACGAGAGGGAATGCACGGGAGAAGGAAAAAGCACATACTGCATTAGGGCAACTTCATTTCGCCTATTAGGCCGTTTTTTCTTCATTTCCATGTTTCTTGCTAATTCTTTTCTTATGCTTTTTGATTTTACACGTCGATACCTATCTTTAACAAATCGTTCCCACACGCAAGAATTTCTGTTCATTAATAAATATACAATCCTTTTTTCTTTTTAAATCGACATAATGTAATTAAAATTTAAAATCAAATGATTCTTGGAGTTACGTCAATGAGTTTGATAACTTTTTATTATCACGCAATTATCGATAGTATCAGTCGCTAGTATTATCTTTGTAGCTTGTGTACTTATATGTAATAATAGCAAACCGAAAGCTAGCTGAGGTAGTATCTGAGCATGGTATATTCTGTATAAAGTAATACGCATAATATAAATGTAAAAAAACAATATTATATCAAGATGTAGCGGCGCGATGCTGAACGCGCTAAAGCTTGCCGTACTATTGATGTTGCTAAACTGCGAAATTAACCAGAAATAATAAGCTTTTGAGCCAGCCAAAGCCTCGGAGTAATAAACAAATGCACAAATTTTATTTGGTTTAAGATTTTCTCCATCTTTTATACTATTTTTTATATGTATTAAATATAGAATTTTTTTAGTTGATAAATTATCAAATCTTCTTTCTTATCTAAATATCTAAATATGAAGTGAGTAAATTCTAATTCATCAATAATTGCCAATTAAATTAAGTAGTGATTTGAGTTATTCATTAATCATTTCGTATAGTCAAAAAAAGTTCGTTATAAACTCCGAGTTTCAGCCCAGCCATGCTATTTGCGTGCGAATCTTGAACCACAGATACGCAGATCCAATGCAAAAAAAATGTATAATCTTTATCGATATAAGTTTATTACCTTCCACTCCCGGATGAGGTTGGTAGTGGTAGCGACGTCGTAGAACCCCGTTTGTTGATGCTGCTGTTACTCGAGATGGAAACGTTGGATAAAGACTTTGTTGCGAATTTGCCAGAGTGATGCTTAGATTTGATGCATTCCAACACTACTTGATCCTTACATCCCTGATTTTGATGAACCGACGTTCCGCAATCTGATTTTATAAAAATTAAATAAAATATAATTTTAAAAAAGTTAATTATAACATTTATGGCAGTTGTGAGTTATTTAATTTAATATAACGATTTTCTTACTGTCACAATGAAGGAGAGGTTTATTCGTCGAATGTTTCATACAAACATCACATAAGCTTCCCTGAGTTCCTACTGTCATCGTTACCCACAGATGCTGTTGACTAGTCTTCTTTCCGCTTTTATCCTGAAATAAGATTTCAGCATGGTTCATTGGAAATGTTCTTTATCAGATAATATCAGATAATCTTTATCAAATAATCTTTTTTTTTTAGACTTACCTTCTTTTTGCGGAAGAAAATAGAACCGCGCTTTCTTCTTGTCTTTTCGGAATGATGATCATCATATGCAGTACTACTGAAAAATTAATAAATAAATAAATAAATAAATAAATAAATAAATAAATATATATATATATATATATATATATATATATATATAAACTAACGTTGTTCGATTTACAATCTAAAATAGATATTTTAAATTGCATTGTAGATGATTAGCAATGCAATTATAGAAGCATTTTGATCTGATCATAGTTTATTGTGAGATAAAGGTGTACGTTCTGGTGTATTTCTGTATGCAGAGCTACATGTTTTAAAATGTGTTGCATGCACAATCACGTGACATAGTAATTTTCGTAGTTATATATTTCGATTTAATTTTTATGTTTAATGAGTCTTAAGTGACATTAAACTGCCTATACATATTTTAATTAATATCTAAAGAGAAATGGGTTATTTCAAATAAATAAATCCATCTTTGGTTTGCAGTTGTAATGTAACTACAGACTATTTTTGGTTACAAAATCAATCGATTGATAAACCAGTACAAACCATTCCCATCAGAGACGTTAAAAGGTTTTTGAAGTATCATAAATAATTCGAAATATTAAATATGAAGAACTTAAATATGAAAAACTTAATCAGAGTACTCACTCAGTCAAAAGCTCGTCAAGGGATATCTGGACATTCGGAGTTCCCTCTCTATCTTCATGGAATTCGTGGCTGTGTGATGTATGAAGATCTTCGGTTTCTGTCTCACTCCCGCTACCCTTTTCGTTTCTTTCATGACGGCTGTTTCATGCAGGATTGTAGCAAATTTTCAAATACAAACACAAACTAAGCAACTATCGTGTATAATGAATAATTGTAGTTCAGATATTCTCAGATGATTCGATGCACATCGATAATATTTGAAATAATAAACTGCTCGCGATTAGAAAAACAGTTATATTGGCATAAGTAATCGATAAAATGTATATAAAATTAAGCTTTTAAATCAATAGTAGATATACACTTATTATTACTACTTTTGTCCCATATAAAATAAAAGACGCAAGATATTAATTATACTCGTCATCAATAATTAATAATGTAACACATCACAATATTCTTTGGGCAAAATATGTATCAAATTATATGAATGGCTATTATAAGATTATTATTTTAATATGACTTTTTCTTTCTATTGTACATTTTATATGACTTGCAATACAATAATACGCGAGCAGTCATAATATAAGTTAAAAGATCTACTTAATGTAGAATTTCAGGCATCTATAAATATAAATATCTCTGAGATTTATTCTACTACTTATAAGTGTTCATGCATGAGTACATCTGCGTCTGCATTTTCAAAATAAGTTTCTACTTGTGCGAAAAGATTGAAAAATCGACAAGATATAAATATATACGCGTGAAAGTATACATGCATGGGTGTTTACGCACACATGAATGTACACGGCATAATATGTGTGTGTGTGTGTGTGTGTGTGTGTGTGTGTGTGTGTGTGTGTGTGTGTGT
>Ga0157364_1003753_pt1 | contig 14868 bp, 4 predicted proteins | sample AttsexASBM2_FD_111476 | JGI IMG/M metagenome (GOLD analysis project Ga0157364, IMG submission 111476) | Fungus gardens microbial communities from leaf cutter ant in Ribeirão Preto, State of São Paulo, Brazil - Atta sexdens ASBM2 | ecosystem: Host-associated > Fungi > Mycelium > Unclassified ... | reverse complement strand
AGTCGTATAAACTTCATCACGTACGCTAAGTAGATTAATTATTAACGAATTAATTATTAACGAAATTTCCTATTTCATTCTTTACGCTCCTTACGATCAACATATTGAATAATTGCAACTGAATGATGTCCAGAATCATCTGGAATTTGAATTTACTATTTAGAAAATTAATTTAATTATTTAAAGAATTAACTAATGTTGTCATCTTCTTTTGAAGTCATTAAAAAATTAAAGAATTATTATGCTTTAAAATTAAACCTCGATTTATATTCATATTTTATTGTCTTTCGTTAAATTTTGATCAACATTATATTTTATTTTAAAAACGTCAATACAAAAAATAAGAAATTAATCTAATGGGTCGTAATTTGTTCTCGTAAGACTTATGACTGCATATTCTAATTTTATAGATATATATATACCATAAGATGTACGATCATTCGTAAATATCTAACGATTTCTCGTAAACTTACGGCTATCTATAAAGATATTGAATAAAGTTATAAGCACTTATAAGTTCTCACAGGAGAATCTCTTCTCTTATGAGAATATGTTACGAGCGTTATTTTGCTTAGAATTTAGGCATAAGTTGAGATTTGTACGAGAACAGACAGATAAAAGGTAAATGAAATGGAGATACTATTTTTCACACGTGCAACCTGATTCAACGGAAAACGCGACTCGCACACAATTTTTAGTTGGAAGAAGGCTGGTTCCCGTGTACAGGTAAAAGTCACTTTGCATGTATTTCGCAAAGTGTGACAATATGATGGCGAAGTCGTGTGTAACGGGAGAGCGAGTATCCTCGACGGGAAAAGCAGTTCTACGAGAGCGAAGAGTGCAACAGTGTGTGGAATGTGAACGGGAAATGGAGAAAAACCGTGTCACATGTAGTGTAAAAACGTCTACACTGCAATTTAGCGATCGCGAAGCGTACAGACAAGCCAATGACAGTGAGAAGGAGAAATTTCCAGTCGGCGTACAAATTACTCCAACAGTCCGTCCTTCCTGGATTAGCCGGCTCATCCGGTCGAAGAAAACACGTTTCAACAGATCGACAGTCTTTTAAGACGAAGTCGGTCAATCGCAGGACAAGACCGACGAATGCACGTCCATTAAAACGATTATAATGGATGCGTGCAATGTAACCGCCTTTTCATCATCCCTCCAATGCCGTTAATTGCGTTCACAAGTTTGTCAAGTTCAATCTCATTTTCGCATAATATAGCGTCAGTACGTAACGGTAACCGAAAAGCGATCACACTGAGAAATCGCTGATAGCAACTAGGTTTGATTAGGGTAATTGGCTGCAAGAGTGATTAAACCCAATTAAACTCGCATTTCATAGACTTCCATTTTAATTGGAAATGCAGTTAGATGTACCTAAATATAAAAGAAAATCGCTAAGCGATCTTTGATTTGCTATCTCATAATTAAATTAAATTAAGTATTAATTTTTTTTTCCACTATTTATCGATTTGATTACGTAAAGTTGTTATATAAAATTGACAGTTGCTTAAGAAGGCACGATAAATGTACAATATATAGTATCTATAACATATATTAATACTTTAAACAAACTATATCTACATAAAAAATGTGTTTTTATTTTTATTAAAAAATATTTTTATAATTTATTTATTTTATTTGTTACTATTATGAACTAAAATTTTAAAAATAATAACAAACAAAATCTGTAAATGTTTTTATAAAAATTTACTTTAAGTATTCAAAATGACAATGACTTACTCAAAGTTTCATTGCGATTCACCGATTAGTTACAAAAGTTCGATTTAAAACAAATAAATTTGTTTATTTACAGGACAACTAATTTTTGCAATACAACTTTACATAAATAATCTTGAGTGCTTAAAGTATTTATGCAAAAAATTATTATTTTAGTCATTATTTTATAATACATTTCCGTATATATTTCTATGAGAAACACACAGATAAAAAAAATATTACTTCTTGTTAAAACAATTTTTGATCCAGATAATAAATCGTCGCTAAATTTTTTGTATTACTTTAAATAAAAGTAATTTTTTCAAAATTATTTTTTTTATTATTATGAAATATCGATCGTACCTCCTTAAGAAGATTTGCACAGTTTCCACCTTTCTACATTCCTAAGATTTAATTCTTCTAGATCTAAAATTCAGGTTCTAGTTCTAACAATCCATCGCAGCGCATTATCGCGATGCATCGACGTGCGAGTAATGCATCGCGAGCTGTCACGGATCTGGGTTTATCGGTCGAATCGATTCAACGGGCGTCTTGTGGGGAAATCGGCGGGATTCGACGGGGTACGATAATACTCGGTTTCCCGCGGGGGAGTTCGTGCTTGCGCGTCGAGATGACGAGGACGACGATGGCGGCGACGTGTCGATGAATGCAGATAATGCGTCTAAACGGCAGCTCAGCGGTGCATTGACAACAATGCATACACAGGCTTGCGATATGCTGTCACCTTAGGGAGCGCGAAGCGCAATGATGGCAGCCAGCGACTCTCTTCTTCTATAGTCTATGCCATGCGGCATTAGTCCATGTCGCTGTGCTACAGGCATAGCTCTAATTATCGGAGAGACGCGCGCGTGCATAGAGAGTGGAAGTGCGCGTTGGGTGCGGAAACGCTTCTTTCTCACGCGCCGCAACCGTGGGACGCGCCACGATACGCGATCATCACTGCCGCGCGTGTAATCACAGTAATCAGAGTCCGTGGAGTACAACGACGCCGAAATTTCCATAACCGAACCTAACGTGCTGTGCGATATCATTTCGTGGAAGAGGCACGTTCGCTACGTGATACCGAAGAAAATCGATAACCCGAAAGCTCGTAGAGACGATTATACGCGTCCCTCCTTTTCGACATTTCCCTGTTTAGGGAACAACCAGAACAGGTGGAAAGGCATGATGAAGGGGAGAAAAGAAACATTTATTATATCAGAGTTAAGCCTCGGTAGAATGGAGCTCGGGGGAGCTCGACGTCGGGTCTGACCTACTTTTTTAAGAACTCGAGGAGAAATTATCCTTATAAAGTTAAAACAGTTAAAGGCATTACCATAATTTTTTAAAAGAATAGATTGGAGGGAATAGACTTTAGGTTGAATTCTTCGATTGCACAAAATGTAAAGAAACTCCTCAGAACTGCATAAAGGGAAGGAAAATATGTACTGAACATATTAATTGAACAGATTAATTGAATAAGATAAACTGAGTTATAACAAAATTAACGATGAAAAAATAGATATTGCAGGAGTAATTAAGTAGATATAGAATAACAAAAACGATGCAGCATTTTCATCGGAAGATGAAAAGTAATATTGTAAACAATTTCACTGAAAGACAATTAGGTGAGAGAAGAGTGGAAAAAGGAAGAAAGAAAATATTCATTATGCGCTTTAATAAACGCTTTTGCGCAATCAAATATAAGTGGAAGATACTCAATGTATAAAATATAACGCAGGACAGCGATATGACAAATTATGATTAAGAGATGTATTATTGATACTATTATAAAAGCGAGCATTATTCGGAGTCAATTCTCTTCGATATTATGTACAATAATACGCAAAATGAAAATATTGGTTTAACTGAAATTACAATTGCGTTTAAAATTTATATAAAATTGTAAAAAGTCACTCATTATTACAAATGTATACGTATATTATGTATTCATAAAAAAAATATATTATTACAAAACTTACTAATATATAAAATATGATGAATTTGCAAGTCTTATTATACGAATTTCCTGTACAGAATACTTTATTAACAATTTCTACAGCAAAGGGGAAAAAAATATACGTTAATGTTGAAAACAAAGAATTGGAAACAAAGTTGGAAAACGGAAAAGCGAAGTTGACAAAAGAAGTGTAACAAGCCTAGCGAGAAGCTAACAGCCTTTTTCCTTCAAATAAATGACTAGGGAAAAGACTGGTGGGACCCGTGATGATCCCGAAAGAAAGTGGATAATGACACCTTCCTATCTTCATAATACACGTCCGGTACACGTCCTTCGGGGTGCCGCTAGAGAGAAGCTATCATTCTCACGCGCGATGCAATTTCGACGCAAAATCAGCGTGGAAACGCCGAGCGCGGATCGCAGAACGGCGCGAGTCGCGCGATTGCAACCGCAGAGTACTTAATTATCTGTAGGTGTTGATTGCGAATGAGCCACGGACATAAAAGTCGTAGACACCTCGCATGCACCTCGTATAAATCGCAATCACGAGAAGCGTAAAAAGAAGGAGGGAAAAAGGGAGAAGAGAAAGGGAATTGCGAGAGATACGAGCGATTTCCGCTGCCTGACATTTTCTTCACTCGTTACGAACGTATAAATTGCACATTATTAAATCGCCCGTTGGCGATTAAATTGTCAGACGCGAAAGCCAAAGTGCAAGATCATGCTCGCTTCTTGCTCGCCCTTTAAAAATGTATTAATATGTCCGAAGAAAGAGACCGACCATTCATAAAGCTGATGCTCCGAGTAATACCGGGTGCACTAGAAATCCTGAGATAATCTGAATATGAAGAGTTCAGATACGTGGGTGGAATTGCAGTTTTTCCATTACGTAATCATTTATCGCTGTCAAAAGGACTAATTATATAAAAAATTGAATCTTGATAAAATGAGTTTTCACATGATGTAACTTATAATGTGGTAAACAAAAAATATCGCAGAGATAAGGCCCAATAATAGACAGTTTTTGGATTATCAAAGGTACATCAAAGATGAAAAACTTCACGGAAAGAATGATTTTGTTGAAGTAAAAATTTAGCTATATACAGACCTGAAAATAATTTTGTTGAATCATTAAATAAATAATTATGTAGGCATTTCAAGCACGATGAGCAATGCCGCAAAAAGTTTTGATATTCTAGCAATTAGTTTGAATGTCCTATATATGTGGAAATTACACTGTTAAAAATAAAAAGTTATAATATTAACTTAAAGACGTATAGTGGACTTTCTGAGACAAGCAAAAATGTTAAAATTACATTTAATTAACGTTTCATTTTTAACAATGTATAATTTATTTCAACGAGACCCAATTTTCCATATGATTAGTGCGAGATTTTATTAATTTGTTAATTTTATCAGATCAATATCGTGTCTCACGATCATTTTTTCGACACAAAATTCTAAAAATAATTTTTTGCCATTTGTCCTCGTTTATTTACTAGATTTTGTCTTAAAATTTTAAGTTTAAAAATTTTAAGCTCGCATTGAATCAAAAGAATAATGAATTCATGTATGGTAATTTAAAAAAATTATGAAAGATCATTGTCTTTCGCTGATGTATCGGAAATTCTCTCTCTCTCTCTCTCTCTCTCTCTCTCTCTCTCTCTCTGTCTCTTACCAGTTACTTTAAGTATATAAAACAGAAGTTTGTTCCACTTTGAATCAATACAGCTATCCTGTAAAATTCTCATAACTGCGCGTTACTCAAACCTGTCAAAAAATAGTGATCAATGAGTTTAACCTTCACGGAGAAGTTACCGCGTCGATAGCATCACGCTGCACGATCGGAACGAATGCAAATATTGAAAATATGTTAACGAAAATCGTTTCCGCTTCAATGTGAAATATACATGACAATACTCGTCGCGACTGCGAGAGAAATTCACATTATTCCGCATTTCACTTTTTAACCCGATGCAAATCTTCTTCGGCTCATTCGATCCAGCGTAGCAAGCACGCTCAGGATTAAAAGCTGGAAATCAGAAGAGAATAGGTTATCCCGCGTTTTCACTTTACAGAGCGTGCACTCTTTAAGAATGATATCGGATCTACATATTTTGAAATCCAAAGCAGAAAATTTTAAACAGATTTCTCTTTTCGTAAAAAATTTAATGATAAAAAGACACATTTCAATACTTCCATCGCATCGACAGAAATTACGAGATTATCCTTTCACTGTGAGTTTCACTTTCAATAAATAATTGTCACCATTTTCATCGTCCTTGTGTAGCATATATACGCGAAAAAAAAAGATTTTGCTAAAAAAATCTAAAAATAATTTGTTGGATCATTAAAATAACTATATTCTAAAAAATAGTGAATTTAATACCATGCAGTGCTTATATTTCTCACTATGCGCTGAATTTAACACCATTTTACATCCAATAGTGTTGATCTAAACATCAAGGGTTTAAAACACTATTACATCATGTAAATGTTAATTAACAACACAATAAGTACTATATAAACATCGCACGGATGTTAAATCCACATCAGAAACATTAAATCCACATTGGCATTTTTTAGAGTGTATGCTAGAAACTAAAAAGTGATGAAAATGCTTTGGATGTTTTAAATAATCAGTTTGAATTTTCAACAAAATTATTGTGACGGTCCAACAAAATTATTTTCAGATCTGTATCCAATAAAATTTTTAATCTTTCAGCAAAAATCTTTCGTGTAAAAACGTCAGCTAAAAAAAATCAATCTAATCGAGATATAAATATAATAACAAAACTACTATCACAAATAGCCCGCCTCCATTGCCTTTTCTACTTTTATTAGCTTCTACGTTATTCTTTATCAACGATCTAACGGTGAGATTGACGAAAAATGTACGGACATCTAAGATGCTCTTAAAGTCCGAGTTTGAATACAATAATCGCCTGAGATATTCATCACTGTGATGGCGTACAATAGATAAAATTTGCGCGACCGGAAGAGACATAGAGGTAACTGCAGCGGCAAAGTTTTGCCGGTTCTACAGCAGGACCGAGGGAGAATGAGGTGGAGAGGAAATCCCTTGTTTAAACAAAGGCACTTTGTACGTCCGAGGTCCTGGGACGTACGTCGCTCCGTTTTCCGCGAACAAATGCGACTACTCTTTGGATACTTTAATCCGAGGGATTGGCCGTAATTTATATCGTTCGTCCGACTACGCCCAGATTCGCTATCCTTTCCTCCCCACAAAACTCTTTTCTCGTTTTAGATCGTCTTGGTAGTCTATTTGTAAACTGACGTTATCCGCGTTCCGGAGGCGAAACTTCTCCTCCCGCGTATTCTTGTCCTCCCGTGTACGAGGGCGAAGTGCATTTGCTTAGTAGCGCGAAAATGCATGCGCGACGATCGTAAAACAATCAAGCCGTTTATTGAACACGAAGACGCAAGTTACAGCTGCGGGTTACGCCGCCGCCACTCCGCTAACCATTATTCAATGTCGCTTTTAATTGCGACGTCGCGGTTCACCAATAAGAAGCTGCCCTGTTAAAAGGACGTTTTGCTAAAGCCTTCACGCGCCTGCAGCGCTACCGTGATTTATTCGTCTTTCTATGACATGTCGATACGAAAAAGTATTTAACGTCCTCTTACGTGAACTACTTGATTTATTGTTTGCCTCAAATCGCTTGGCGCGAAAGTAAATCTGGCAAAAACTAATTCGCGTCATTTGTTCTTAGAACAAATGATTATCCAGGACAGGTGTCGGTTTTCTCTTTCTCTCTCTTTCTCTTCAATCTTGCAATTTTATGAAATGAATTACGTACATGTCACAACTTTCGAATTTTAAATGCCACACGTCATGATAATTATGTCTCAAATAAAAATTTGTATTTAAACAAGGTAAAAAAAATGTATTAAAAATTAAATAAAAATATTTAATATCCATGAAATCAACAAAGAGCAACAAGGAGCAAAGGAAATTACAAACCATATTTTTATCAATTTTTAAACTTTTTAATCCTTTAACTTTAAATTTTTTTGTGATCTTTTTTTAAATTCTTCTTTCAATTGGTCGTCTAAGTAGATTATTTGTTCGAAATTACTAAAATTCCTCTATCTTGAACCAATTAATTTCGAAAAGTTTCATCTGCTTTGATCAACGAGAGGATAATCTGGTCACATCGTCGAACGGTCGATAGCACGCCACTGAGTGTGGTTAGCATCCTGACGAAGGATAACGTGTCACGTTGCTCTGCCACCGCTTCAAGCCTGTATGGCACGTCATCAACCGAGCCACCTCGAATTTTACACGCGCGCAAGGCAACGTAAGTGCAGTCTTAATTAGAGATTCCTTACCCACGTATCGCTTTGTACATACTCTGTAGGATGACGCAACAATAAATAATTCAATCAATCAAGTTCTTTTATCATTTGTAAAATAATATCAATGCATCGACAAATCGAACGAATAAAGTTATCATAATGTTAATTAATATAGAAGTCATTTAATAATAATTAAATTATAATGTGATTCGAAACCTTTGGGAATTATTATTGACTAATACTGCTAACAAATTAAACACGATATTATAATAAAAGATAATTTAAATAATCCCACTCCCGCCTCATCTCTCGTATTCCATCTTGTTCCAAAACTCCAGCCAAGCAAATCCGCGTTAATCGATCGCGAACGCGACCCGAGTTTCGAGGACCATGTCAGATATATCGACAAGCGAGATAACTACTTGCCATAGTTCCTTCTTGGGAGGATAGTTGGGCGTTATATCGGGCGTCGTGGTGCGCGCGTCGGAATTCGATACCTGCCAAAGGGATGCCGACGGCCTTAATCCGAAACCGCCTTAACCGCCGCACGACCCTTCGCGGATTTACCGCAAACCCCGCCGGAATAGAATAGAATAGAATAGCCTGTGCGTGTACATGTGCGCCGGACGGAAACGAACGATATCGGGAACGGGTTCGAGCTCGGACCGGGATGGAATGTCAAATTGTGAGAATACATGGTTAGCACGCGAATAGCGACATTTGAGCCCGGTCTCTCAGCTACAGTGATGGCGGTTGCTGCTTGCTTGCAATGGTTTGCATGCCTGAAAGGGGAGAGGAGCCCGGAAATTTGGCCCCGGTTGTGTGGTCAGGAACCGGGCCTTTAGCCCAGGTATTAACGTACTAACCGGGTAATGAACTTAGCCCGATGCCGTGCCCCGTTAACTTACATACTCTGAGCTGCGTACTGGAGAACGGAATACGGTTAACTCGAATGACCAACCTGCCGGCAAAGTCACCATCCGTTTATGTTGGACCGCGTTAAGAGTCCGACATAATCGCCTTCGTTAGCTTCATTACGCGAATGAGGCTACCTATGTCGCTTTCTGTACATTTTCTGTAATGAACGATTTCGTAAATTACGGAGAATTGATAAATGTTCAACTTTTATGCTACGAGTCGTTAAACTTTAATCTTTAAGATAAGTCGGACATTCAGAACATTCCACAAAACTTTTATTTTTATAGTTATATTTTTAATAGTACTTATAGAGTTCAATTTACGTTAATTATGTCCTTAAGATATAGAATAAAATGAAAACTTTAAAACTCGAATATTTTTTATTTTCCAAAATATATCTTTATAGAAATTTTGTGCATTTGAATATGCACAAAATTATTTAATAAATCTAAATTAACTTACCAAATAAAAACAGGACAATAAATGAATGCAGTATTTTAACCAATAATATAGACAATATATTTTTACCAGGAAAACTGTTTTTCAATCATTGAATAAAACTCTTTATCAAGTCCTTATCCATTTCCTACTCATTGTTAATATTATTACAACTATGAGAATACTAAACAATACAAAACCTAAATGAATGTCTAGGAAAACTGCATACATTTCTATCAGGGACATCATCAAGGTTTTTAAGACATCTATGCGTGAAGTTGTGCTGTGATCACCTTTCTATTTAAAGATTAATTAAAATATCGTACTTTAAATATATATTACTTTATCATATATCAATTTATTTACGTTTTCCCGATCTTTTTGAGCAACGGTACTTACAAATTAAAAAAAATTATAAAACGCTCATTAAAAATTTATACTCTTATTAATGTTGGAAGATATGTATTCGAAAGAAAATATGAATCAAAGGAAATCTTGCGATTTATCTAACTGAAATTTATGGAAAAAAATTGGAATATCGCTTTGTGAAGTTTTTCGAAAATTAAGAAAAAATTTATTTTTAGAATATTCATTATAAACGACAATCAAATACGCGAGAGTACGTATAAATAATTAAATCAGGCAATATTCGCGAAATGTGTTAATTTTCCTAGAGCGAATATATACCAGTTACTGTTAAAATATTCCTTGCAAAAAGTCAGAATTTATGTATTTAATACCGTTCGAATGCTGCACTATCGATCTCATTCTATTCTAGTAACCGTAAATCATCGAGCCGCCTCAAAGCGCCTAATTAGCAGTAGAGGCAATTGAGCCAAGGGCCGTTTGTTATGTGTACACCCAGCAAATGTATACAAGTACGTATTGCTTATATAGAAATGCATGCTGTATTTTTTCAACCAGTTAAATGAAGATACAAATTCCGCACGCCGAGAACGACGAGTCTAGGAAAATTCAATTGATTGTAAGCTTGTATATGACGCAAAAAAAGCTTCTTCGCTGAAATTACTTTTCAGATTGAAATTCGGATTTGTTTGAGAGTGAATACGAAAGTTTAACATACGATGGCAAATATCTGGTTACGCGAAGCAAATATAAATGTAATATACTCCGGACCAGTCATATCTCGATTTACTTACGTTTTCCCGACCTTTTCGAGCAACTCACAAATTAGAAAAAAAATTGACGAAACATTCATTAAAAATGTATACTTCTATTAATACTAGAAAATTTATTCACAAGAAATATATGAGTCAAAAGAAATCTTGCAATTTTTCTAATTAAATGTAAATTTACAGAAAATTCGGAAATCTAATATTCCTCTTTGTTGTTAAAAAATCGAAGCTGACATTATACATATTAATTCGTGAAATATAACACTCGAGACTGAAAACATATATTTTTTATTTTTCAACTGTTTCCATCTCTAAACTTTCAACATGTGATTAAAATAAGCTCACGAAAATAGCTTCTCACTTCTAGAAACACAAAAAAACATTGCTAAATTTTTCTCAATTATATTTATCTTGTTTTCTCGCGGGAGAATTATTTATTGTTAAACAAAATGGATATAAAAGTAACGTTTCATATAAATGGTGTATCGCTATATAAAATATCGGGCGCAAGTTTTTTTAAAATGAAATTTACAGGGAACAGTTGTTCTCGTCTCTTTGCCTCTCCAAGGTAAGCACTTATTTTCGCATCGTACTATCGATTATCGAACATGTAAAACGTAATTCAACATTCTCAACGTCCCGGGAGACTTTAGGCACATCGTGGCGGAGCGGCACTATAGATACTTCGCTTCTATAGATACTATGACAAGGTAGAAGACGCGTCTTCCAATCTCTCCGCGGGTTGCAAGACACCGGCCTCGTTAGTAAACACGGACGAAGTTTGCCGGCCGTGGCTCGTGGCTCGTGACGCTATTACGGGATTCGTTGTCTGTCGTACGCGCGTCTGTTCACATAACCCTTCCGGCAACCCGATAACTACTCTTGCTTTCATCCTAACCGACCCTATACTCGCCGCCACCGGGATGACACCGGAAAGTTATGAGTTAATGGTTGTCGCGCGGTATTATTCCGTCCCGAATAAACCGTGCACTAATCAAGCTCGCGGTGTGGCAAAATCAGCGATAAATAACGCATAATCCGTCCATCAGTGAAATGAGATCGTATAATGATTCATTGTTTCTACAGGATATTTGGCAAACTCATCTTTTTTTTAATCAACTGTATCGACTCTTTCATTAATGCATGTGTACTCGGATACTCATATCGAATTTTTAACAGTAAAAATTTTTATATTTTTACATAAATTTCATTATAATATCTCAAAATCCTCATCCTTTCAGTAACAAAATACAGATGACCTTGCTCTCACTTTTCCTTCTTTTTTTAACAAGAATTTTGTAAAATATGATAGTAAAAAAAGGTGAAAAATTATATATAGAGGAATTAAAATTATAATAGAAGAGTTAAAATATAATAAAGTATATAATATGATAATTTTTTTATGACAGAAGGTTAAAGAGACAAATGTTCATATAAATGTGTGTGCAAAAACAAAAGTCTGTCCTTTTCTATTTGTCTCATATTTTTTTTAGAAAAAATCGATTTGCCAAAAATTATAGTGTATTAAAATTGACGAGATTGTTGCACAAATATTATTATATTAAAATGTAATGCATTCTTAAATTATTAATGTCTGAAACAAATTGTTTAATTGTATAATTGAATTATTTTTTTTTTTAAATAATCGTAATGATTGATAGAAGTGAAAGATTATATAAGTGAGATATAATGCGTGCGAGATTGAAACACGAGATTTCAATTTAAATTTAGAAAAATATAAGAAAGTACACTGTTATAATTAATTGTATTTTTTACTTGTTAAATATAAATACCGTTAAATATAAACGTAAGAATACGTGAATAAATACACAAAGCTTATTTTTACAAGGTTGTAAAAATAGAAGAGGAGTAGATACAAAACAGTCGCATCGTAAAATCGATAAGAAGACAAAAAGTTCAGCGACACAGAAATAACAAACACAAAGATCGTGGAAAATAATAAATAAAGCTACTTTAGACAGTATCGTGTAAAGAATGCATGAAGCGAAAAAACAATATTCACGCTATTTCTTCGAAAACGTTTTCTCATATAAAAATCTGTTTTTGAAACCATGAACGAAACAACTAATGTAACAACGTTACATTAATTTTAACTCCAATTTAGAAGACCAGAAATTATTAAAAAGACAGGGTAACGTAGGTATATTTTTATTAATATAACTACATACACATAGATATGAAATATTTTCATCATTATTATGAAAAAATATAGCTCTGAAAGTATTTCAAATATTTTAAAAGTTAAACTTGTAAAAATACAACGTGTATACCAACATTAATGAACAATACACGCATCCGCCTCGTTGGTTTTATCACAATTGTTACACGATGTAAACGCATTATTGTCGGCATTTTGTCGCTTCTATAGCTGTTTGCCCTGTTTGCCCTCCTCTTATCGTTATCGTTTAACGCGCAAATTGGTAAAAGCAGCCACACCCGCTGCCTCCACTTAAAGGGTTAAATCGTGTATTAAACATATATAGTCACACAACAGTTTCGCTAAAGGATGAAATCCGCATACGATCGATACGTATACACACAAAAAATATTCATACAACGTAAACGTTGACGAACGACGTAACGGCTTGTTACGCATTGCCTCGATGCGCTACGGATAGTATCACATATATAAGCGAGAAGCCAACTGAATATATTTTGATCTTTTGTATGATATTCCAAAAATTACCATTATTTGAATTAATTATTTCAGAATAAAATATTTTTAATGAAATCTTTTGTTCAAAAATTTATTGTGACTGTATGTATGCTAGAACTTCACAGCGATAATAATAAAATAATTAATAGAATATGTAACGCAAAAAAAAATTGTATTAATTCAATAAAATATAAATTTTTTAATTAAAACGTCCTTTTTTTAAATCAATGATTCCTTTTTTATAAGCAGATTGAAAACTTAATGAATTATTTAATTAAAAATTTACTGATATAATTGTAATTAATGCCGAGCTAAATGAAATAAATGGAGAAACGAGAACATATATTTAAAAATATAATTCGAAATGTTAGATATATTTATTTATTTAGCTTATCTATTGCAAATGTATCTGACAGAATCAATAAAGTTAATTGTATCAATATCAGTAAGGAATAAGGCCAAAATATAATAAGTAAATTATAGTATTTATTCTTATAATTTTTCTAATTATAGACAACATTTTATAAAATTATTTTACCACACTGAAAAAAAAGTCTGGTTACATTAATCGAAATTCTAGAAAAATAAACAAATTAGAATTTTTTAATTAAATCTATTATATTATAATTCTACTCGAGGTAGCCAAATATCCAATTATGATGATTGGAATTTTGATTAATATGATCAGAATCTACTGGTTCATTTTCAACCAGAAATTTTTCTCAGTGCACTTATTCTTATTTTACTTGCTCCCGATTATTCCATTTAATCTCTCAGGTCAAATAAAATAGCAATTTTCAAAGATATTCCAGCGAAATGATACTTCGATATCAAAAATTGACTCGTATTCGTGAGTGCATATTGGACCCTCGTTTCTATACACAACACCGAGCCGAGCTCGATTCGCGTAGCTCGCGGAAAAACTACGCGAGGCCGAGCGTAACGACTGATGCATATTTATTAGGTCCACCTGCTGCTATCGCGACGGTGACCGCGCTTTAACCTTTGTAACCGCTTTTTATGCTTCTTTTATGCGGAGAACGAGAAACAGAGAGAGAGAGAGAGAGAGAGGCAGACACCATTTCATACGTGGTTGTAGCTACGTGTCGATCGACATCGCTAAATCCCGCGTAGAGTGTCGATCGCGCGATATCCGTGAGACTTAAATCACCCAAACGGCACGGATTCTTTCTCGTAAAATCACGAAATAAATGCTCGCGTAGCGCGTCGTGTTATCAATCGTCGCGAAATCAAGACTTATTGACCCCGTGGAACTGCGAATGTACACGTTTGTTCACGATTCGTAAATAACGATTTAAGTATCGGATTTAGAGTATCAGCATCGCTATACAAAGCTATCACATTTTTCCGTAAGAACATGAAGTGCAAAAGTAAACAGATGTTGTTTTTTGTCATCTTTTCTCGCGGTTGCTCTATTAAAACTGCAAAAACTAATTACACGGAAAGAACGATTTTGCTAAATTATATGTATCTAAAAATTTAGTTAGATACAGATTTAAAAATAATTTCGTTAGACCATCAAAATTGTGTAGAACGCTTAAGCTGGTTACTAAAATATGTCAAAAATTTTTACAATATTGCTCATTATGCTTGAGCTTATTATGCCCCTATATAATAATTTTGAGTCCAATAAAATTAACAAAATTATTTTCAGATCTATTATAAATTTAGTT
>Ga0157364_1003752_pt1 | contig 14868 bp, 16 predicted proteins | sample AttsexASBM2_FD_111476 | JGI IMG/M metagenome (GOLD analysis project Ga0157364, IMG submission 111476) | Fungus gardens microbial communities from leaf cutter ant in Ribeirão Preto, State of São Paulo, Brazil - Atta sexdens ASBM2 | ecosystem: Host-associated > Fungi > Mycelium > Unclassified ... | reverse complement strand
TTTCATTTTTTTCTCTCTTTTATTTAGGATTAGGATTTAATGTAATGCCAGGGTTACAACTGTCACAAACCTGTCACATGATGTGTAACACAAGTCACATGTCATAAGACACTGCCACAGTCATGTGATCATGATGAAATTGGGTGGAAACTTCTAGAATGATGATGTTATACAACATGTTAACATATGTTAACCTTATAGTTTACACATGGTCTTTAGGGTAGGCTAGACATAGTAGTAGCATGGACCATCCAGTATAGTATATAAGGTAGACAATTTGTACTAGGAACTCCATCAAGTTCTCTTGTGTAAATCCTATACAAGATTCTTCTCATTGACCAGCTCTAAGGTTTCTAAGTTGTAACAGTAGTATGATGTTAGTAGAGTAGTATTTAGTTGTCAAAGGTAATATTGTAATTAATTTAATATGAGCTAGGGCCTATAACCTTTTAGAAAGTATACTTATTTTGAGGCTTGAAAATATAAATGGCTTAGATTTATTCACACTATACTATAGTTCTTTTATACTAATAAAAAATATAATAGTTTAAGCATGATAGAACTATATAGTTCTAGTCCAAGTATTACTAGTAGTCCATTAGACTGCTAACTAGTTGTAATTGAGCTGATCTAATTTTATGGATATCAAAAAAGAAAATATAATGAAAAGAATAATAATAGAAATTTGCCTTAGTGACATTGTTCCTAAGCTAACAGATTATATCACTACTATAAAGATATATTGCAGGAAAGATGGCTGTCATGGGAGACAAGCTTTTGTTAGACATATTTGAAAGACATCATAACTATGGAGATAGGTCTTTGAGATAGGTAAACTTGGCATATAGCAAGTTGACATAGTAAATACTATAGGCTTTGTAATAGAGTTTAGTATTTGAGATGAGAGACTACAGAACCTTACAGGGTTGTCAACAGATATTAGCAATGTTTAAGTTTTAATACTATAACTTAAGTCTCAGAGTTAAGATAAAAGAAGAACTTTATATAAGGTTTATACAAGAGAACTTAATAAAGTTCTTAGTACAAGTTGTTTACCTTATATGTTATGAACTAAGATCCTTAGGATTGGACAATAGAACAACTCTTGTATTGAGTAACACAAGAGAACTTGATAGAGATCTCCTTACAAACTAATCTACCTTATATACTACTACTGATGGTCCATGCTTACTACTGTGCATCCTACCCTAAACAACCATGTGTAGGACATGAGGTCAACATATGGTGTCCATGTTGTATGATGTCATTTGTTCTAGATCCTTCTACTTTGTTTTCCATATCTTGTGACCTAATCCTAACCTTATGTTCTAAAAATATAAAAATAAGAAAATAAAACAAAATGAAAATTAAAATTAAAATGGAGAAAAACTAAGTCTACCGTTTGTGAACTTGACATTACCCCTCTTTTAAGGTTTCTTCTCTGGAGAAACTGTTTTCCATCTTCTCCAATTCCTTTCCAACTTCTTTAAATACTCCTCTTCAAATTTTCTGTCATCCCATCTGTACAACATCCTTGCTGTAAACTTTCCTAGCAATTCTCCTCTCCTAAAGTCTCATTCCTCTACCTTATCTAGTTTCTCCTGTCTTCTTATTTCCGCTTCCATTCTTCCTTCAAAATCTTCTAATACTGCTTTTACATTTCCTAACTCCTCCTTTTTTACCCAAGAGTCATGCTCCACTGTAAACCCCTTCCACCATACTAAATATTTCTCTATCCCTTTTATTTTCCTTTTATTTAATATTTTTTCTATTTCCTATTCCTCAACTCCATCTACTTCCACTGGTTTTTCTTCCTCTTTTTTCTGCCCCTTTACTTGTTCCCTATATCATACTATTCTGCTTACATTGACCACTGGATGAATTCTTATTGAACTCAGTAGTCGCAGCTTCACCGCATTTGATGATACCACCTCTTCTATCTCATACAGTCCCACATATCTTTTAGTCAACTTTCATACCAGTCTTTCTTTGAATACTAAGTTCTTAGTACTTAGCATTACTCTGTCACCTTTCTTCTATTCCTCTATTTCTTTTCTACCTTGGTCTGCGTACCTCTTTATCTTTTCCTGCGTTTTCTTTAAAGCAGCTCTTGCTTCCTCATGTAATTTCTTTATTCTCTCCACAAATTCTGTTGCACTTTCTATTTTTCCCTTCTTTCTCATGTTTTCTCCCATTCTCAATTCTCTTCCATAATTTGCTATGAAGGGCAAAACCTTAATTGCCATATGTGTCTTATTATTTACTGCAAACTCAGCTGTCGCCAACCATTCTGGCCAATCCCTCTGTCGGTGTTCCACAAAAAACCTCAAATACTACTCCAACTCCTGATTTATTCATTCCATTTGCCCATCTATCTGTGGGTGGAACACTGTTGACAACTTCATTTTTATCCCTAACATCCTGTTCAACTTCTTCGTCAATTCCGCCACAAACTGAGGTCCCCTATCTGATACTACACTCTCTGACAACCCATGTAACTTCTACATGTTATCTCTAAACAACCTTGCCAATCCTTCCGCTGATGTTCCTTCTGTTGTTGCCACAAAATGCATCATTTTGGACAACCTGTCACATACCACTAGAATCATGTCCTTCTCTGCTACTACTAGTAGCTTTGTAATAAAGTCTACCATTAGGTACGTCCATGGCTTTTCTGGCACCTCACTCAACCTTAATTTACCCACCAGCTCTTCTGTTCTATTTTTCATCCTTTGGCATAAGTCATATCCTTTCACATATTTCCCCACATCTCTTGTAACTCCTGGCCACCAGTAGTTCCTTGTTACCAACTCCACCATCTTCCAACATCCCCCATATCCCGCTGCTGGTACATCGTAATGTAACTGGATTACTTCTGCTCTCAATTCTTCATCTTTTGGCAAATATACCTTTACTTCCTTCAATACTAGCTCCCCTTCTATCTTCCATTCATTCTCTCTTATCTCTTTAACCTTTGTCTTCTTCATTTCTTCTACTACTCTAACTACATCTTCATTCTTACTCCTGGCTTTTTTTATTTTTTCTAATAACTCTACTTCCGGTCCTTCTATTACTACCTTTTGTAAGCTACAAATCCAATTGTCTTTAATAAATACTTGATTTTCATTGTCTTTTTCTACCCCTACTTTCCAATCCGATCTCCTACTTAATCCATCCGCTTTTCTCATCTTTGTTCCTAGCACATGTTTCAGGATAAAGTCAAATCAAGACAAATACAATGTCCATCTAGCTTGTCTCCTATTCAACTTCTGCGCTTTCATAAAGTACTCCAAATTTTTATGATCTGTTCAGATCTCAAATTTGAACTGTGCTTCTTCTAACAAGTGTCTCCAAGCTTCCAACCCTCTAATAATTACCAATATCTCCTTATCGCAAATTTTGTAATTCCTTTCCGTTTCATTCAATGATTTGGAAAGGAATGCCACCAGTCTCCATAAATTATCCTCACACTCCATTGACAATACCCCCCCTGTCACATAATCAAACGCATCTACCTCCATTTGCATTTTCTTATCTAGGTCTGGTGCCGCTAGCACTGGTTCTTCTGTAAACCTCTTCTTCAACTCTTCAAATGCTTTTTCTTGCTTCTCTGTCCAGTCCCACTTCTTATCCTTCTTCACCATATCATGTAATGGCCTAGCTATTGATGCAAAACTCTCGATGAATCAGTGGTAATAATTAGCCAATCCTAAGAACTTCTGCACTTCTTTGACACACCTTGATGTTGGCCACTCCAACACTCCCTTCACCTTTTCCTTTTCCATCTTAATCCCTTCCAGTCCTATTACTACTCCCAAGAATCCTACCTCCCTAACCTTCTATCTACACTTCTCCAGTTTTACATATAGATCATTTTCTTCCAGCCTCCTAATAACCTTTGCCACTATTTTGTCATGTCCCTCCTCTATCTCCATTCCAATTATCACATCATCAATAAAAGCAGCTACTTTTCCTATATTGATAAGATCTCTTAGCAACTTGTTCATCATAGCTTGAAAGGTTGCTGGTGAGTTAGTCAATCCAAAAAACATCACCGTAGGTTCGAACAACCCTTCCAGCATCATGAATGCAGCTTTCCACTCATCTCCCTCCTTAATCCTCACATTATTGTAGCCCCACCTCAGGTCCATCTTCGTGAATATCTTCTTTGTCCCAATATTCTCCAAGATGTCCGATATCAGTGGGAGCAGATAGTTATTCTTAATCATCCACTCATTCAGATACCTGTAATCTTGCACCATCCGTTTCTTTCCATCTTTCTTCCCCACAAAGAACACTAGTGCTATTTGTGGTGACTTTGATGGCCAAATGTATCCTTTTCTCAACTGCTCTTTAACAAACTCTCTTACCTCTTACCTTTCCTTCCTTGACAACAGGTACACCTTCCCCTTCCTCAGCACAAACTCTTCCTTTACATCTATTGTGTGGTCCCACACCTTCCTTATTAGCATCCTCTCCGACTGCTTCTTCTCAAACACTTTTATCCATTTATGAAAATTTTCTAGCACCATCTTTTTTGTCTCTGCCTCTGATTTCACTACTTCTTCTTCTTCATCCTATATTTCCCATTCCTCTGCTACCTTCTTCACCTCCATTGTCTTTCTCTTTTTCTGTTTCTTCTTCTTCTCCTTCTCTTCCCTCTTTCTTCCCACTTCTTCTTTTGCTTCTTTCTTCTTTTGCTTTTCCCACCCTGATTTTCCTTGCACTGGTCTCTACTATTTCCCACATTCCTCTGGACATCTCATCATCTTCACTTCTCCTGTTCTCTAATCTATCTCTGGATTGTGGCAAGCTAGCCATGGCATACCCAAGATCACAGTCCACTTCTGTCCCCCTATTACATCAATCTCTGTCCTTTCCCTATGTCCTTGATAATAAATGTTTACTTCCACTGTATACTCTATGGGTCCTTCTTTATTCAGTGACCCATCCACATTTCTCACATTTACCGGTCTTTCTAATCTTTTCAATTTAAAGCCTTGTTTCTTAGCAAACTCTGAGCTCATAACCAGCCCAGTTGCTCCACTATCTAACAATGCCTCTACCGTTACTCCTTCCTATGTATCTAACCTTTCCAACCCAATTTTCACTGTTACTTCCCTCAGTGTTTTTCCCTCTGCTTTTCTTACTCTTTCTTCCTTCTCCTCTGATTTAGGTGTATCAGTGTTTATTTCTGTAGCTAATGCACTATATTTATTTGAGAATCTAGTCAAGGAGTTCTAGATTCTCCACTCCTTTTAAATTGTTCAAAAGTTCATGAATCTCCTCGATTCTTTCCCCTCCATACTCTACTCTTCTTCCCTCCATTACTCTTCCTCTTCCTCTATTTCTGCAATAATGGGCCATATACCTGAATCCCCCACAGGCATAGCAATTTCTTCCCCTGTTCACTTTCATTGCATAAGGGTCCTGTCTAGGAGGAACCCCCGCACCCTGTCCTTGTCCCTGCCCTACACCTCTGACTACTACTGCATTTGTCCTCTCTACTCCTTCCATTAGAGCAGGCCCCATTGTCGCCTGCTGAGAAGGCATTTTCCTTCTCTGTCACACTAAGGGTCATAGCAATATTGTCTTCTCCTGTTTCTGTGCTCCTGTTTCCTTCTTTCCTCATATCTTCTCTTCCTCCCTCTTACTCTCTCTCCAGTTTCTATCAAGGGCTGTTGCCCTCTTGTACCATTGCTCAATAGAGACCGGTGGATGTTCAGACTCCATCAGCTTCCTCCTAATTCCTCCATTTATTCCTCTCTTAAACTCCTCCATTAACGGTCTTCCTTCATATCCACTTCCCCTTGCCACTCTCTTAAATTCCTGTACAAATTCTTCCATAGTCTTCTCCCCTTGCTCCAGCTTTCTTAACTCTTCCACCTTCACCGATTCCTCCTCTCCTCTGCTGAATTCCCTTTTTAAAGCTGTCAAAAATTCCTCCACCGTCTTATACTCCATTTTCCCTGCTTCCAATTCTTTCATTATATTTTCCTTTCATATATCTGCTGACCCTCCCTGTACATACAAGAGGACCCACTATACTTGTTCCTCCACTGTTGCCTCCCTCATCTTCATTCTTAAGTATAACCTGCATGTGATTACAAATTCTCCTACTTTCTCTGCTTCTCCGTTGAAGATGGCTGGCTTAGCCACCTCCATGTAAGGTCCCATGTTAGACCCCATCACCACTCTCTCTGTGCTTCCTGCTCCTCCTGTTGCTGCAAGCAGGGCTTGTATTTGCGCCTACATTGCTGCCAGCTGTTCCTGTTGCTGGCAGATGATCTCATGTAAATTGATTTGACTTATGTTGGGATAAGGGGGAGGTGAGTCAATGGGAGAGGGTGATGATGATAGTGGTGGTGGTGATGGTGGTGATGGTGATGTATATAGGGGGAGAGCCAAACCTGTACTGGTTTTACTCTCAGACTCATACTCCAAAGACGACAAAATCTTGGTATGTGATAACAGGTATCCTTTTTACCCTATCTACACCACTACTGACTACCTTATCTACCGACTACTGCCTTAAATGAAAATGTATACAATGTTGGTCTAAGAAGACTGTTCTACTCTAAACGGTGTTATAAGAACAACCACTGTTCCTCTGTATAGACAAACCACAAGTGGGCTTGTAGTACAAGGCTGATAAAAGAAAGAAATGTAGCAAACATGTCCACAAAAGGGTAGTACATCTACTGTGTACCAGTGGGCTTTGATACAGATAAACGGCTAGGCTTTCTCTGCCTAACTAGCGCTCTCCTTAAGCCTAGGGTCCAGCTATATCTTCTTGACTAAAGGACTGTGTTGCTCTTCAGTCAAGGATGAATAAGAGTAAGAGTAAAAGTTTTGAAAGGGCTAGTATTAAGCGGTTTCTAGATTGGGAATCAAGTTCTAATGTTATGAACTAAGGTCCTTAGGATTAGACAATAGGACAACTCTTGTATTGAGTAACACAAGAGAACTTGATAGAGATCTCCTTACAAACTAATCTACCTTATATACTACTACTGATGGTCCATGCTTACTACTGTGCACCCTACCCTAAACAACCATGTGTAGGACATGAGATCAACATGTGGTGTCCATGTTATATGATGTCATTTGTTCTAGATCCTTCTACTTTGTTCTCCACATCTTGTGACCTAACCCTAACCTTATGTTCTAAAAATATAAAAATAAAAAAATAAAACAAAATGAAAATTAAAATTAAAATTAAAATGGAGAAAAACTAAGTCTACTGTTTGTGAACTTGACATTATATATACTAGGCTAATATTCTATGCTTAGCTATATCTAACCTATCCTAAAAACTATGTATAATCCTTAATGTTAATATATGATCTCCATACTGTTATAATATTACTTGTTCTAGAATCTTCTACTTTCTTCTTTATATCATATGATAATATGACTATGACTATGACATATATGACCAATCTATAACAGATACTGTACTTTGTGACCATTGTGGCAGTTTTTTTTTTAATTCAATAATTTATTACACAGAGCATAAGAGCAAACCATGGTAGCTACTTTATAATTATGTACATACAGACTGAAGCAACATGAAGAAGAAGAAAAAAACAGAGGGAAAAGAACAACACTAATAACAGACAAAGAAAAAATGTCAGAAAATAAAACTATACATGACATCACTACAATGGCAAAGAGCCCAAAGATGCAACAAAGTTTTCCCTGAAGGAAAAGGCTTTGTTGTTAAGTTTAAGGAATAAGGTGAAGTAAGCAATGGAGTCTCTTCTCAAATTCCAATAGTTATTAAACCTCCTACAATCATACAAAATATGTCGCTGAGATTTGATAAAGTATGAACTACAAGAATACAAAAAGTTTTTCCTAGGAAAGAACTTAAGTCTGTATTTACCAATAGGTACATGGTTGACAATGGCTCTAGTAGCTCTAGTACAAAGATAGTTGGAGTGACCAAAATATTGTAGCCACAGACCACCTTTAATATTTGATAATCCAAGAGAATTAAAGTCTTCATCTAGAAGTTCAAGAAAATTTCTTTCTTTGAGGTCAAACACTTGAAAAAACATCTTCCATTGAAACAAAATGTCATCGCAATTACATTTCTTACTGAAGTCCCAAAACAATTTGCATAGGAAGCTAGTCAATAAGTTGAAGCTTTTGGAATCTTTGTTGACTGCTGAATGTAACAGCCAGTTTTTATTACTGGGGCAGTCCCAGAATTCAATGTGATTGTTGATGTCTTTGTTGAAGAACTCTCTTAACTCATAAGAGATAGCAGCTGAATGTATCTGATAAGGATGCAATGATGAGTCAAAAATTTTCTTTATGATATGTAATGAGTCAGTTATGATAATAATGTGCTTGATATGTGGGATACCAATTGCCTGGTTGATACTACATCTTATGACAAAAAGCTTTGCTTCAGTAGTAGATATGTTCATGGCCTGGTGACATATTTTTATGATTGGTCTATCAAATAAATAGACATGTGAGACTGAGGTAGCAACTTGATTCTTTATGCTTACATCAGAAATAACAATGCAAGCCAAAGAATCCAAAGATACTTGAATAGTGATATTGTTGAGTTTGTGAAGTTACTCATTGATATTATGGGGTTAAGGATAGAAAGAAAAGTGATCTGGAAAATTATCACAGAGGCAATTTCCTAGAGAAAATTCCTTGTCTAACAGAGTGAAAGATGGTAGAAATTTGTTACATCTATTATCTATGTTAACTAAAGGACTTTTTAAACAAAGAACTTACTTTGGTATAAGACTGTTGATGGATAAATAATGCTTGGCCTGGTTATGAGGTCTGTCAGTGTTGATGATAAATTTGATTATATGATTTGATGAGAGTGAAAAACCTCTGAGGAGAGATCTATCATATAATTTCTTTAAGTGAAGATGGATAGAAATTAAGCCAGAAATAGTTTCAATACCTGCTGTGGGTGACATGTGGAAAGCACCAGTGATCTATATGGCTGCTCTTTGTTATATTTTTCTTAAGACATTGAGCAGATAATGAAGAGAGGATTTGTTGTAGTACTACAACTAGAAGCCATATAATGCTATAAGAAGAGCACAACATCTGTATAGTTGTCTCTTCTAGAGGGAAATAAGGCCTCTTGATGAATTCTCCAGCATTTTCATGTATTTGATGGTTAAAATGGCCTTGTTCATGTAGACATCGATATGAGATCAAAAAGAGAGTTTATAATTAAAGATAAAACCCAGATATTTCCAGATGGGTTTGGAAAGTAATATGGGTCCATTGAGTGGAGTGAGATCTAATAGAGGGGGGTTGAATGCTCTATACAATCTAGAAAAATAAAAGACATCAGTTTTGCCATGTTCTATAACAAGACCGAATCTCGTAAGAAAAGACAAAATAACATTGTAACTACAGAAAAGGTTCATATTAGAAATAGAAAGTGATTTGTTCTGAGAGATGAAAAGTCCATTGTCAACAAATGAGAGAACAGAAATAAGAATTTTTAGGATTTTTAGATGTTTTTCCAAAATATGAAAAATTGGGAAAAGATAAAGAGCAGACAAAATTGGAGAAAGAGCTGATCCTTATCTGACATCGACATTAATGTTACATAGAGGAGAAGAGAAATTGTTCCACAAATATTTGGTTTTTCTATTGACCAGGTAGTTTCTGAAGAAGGTTGAGACTTTCTGATTGAATCTGGCTTTGTTCAAGATTAAAGGAAGGAGTTTGTTATGGAACACTTTGGACATTAACAATTTTTCTTTTCTTTTATCTATTTTGTTGGATTTTGCATTTCTTTTCTTTTGTTTTTCTTTTTGACTTATTTTGAATAATGAAGAGGCATGTGACATCATAAGCCTAGAAGGTGGTAGAAGGGCCTGGAAGATGATGTCAGGGCATATGTATATGGCATGCTAGCCTTGAAAAAGATGTGAGGCAGATGAGTAATGGATATAAGGACAAAGCATGGACATAAGGGCAGGTTTAATTATTGATAGCATGGTTCACATGTAAAACATATATATAGAACTCTAATTTAGCAGAGACTCCTTGTCGAGTTCTTTTGTGAACTTCCCACTTGATAGCCTACTGTGAGCTTTACTTGTTAGTGCTTCTATTGGTCACTGGACTAGTGGTTGCCACAACAGAGTTAGTGGTTAAGTGATGGAAAAAACTAAGAACTGTGCAATGTTAAAGGTCACCATGCTAGTAGATAGGTTTTTAACCCAACCTAATTGTATGAAATGAGTTAAGGCTACTTCAGCATTTATAGTAGATCTGTGCTTAAGTCTACCTAATTGGCATGAGTGAATGAAGTTGTTGGAAATTGATAAGAACTGTAACTGTTCTCTAATCATCTTTTCAAAAAGCTTTCCAGTAGTGTTAAGCAGGACAATTGGGCAGAATGATTTAGTGGAATCATATGAAGCTTTGTTAGATTTGGGAATAATAATGGTAGTCAAAGTTTTGAAGTGAGATGACCAGTGACCTAGATTAATACATATGTCAGCAATGTCAATTAGTTTGTTGAAGCATTCTTTATTCTTGACAATTTTCTTGAGATGTCTCCAGGATAACTTATCTGGACCTGGAGTTGAAGAATTGTTGCATCTATTGATGGCATTGATAAGTTCTGCTTTTGAGAAAGAGGCCCAACTCATAACTTCTTTGTCAAGTATTTCTTCCAAGAGGTAGATTTGAGCCAAATTGAAAGAGTTATGAAGTGCTTCCCAAAGATCTTCAAGTTTGATACAAGAACAACTGTTATATTGAATGGCCTCAATTGCAGGGAGTTTTCTCTTCTTGATCCAATTCATGAGCTCTCATAGATCACACTTCTTGTTGATAATTTCATCGATTTTAGTATCAAAGAAGTTATGTTTTGTCCTCTTGACCGTTCCTTTAAATTTCTTCCAGTCTTTCAATTATTTTGATTGTTTGTATATATTAAGGTCTCTTCAACAATTATCATCCCACCAGGCTTTGGAGTGCTTCATGATGTTAACTTTCTTAGAATGTTTATGCCATATACTGTCAACATTGATGGCAAGTGAGTTGACAATTTCTTCAAGTATATTACTGTCGAGAATGAAATCCATTTTGAGATTCTTGATAAAATTTATCAACTCTTCAATAAAGTGATCTTCATCCTCACTATTCTTAGTGAGAGATCATTTTATTGTATGAATATATTTCTCAACTATCGATATGTTAATAGTAATGGGGGCATGATCTGATGTAAGTTTCCAGTCTGGGTGGATACAATGGTTGTTATGTTCTGTCGAATTGAGTCAAAAAAAAACTAGATCCAAGACCGAGTTTGAGTCTTAAACATTGTCAGAGTACCTTGTGGGAAAAAATTCAGTAGGTTTGGAGATTTCTAAACAAAAAGAGTCAGCAATATCAAATAAAGTGTTCCTATGAGAAGAATGATACAGAAAGCTAGGATCCCAAAAATTATCCCTAATATCAAAATTACCAGTCATAATGAGAACATTTTTAAGATCGACTTCAGTATCCTTGAGATACTTTAAAGCTGATTAAGACAAATCAGAGTATATATTGATTAAATAGTATATCAAGCTGTGGTTAAAGAAAGAAACACATGAGATATTCCTATGATTGAAAAGGTCATTCTAAAGAGAAAAACATAAAAATGACATGTGAATGTTAATGTAAACAATAACTCTTGGAGAATCATGAACTTGAGTTAGAATCCTGAAAAAGGTAATCTAATTGGGATGATTGGGAACACCCACTAATTCTTCTCCTTTGCAATTAGATGGACTCAGAATAGAGCGGATATAGATCCAAGATGGCTCTTGAATAAAAATGATGTCAAACGATGAATACATTTTGAGGATAGTATGGATAATGAAGTTGTTCTTGTGAACATTTTGAGAGTAGATTTTTATTTTTTCTAAAATTATACTTGGGCACTGCTCACAGCTGAGCAAATTGACTTGTTTCCATTTTCATGGAATTCAATTTGTTTTTTGTTGTGCCAGTCATGATTAAATTGATGCTTCCAGAATAGGTATTAATTTGAGTTGGCTTGATGGTTGCCTTGACAATTTAGGCATTTGAATGAATGAGAGCAAGGTTCCTTCTTTTTAGTTTTGAGATGGAATGGATTCACCTTATCATTCACTTTGCAGCACCACACAAAATGATAGTGGTGTTCCAATTTGTGTGGTCCATTGCATTTGACACACTTCACTCCTTGAATCCTACACAAGAAGATAGCGTGACCCTATCTCCAACAGTTCTTGCATTAGAGTACTCCTGGGTTCATGTTTGCTCCCTAATGGTAGTGATATAGTTTTCTATGTTGAAACATTGGTTAATAAGGCTTTTAGCCTTGCTACCACTCTAAACATCTTAAATATCCAGCTAAACAATGGCCATATCTAACTTAGAGGATATCTTAATGACATATGGTTTAGATGTAAGTATGATATTGTCAAAGATTTGGTTCTGTTTGATAATGTCTTCAATAACTTTTGAAGTAAGAGAGTTCATTGAGTTTTTCTAGAAGTAGAAGATGCCTATGATTTTTAAATAGAACTTAGATTGTGGGAGATGAGGGACTTCGACACATGTAGCATCAATATAGTTGATAGACTTGACGTAATTTTCAATGACTTGGAGATTGGATAACAAAGCAACCTTGCAAGTGATGACAGTAATATCTAAGGGGTCTGAACAAATGAAGTCGACCGAAACATCAGATTTAATGTTTCTTAAAGCCCTGTTGATATTGGAGACATAAAGACTACTTTCCTTCATGAATTTCAAGATATTGTCTCTGTTTATTGGAACAATAACTTGTTTCCTAAATGGACTCTTGGTAGTCATTTGGATATAAGGTTTGGGCTTTGCACCACCTTTAATGATCTTCTAAACCTAGTCAATTTTACTCGCTCTGAGAGATGAGAAAGCATCTTTGATTTTAATAACTTCTTTTGTATAGTTAACAGGTTTTGAAGCCTGAGTATATGACTTAGTCAGGGGTTTATTAACAGATGCCGACTTTAAGTTTTTGAAGAATTTGGAAATTTCCTTAACTTTCTTAGGTGATTTAGTAAAAATTGGAAGAGGGAGCTTTTTGATACTTATAGGAACTGTTTTGTTCTTGTTAGCATTATTGCCATTGATGATGGGTTTCACTTTGGAAGTGAATTTCAATATGACTTTCTGTCTTAAAGAATTCAAGCTATTATTAGCATAAAGCAAATTCCAACTTGACTAATAGACTGAAGAAATGAGGTTCTATACAGCCTCACCAATATCTTTCAAATTCTCTATATTATTGGATTGATTTGGATTGATTTGTTTGTTGCCAATATACTTGGCTACATGATTGAGTGAATCCCTGATATTTTTAGTATCAGAGACAAGATGCTTGATAGAGCCATGAAGTGAAATGGGGTGGAAATTTCTATTCCATAACTCAGGTTTCATAGGGTTGTTCAGATCATAAGGTAATTGAATGTTAATGATGTCATTATCAACACGTTAGATAGGTGTAGACTTTAGGGAAGGTGCATTTTCAACATCTCATTATTGTTATGAAACGCTTGAACACTAACATTTTTATTTTTATTTTATTTTATTTTTCTAATTTTATATTGATTTTCTTTTCTCTTTTCTTTTATTTTTCTTTTGGATGATGAAGAGGCATATGACACTGCAGTCACATGACAGGTCACATGATATGACATCATAAGCCTAGAACATAGTGGAAGAATCTGGAAGATAACGTCAGAGCACATATATATAACATGGTGGCCTTGAGTAGGAAATGAGGTAGATATGAGGTTGAAGCATAGACAATAGGGCAGGCTTAATTATTGATAGCATGGATCAGGTATGTTTTGTATATATAGGACTCTAATTTAGCAGAGACTCCTTGTTGAGTTCTCTTGTGCTTTTTCCCACTTGATTGCTTAACTGAGAGCTTTACCACTTGTATTATCATTGGACCTTGTGTCTAGTGGTTGCCACAACAATTATATCCTTGCTCTATTCTCATGGTTAGTTGTCCCACTAACCTATATTTCCCTGTGTTCTGCATAAGATAGTTGTGAACTGTCAATAGGTTTCCTAGTTTTCTTATTATCAGGGACATCATTGAGGCATTCCATTCTGGTGGTGTAGTTTACTGATGGCTCACTTGAAGACATAGAGATTGTTCTAAAAGCAGTTTTGTTAGAAGACATAGTATGTCCCCTTACATCATCATAATTGTCGATGTTGCTGACATTAAAATCATCAATGTCCATCTCCATAGGGCCTGGTAAATTCATAATTGCATTTGAAGTTGTAATAGCTGAAGTAGAAAAAGTTATATTCTCTTAGTCTCTTATGGGCACTACCATACAAGATGGTAGTACAAGAGAAAGAAAGGGATGCCATTGTGACAGTTATATGTAATATCATATCATTATATATTTTCTAAGAAAAATCAACAATTTATTATAGAGGACACAATAGTAGACTGTTAACAGGAATCAAGTAGAAAAGAGGTTATGCTAGAATGTCACAAGAACTATACAACACTAGCCCTTAACTACATACTAAAAAATTCAAAGAGGATGATATCAGTATTAGAAATCAATAGAAAATATAGAAACAATAATATAGAAGAAGATTAGAACTTATAAAACCCTTAAAAGAGTTCTCATGAAAATGAAAGGATGAAGTTGAGTGGAATATTAAAAAGAATATACAAGTAGTATCTACTTGCAAATGCTTTTCCACTCCTAAACAGTAAATCTTACACTATGTAGTAAGATTCTTTGAAAAATATAGTGAATAGATTGCAAAGCTCCTTAAGAGCCTCCAACAACACTATCCATCCCAGGTGATGCA
>Ga0157364_1003751_pt1 | contig 14869 bp, 9 predicted proteins | sample AttsexASBM2_FD_111476 | JGI IMG/M metagenome (GOLD analysis project Ga0157364, IMG submission 111476) | Fungus gardens microbial communities from leaf cutter ant in Ribeirão Preto, State of São Paulo, Brazil - Atta sexdens ASBM2 | ecosystem: Host-associated > Fungi > Mycelium > Unclassified ... | reverse complement strand
TCCGCAAATGACGAGAATTTGGCTCGTAAACTGACATTTTCAATCGAGAATAACTTTATGATGCAGACACAAATCGACTAATGTTTCTATGGGGTTATGTTGACAGATGCCCAAGTTTATTATTATATGACGTCTATGATCTATTTATTTCGACCACCACTTACCGCTAAAGCCATCTATAGGAAAACGGCGGAAGCAAAGTTGTACACCTAATATATTGAATCGATTAAATATATAAGGAATTATTCCCACAGAAAAATTTCATAAAAGGATATAAATTTAGCTATACAAATCATATATATTTATATATATATCATACATAATTATATATGATTCATATATAGCAAAATATGCCAAATATGATCCTACATATATATATATAATATGGTTATGTATAACTATATATGCTTTCATATATGACTATATATATGTTCGGCATCCCTATCGTTTACGTCTAATCATATCGTCTAATCATATCGTCTAATCACATCGATAAAGAATCGATCACAAGATATCGATTGTTAAGCGACGCATGCGTCGCGCGTAATCGATAGAACACTCAGATCATTATGGCCGCTATAACTGTCTCGTCGACAGCACGTGTCGCTTCGTGGACAAGTATTACCGCGCTACCGTTGAGATCCTTTCCGCTACTGTAAAACACGTTCGCCCACATTTGAGGTCTGTTCAAATAAAATTTGGAAAACAGGGAAAATCTCATTTTTCTCGACCAAGTGCCCTCGAAGTAATACCGCGGGAAACGCTTGGACGATGATCGCATGGCTGTGCCATCACAAATCCATCGTGCACGCAGCAAGATCGCCAACATTTCTTTGGTCCTTCGAGCCGGATTCTATCAAGTATTTGACCTCAGTGAAATGGCGAGCAGCAATTTGGCAGTCAGACAAGAGTATCTCATCGAGACGAGACAAGCATCGCAATAACAGTAATTAGTGCAAGCGTTGCACCAGCGACAGCACACAATTCAATAAAGCAGCCGCAAGGCCCGCGTCTAAGCATCAGAGACCCAGCCCGGCTCATATTACGTCATGTCCTGACGCAGAATCAATGTTTTACGAGCAGAATCCTGTCGACGGTGGAAAACAAAGCTCAATCCAGACGACATGCAACGGAAGTCATCCCTCAACAGCGCAACATCTGCGAGAGGAACATTTCCGTCCAACAACATTCGACTGGAAGGCATCTAGCATCTATCGCATTCTCTTCTAGAATTAATTGCGTAACAAGGTAAGGAAGACCATTGTCTCCGTTGCCAATCAAGTTCTCTTCGCCGCGTCCGTTGTGTATATGCGTTCGTATTTGTATTCAAGATGATTGACCAATCAGAAGCGACGATACTTAAGCGACAACGCGCCACCATCATGTACGCGTATCAAAACTTATATAGAGTCAATCGCCGCCATTAGTCCGTAAATAGTGGCTCATCTCGAAGAGCGGAAGGCGAAACTCGAACATTATTGAGCGGAATATAACGATGTGCAATCGCGTCTAGAATCATTAGATGAGTCCGAAGGCTGCGATCGAGACGGTTTCGAGGAAGCGTTCTATGCGTTACCCGCTAAGATTCGCGAGCTCATTTCCTCTTCACCGACATTGCGAACATCCATCTTTTCTCCGTCCTCTTCAAGTGTTCGCGATTTAGATCGTAGTACGCACATTCGATTGCCTAAGTTAAATTTACCAACATTTTCCGGCAAATATGATGAATGGTTCCCGTTTTTCGATACATTCGGTTATCCATTCCAACATCTCGCTCTCAAATACGCAAAGATTTCAGTATCTACGAGCGTCACTCACCGGCGATGCAAACGCTGTAATCAGTTCATTAGAATTGTCGGACACTAATTACGATGTCGCGTGATCTCAGGAAGCGATATGACAACAAGCGCATGATTGTTCAAACTTACAAGACTATAATGGATTTGCTGACTATGACAAAGGAAAATGCAATCGATCTCAGAAGAATCTCTGATCGGCGCCGCGAAACACTTGCACGCCCTTCAGGGCATTGAAGCGTCCCACGACGCCTTGGGATGATCTTCTCGTCCTCATTCTAACCTTTAAATTTGACTCATTCATGTTACGCAAGTAGGAAACTTCCTTAACGAGTTGCCGTCGCTTAAACAGCTATTAGATTTTTATCGCTCATCGATGTCAGGTGCTCGAGGGCTATCACAAGGGTTAGCTTCACTTCAAAGAAGGTCGAATCAAAATCGCAGCCAAATGTTAAGCGGTCATCATCGTACGCGGCTACCGTTAAACCTAAATGTCACTTCTGTCAAGGAGATCACGTCATTTATTATTGCAAAAACTTCGTAGCACTTCCAGTATCATAAAGGGCCGCGGAAATTCGCAGTCGCAAACTTTGCGTCAATTGCTTACGCTCCTCTTCTCATGCATCAAGTAAATGCACTTCTGGTCAATACAAGGTCTGCCAGACAAAACACAATACGCTGCTTCACATGCCCTCAGCGGACCCATCGACTAACAATATCGATAAGGAAGTTGCATCTAAAGCAATTCCTCCCCCCTTCGTCCTAGCGACTCATGCTTCAGGATCATTTAATAGCGAATAAGTCATACTTTCGATTGCGATTGTGCTCATCTGCAACAGCGACGGCTCGCGTAGGGCGTGTCGAACTTTGTTGGATTGCGGATCACAAGCGAGCTTCGTATCCAAGAAATTTGAAAGCTCTTGATTTAGAAACGCGTCCATTAAATGTCTCGATTTCCGGCGTCAATGGCGCGGTAACCTCGTCCAATCACGTAGAATCAAATTACAATCGCGACTCAATTCGTACACCGCGGCTATCGAACGTATCGTTATTGATCAGGTTACTGATAAAATTCCGGCTGTTTCTTCGGAGCGGGACAAATTTAAGTTTCCGCGCAACATTCGTTTAGCTGATCCGCAATTTCACATATCGGATACTGATATTTTAATCGGAGCGGAGTTGTTTTGGAATCTGATATGCGTTGCTCAAGTCAAGTCTTTACAAGCACCCAAATCTCCAGAAAACACGACTGGGCTGGATTTTGGTGAGTCCATTTTGGTAGCATCATATCGATCGCCTCAAAGGTTCACTCGTCCGTAACCAATGCAGAATTACACGAACATGTTAGTCGTGCCAGGCAAATGGACGACATCTCTGCGCAATCGGATAATTACACAATGGAGGAAAATATTTGCGAGCGTCACTTTTTAGACAACGTGTCTCAAAATTCTCAGACTAGATATACAGTCAAGCTTCTGGTCAGAGAGCAAATATTAAATAACATTGGTTATTCGCGTGAGTCTGCTCTCAAGCGATTGAGGGGCATCGAGAGACGTTTCAAGCGCGATCATACGCTTAAAATTCAATACGCGGCGTTTCTCGACGAATATTTATCATTGGGACATATGCGCCTAAAGCCATCCATTGCGGAAGAATCAATATTGTTTTATCTTCCCCATCATTACGTCTTCAAAACATCAAAAATCCGTATTGTATTCGATGCATCTTGTCGCAGCAGTTACGGCGAATCGTTAAATGACGCGCTTTTAGTGGGACTGGCCGGGTTCAAGATTTGATCTCAATTTTGCGCTTCCGTTTTTTCACTTATGTCATCACTGCTTATATTATAAAAATGTATCGGCAGATTTTAGTGCCTCCGTCCCAGACGCGCCTGCAGAGAATTCTCTGGCGCAACGATTTCTCTGCAAATGTCGATACGTACGAACTCACTACCGTCACTTACGGTACAGCTTCGCGTCATTTCTAGCCACCAGGTGCCTTAAGCATTTGGCTGAGTAGCACGCTCATCAATTCGCGGTTCAGCCTGCGTTCTTCGGGATTTTTATGTCGATGACATGCTCACCAGAGCGGATACAGTCGACGATACAGTCGACGATAATTAAAACTAATTCGCGATGAAACTATTCAGCTAGAAGCATTAGGAGCATTCGAGTTAAGCAAATGGGCCTCGAACTGCCCTGAACTATTGAAAATAGACAATCGTGACCATATGCCAGTCATTATCAGAGATAATTTTGAGGACTCATGTATTCTGGGCATGCAGTGCCAGGATACGTTCCAATTTCTCTGCAAACTTAATACAGAAGCTCACATTGTATCAAAACGGGTCATACTTTTCGAGGTCGCTAAATTGTTCGATCCTCTGGGCTTTCTGAGTCCGGTCATTGTGATCGCAAAACTCATCTTGCAAGATTTGTGGCAATTGGCCATCCAATGGGATGAGTCCCTCAGGATATCCATACTCGTTGGATTATTTTCAGAATACAGATGATTTGAATCAACTAAGAATTCCTCGATGCATTAAACTCAATGCCCATCAACCAATCGTGGAAGTACATGGATTTTGCGACGCTAGCCAACGCGCGTTCGGAGCCTGCATATACCTTCACAGCGAGCTCGGTCTCAACGACCATCACTCCAAGTTACTATACTCAAAGTCTCGCGTCGTGCCACTCAAGACCGTTTCGTACCGCGATTAGAGCTATCGTCCGCCTTACTATTGCGCGCTTAATCAACAAGGTTAGAGAGTCCTTGGAACTCTCGTAATGCCCGATTTATCTATGGTCGGACTCAACGATTGCGTTAAACTGGATAACCTCCCCCTTGCGGCGGTGATCAATTTTTGTGGCAAATAGGGTGAAATTCAGCGCCTAACATAAATCGATTACTGGCGTCATGTCGCATCCTCCGACAATCCTGCTGATACATTGTCGCGAGGGCTAAATCCCTGTGACTTGATCAATGCTAAGAGGTGATGGAATAGCTCCGAATTTCTAAAATGGGATGAAAAACACTGACCGCCCAGTGTCTTCAGGCGTTTAGATAATGATCTTCCCGAACAAAGGAAAATCCGCGTAGCTTTCCATTTCCTGTCCTTGCATCATCGATGACTTGCTAAATAAGTATTCCAATTTAAAAATATGCCGCATCATAGCGTATTGTTTAAGATTATCCAAGGCACACCGGGCACGCAGTATCTACTTTCGTGTCCCCCGTTGAAACATCTACTGCTTTAAATTGTATTTGCAGAACGGTGCAACAGCGAGCGTTCTTTCGCGAATATCAAGCATTAGTCAAGAAATTGTAAACGCTTCTGATATCTTATCGCTCTGTTCTTAGATGAAAACGGACTAATGCGAGTTGGCGGGAGGTTAAAAAATTCAAATCTCGCGTTCAATGTGTGCCATCCAATTCTCCTGCCAGGCAAACACATATTAACTCAGCGTATTATAAAGCGTGAACACACATGAAACTTACACGCGTATTTGCAAGCCGATGGCTTTCGTGCGCCAGCGCTTTTGACCGCTATCATTGCGATCCATCGTACGTGGAATAATACAAAAATGTATAACCTGTTTTAGGGCTAAACCTAATCAATTAGAGGCCTTAATGGGCTCATTATCGGCCAGCCGAGTTAACGTCTCTAGACCTTTCTCTCGCTGCGGTGTAAACTATGCCGGGCCGCTCTTGTCGAGAGAAAACGAAACGCGCGGAGTCACAAAGCGTACGTTCCGCTTTTTGTGTGCTTCGCCACGAAGGCGGTCCACCTAGAATTATAGTAAGTGACCTTACGTCCGAAGCCTTTATTGCCGCTTTTAAATGATTCATTTCGCATAGAGATAGACCCGCGCATATATTCGAAACGGGACCATCTTCGTGGCGCTCATACATTTCAAGAATTATACGACATATATAATGATCAAGAAGTCCAGTCCGAAATTAAAGATTTTCTGCACGAGTTGGAAATTTCATGAAGCTTCATCTAACTTAATGCACCCCATTTTGGAGGTTTATGGCAGCCGTAAAATCTGCCAAATACCACATGATTCGGATCGTGGACAAGGCTCATTTGAGGAAATGCAAACGATCCTCTGTGAAATAGAGGCTATCCTCAATTCGGGTCCCCTCTTACCATTAAGCGCCGACCCTAACGATCTAGCGTACCTAAGTCCGGGTCATTTCTTGGTTGGCACGACCTTGAATGTCTTTCTTATGTTGACTTGAGCGATGTCAACGAAAATAGGCTGCTGCGGTGGCAACGCGTAAAGCAAACTCGACAGTATTTTTGGCGCAGGTGGAGTAATGAATATCTTCATTCTCAACAAGCTCGAACCAAATAGATAGCTAACAAGGGAACTCAACTGTTAACTAATCAACTTGTGCTCATAAGGCAGCCGAACCTAGCTCCACTTCAGTGGAGCAATGGGGCGGGTCCAGGAGGTTCATCCTGGTCCCGACGGCATCGCGCGCACCACAACTGTGAAGACTGCCAAGGATTCCTATGTGAGATCACTCTTACTATCTAAACTATCAATATTACCAATTGAACCTAGTCCATGTGTTATCAAACATATAAGTGTCTTTAGCTGTTACCTTCTAATTATATCGTATCTCATGCAAGCTTCTCTTTATCTTTAAATAAGAATGACTTATTATATTTTTCAGCTTGCGTACTTAGATGTTAATCCTTGTTGATTTTCAGTGCAATGACTAAATACGATATTAAATTGCATCAGAGCAATTCGCGTTTTATGTTATGCTAACGAATTCATGCTTGTATGTCACATTGAAAGTCAACCCTTTCAAGGCGGACGGCGTGTTCGGTATCCCTATCGTTTACGGCGTCTAATCATATCGTCTAATTACATCGATAAAAAATCGATCAATCCACGAGATGTTGATTGTTAAGCGACGCATGCGTCGCGCGTAATCGATCTAAAACTCAGATCATTATGGCCGCTCTAATGAGGCTGTCTCATCTCATAGACAAGTACCATATTACCGCGCTACCATTGAGATCTTTTCCGCTACTGTAAAACATGTTCGCCCGCTTTTGAGGTCTGTTCAAATAAAATTTGGAAAGCAGGAAAAAATCTCACTTTTCTCGAAACAATCATACCGCGGGAAACGCTTGGACGATGATCGCATGGCCGTGCCATCACAAATCCATCGTGCACGCAGCAAGATCGCCAACAATATAAATGATCAAATTTCATATATAATTATATATAACTTTGTATAATTATATATAAATATAATTTTATATATATATATATGTATATAAATATAAATAATTATATATAAACCTTTTTCTTCGGGAAATTGCAACCATTGTGGACGTAAAATATTATGGACATATTATATTATCTGTTATATTCCGTTATATGATAGCAATACGATAGTTTATGTTTTTGGGAACTAATGATTATACTATAAAATTATTAAATTATATGCTCATTATCCCCTCACATTGTATCTGATAATTAGTCAAATTAATTAGTAAAAATTAATAGTTATCGATTAAATGTAACAATAATTAAATAATAACTAAATAATAATAACTAAATTAAGTTAAAAGGTTAAAAGTCTAAAATGTAACTATGTTAAATTAAAATTAATTAATTAATAATAAATGATTCATTAAAAAAGAAAGATTAAAAGTCTAAAATGTAATTATATTAAATTAAAATTAATTAATAAATAATAAATGATTCATCATCATATGGTACGTGAATACACAACAAATAGGAATTAAAACCTAACGGTCGAAGCTGAATCTTACAAGGGAGTATCTTGGTTTATACAACAAGTTAATGAAAATCCTTGATATCAGTAAAAATTGATATAAGATGTAAATTAAGGAAAACGACATAAGATGTAAATTAAGGAAAACGATGGGAGCGTATAGATTGTAGTTCCGAGAAATTTAGTGTTATATAGTGCATGGTAAAAATTTTAGAACGGTTAACCCAAAAAATATTGATTTATCTAAAAAAAATATTGGTTTATCTAAAAAATGTTTAAAACAAAAGTAATAGGGTATTAAAAAAGTTATCAGATGATGATATTAATTTGATGATGATATTACTTTGCCAGCGAAACTATAACTTTCAAATGCCACAACTCAGAAAGATTCTTATGAAGAAAAGGTTGGTAATCAGTTCTGAAAACGTCTCAACGTCAGCTATAAAGATATGTTATAAAAAATAGAAAGTTTCGTTTAAGATTTTTGTGTTCACTTTGAAAGTACTTTCCAAAATCAAATTAATATCATCATCTGATAACTTTTTAATACCCTATTACTTTTATTTCAAATATTTTTTAGCTAAATCAATATTTTTTTTTAGATAAATCAATATTTTTTTAGATATAATAAATCAATATCTTTTGAGATGTTAATCGTTATAAACTTTTACCATGCACTATAACACTAAATTTCTTAGAAATTCTATGAAATTCTTATGATCTCGCCATTTTCCTTAATGTACATCTTATATTGTCAACTTTTACTGATATCAAGGATTTTCATTAACTTATTGTACAAACCGAAATAATCCCTTGTTTAGATGCTTAAATAATTTTCATATGAATTTATATGTACATATATCACATATATAGTCATTTGAATTGCGCGTTGAATTGATTTCTCGGACTTATAAACGCAATTAAACTACTGTAGTAATATCACAAATTCAATTGACAAACAATTTAATAATTTAATGCTTAATTATGCAACCTATTATTAGAAAAATATTAATGTACTGAAAAATTATAAATTTATTGCGAAAAATATTATCTCGGCCGGGAGTCGAATCTGGATCAACTTAATTAATTAACCTTTTAACTTTTTAACTTAACTTTTAACTTTTTAACTTAGCATTGCTATCCAATCGAAGAGCTGCACTAGCATTTAAGATATTATCCAAATAGAACAAATTATGATAACATCAAAATGACATTAAAATAAATCGAAAATGATTGAAAAATAACTTTTAATGATTTTGAAATCATTTTGACCTTATTTTGATATCAAAATGATTTGTTGTTCTGCTTAAGACAGCCTTACAGAAAGAACAGATACTATGTATATCCCTCTATGTCGACAAAATTTGCACTTCTCGGCCGATTTTCGATTTAGTTCCGCCTTCTATTCCTCTCACTTCTCGCCCTGCGCTTAGTCCAAATGCCGCTCGACGTTTAGGACGTATGACGCTCGTAGATATGAAATCCATCTGCTTTAGGTGCTCATAAGTGCTTTAGGTGCTTTAAATTTCATTCTATTTTTTTTCATTACATAACTAAAATAGAATGAAACATCGCGTAAGATTGAGTTTATGTTATTGCTTCATTCTATTTTATGTAATGAACGGAGAAAAAGATATAGAATGAAGTTTATAACATAAGCGCCCAAAGCGGGTGAACTTTATGTCTATGAACGTTATATATTCCTAAACGTTGAGCATTTGGACTGGAGGGGAAGGCGGAACCAAGTCAAAAATCGGCCTAGAAATGCAAATCTTGTCGAGCTCTGCTCTATGTATACATGGTTTTTAAAAATAATGTGTTATGTCCGGCCATCCATATTTTCGTAAAATTCGCTGTTAATTCAAATTATTTGAACTATTTAGTTTTCTTTTCTCTTATAGAATACTGTTTTTGTTCACGATCTGTATGTGTTGCCGGCGCGAGCCGGCATGAAGCGCGGGACTCATGCCGCGCACCGTCGTACAATAGAGAAAAGCGACCGAAATTAAAAATGAAAAATAAATAAAGTAATTTAGTTGATAGTTCTATAACGTCATTAATGAAAAACTAATAAATTATCAAATAGATGTAAATCAAGCTTCATATATACTAAAAGAGGATCCATGGTATAGAAGAATTTCTATCTTAGAGATGAAATCTCTGAAATTCATAAATTCATTTAGAGTATGATGATCTATTGTCCATTACCAAATTTCCGTTTTCTATTGGTAAGGAAAGTTGAAAAATTCATGTTTGAAGTTTTATCGAAGTGACAACGCTGTGACGAGAGAGGCAGTGAGAGTGGAGAGAGAAAGCCGCTGGCGGCTCTGGAGGCCGGGTATGCCTCTTAATTGTTGTCATGCTGTACAGAATAGCCTTATTCTTTACACCGTCGACATATATTATATTTTGTATTTCAGCCTCCAATTCAATCTTTGGATGACTCGCGAGACAAGACATGATACTCCTAACATGTTTCTTCAGTCTTTTAGGTTATCTTATTTAGCTCTTTATGTATTTCGTGAGAATTCAACATTTTTTCCAAATTCTTAAACGCTTTCTTAAATGCATGATATGATTATGCACGGCGTTCAAAATTAGCGAAAAGTTTCACAAAATCTCGCAATAATCTTTTAGCCTTCGATTAAACGATCTACCATTGGATATGATTCATCTATACAAATCAGCCATTTCTTCGAAAGATGCAAACCATGTTTTCACATTTTGTGTGTCATCGCCACTAAAAGTTGAAAGGACATTTTCCATATCTTTGTCATATTATCTGCCTCATTTTCCATCCGCCATGTCGATCATTGGTTGTATCGCGAGGTGGTAACACTGCGCCTTGACCGTAGATAGATGTCGCTACTGTTTTTTCAACTCTTAGTTTTTCGCAAAGGACCGCTTTTAAACCCAACATTGGCAAATTGAGATCGCATAATCTCTACTTTAATCCTGCTCCTTCGATAGCGTCTCGTGTTTTATTTCGATTCCTATGTTGCTCATCGTTCGCTCGCTTGCGCTTTGATCGTCTCGGCCTTCCATCAATTTCGATAGACTTACTTAGTTCTGCGACCGTAGTCATTTATACAAATAAAAATGGATTAAAATGGATTAAAATTTTTTTTTTAAATTGCGTAAATTGCTTTAAATCCATGAAAATAGATTGAATAGATTGAAACGGATTGGATTTCATACTAGTTTAATATTCGAAAAAAAAAAATTCATTCATTTTTAAGAGTTACAAATTTTATTCCTAAGACATTTATAATAATTATACCTGAAATTAACTATTTCAAATTGGTATTAAAAAACGCAAATTCATATTCTGAAAATCTGAATCCATTTTAATTTATTTCAATCCATTCTCGTTTGCTGGGAATACCGTCTTGCTGCTTATTGTTTGCAATCCAAGCTGTTCCAGTCTCACTCAGAAATATCGATGAATCTCTACCCTTCTCTTATGCGCGCATATTCACAGTAATGGAGAACAATAGAGATATTTCATTTCATCGTTGTTTTGGTTTTCACTCACTATTATTATATATATCGGCTTCACTCCATAGAAATAGGTTGAGTCCATCTTAAGTCGGTCTATATGACCTTCTATGCAAGGGAGATTGGGAGAGAGAAGGAGCATTTTTTGCATGGAGAATCCCTTAAGCAAGAGAGGAGATAGACTGGATCGCTTCACGTGAAAAATCGTGTGCGCCTCTTGGTGAAGGGACAAAATAGATTCTTCTTTGCGTGCGAAAGTCGCCTCTAGACAGGGGGAAAGATAGACCTCATTTTATGAAGATTGTATAGACGTATGATACTAAAATTACATTTTAAATATCTCAAATTTATAAGAGATCGCCACCTAGTTGTTGAGGCAAAGTTACTCAGAATCATGATTTTGACAACAAACAATTAAAATCGAGATCATCGGGGCTGTATTTCCGGTAGTAAATTATTACTAAGTTTATACACGGTGTCTCAAATTTAAATGGCCAAACATTTTTGTCTTTATTTATTATGTAATTATTTATTCACGTTGTCACTTAATACAAATATTATTCAAAATATTGGCTTCTTACAATAATGCATGTATTGCATCTTGTATGGAAAGTTCATGTTGCAGTCAAATATTGATCTGATCAACATAACGACTCGCCGATTCAGTACTATTCTATCTAGAAATCATGCATATCCTTGCCCTATTTGCCCTCTTTGAAGCATTATTATGGCTGAAGTCGTACACAAAAATAATATTTTTCTTTAAAAACAATAACATTTCAAAAATTAAATTTTGTCTGTTTCTGCGATTTTCTCCAAAACGAACCAAAAACGAACATATCCCTAAAGGATTTTTTTTCTCAATTTATTCATTCCTTACACTATCCCAAAGTTTAGTCGTTTAAATTTGAGAAATTCCGTATAATAGAATTATCCATTAATCTACCATCTGAAAAAAGCACTCATTCTTTGTAAAACGCAAATCTAATTTATATAGAATTAAGCATAAAAAGAAACAACTTATCAAAATAAATCATAATTTAATCCGCTTTTATTTCCAGTTGTATCTCATGCGGACGTACAATTGTCGAACAAACATATTCCCATCGATATCTTTGTTCGATGTAAGACCATATTCGCTGGAAATCATCGAAAGTATTATAGGTTAGATGGACTTACCTGGCTTTCTGCGGGAACTCCAAAGCACTGGAGGATGTGCGGATGCGGCGATGGCAGAGGAGGGATTACCGCCGGAGGCAGCCAGCTTGACTGCGTTCCGCGAACCTGTAAATCAATCGACAACTTTTCAAGCTTTGTATTATTGCTTCTTCTTTTTTTATTTTTTTCTTTTCTACGATGTGACTTGCAAATTGTATTTCAAATGCTATTTCATTTGTACGATTTTGTCGACAAATGTGTACATTTGGCAGAGATTCTCGGATTTCTCTATCATACAATCAATAAATAGGCTTAAATAATTTATTGTACGACAAAAACGCACTAATGAAATAGCGGCCTTAAATCCACTAGTAAGAGAAGAAACAAAAGAAAGCGTTGCCATGTGACAACGCGATTGCATTATGTATTAACGTGAGATCCCAGGCTCGGCAGGACTCGCCATGACTCGTTACGGTTTGGAAAGCTTCTACGCGCCGTGGGACGCGTCATAGCATTATTGCTTGCGATTTGTGGCTTGTGACATGTCATTTTCGAAGAATAGCGGTAAGTTCGTGAGCCAAAGAAGTCTTTGTAAATAGACAAACTGATAAGACATCATGCGCGACATGTTGGATTCATCAATGATCGCATTCAATGGAAATTTTGTAAATATTTTTTTGCTGATATAAAACTATAGAAGATCTAAAAGTGTATGTATATATATATATATATATTGTATATGTATTCAATCAGAGCGAAAAAAATTTTCAACAACAGCAAAACAAATATTCTGCTGTATGTGATCAATGCTTGCAAAAAATCATTTCATATAAACATTTTCACGTTATCAGGAGACACGGTAGTCTAGGCTAAGCTGCAGTGACACTACCGTGTTTCTTTACGTGAGAGCGAGTTGCGGGGAATCGAGATTATTGAATCTTAATAATGGCTGAATTGATCAAGTTCTACATATGCTCAATCGAGCTTTCTCGAATTGTGTAATAAAAGTGCTTTTACTTTTTTTTTACGTGCCCTACAAACAGAGATATTGCGATGCAAAGTCTCGAGATGAAACTTTTTAAGATACGTCGTTATTATTATGTTCATGTTCATTGTCCAGTCCAAAAGAATGTAATGTTGGGCGTTTTAGCGCGAAAGTTAGTTGTCCAAAGTATATTGTTCAACGTTTTAGCATGAAGGTGAGCTAGCGTACTGGTAGAGACTTGAGATGCAAGAAGCGCTACATAGCTGAAGGAGCGAAAAAGGGGAAGAATCATTCGGGAGTGGGAAAAGATCTTTCTCAATCCGAATTCCTCCGGATGCAGGACCACTGGATCTATGCCCCACCTGAAGAAATGGATGGACGAATCGAAGCACCTTTCATCTGATGCAGGTGCTCTCCAGACATGCTAGTTTTGGGAAATTCCTACATCGGATATGGAAAGAAAAGATACCCCGTATGTCACCATTGTGACGCCGAAGTAGACACGGCGCTCTACACTTTGATGGAATACTCCGCCTGAGTGGAGGTGCGCCATATTCTGACCAATCGGACTTGTTTCTTTCATCATTAAGATGCTCGAGAGGGTAGAAAATCGAAATGCAATCTTCTCCTTCTGCATCTTGGTAATGATGCAGAAGGAATTAGACGAAAGAAAGAGGAGTTAAGTATCACCTTCGTAAGTTAGAGAGGAACGCGCGTTGGCTCTATTCCTCTCATAATGGAGAGGGGGGTTTGTCTATTGTCATATTGTATTGTATTGTATCACGCGATACGCCATGACAATAGATAAACCTGGGGGAATCACCCTACCTCCATCCCAAATCAAGTTCGTCCAAACCGCAGAGTTCTGACACTCCCGCGGTAGAGGCAAACATCGGCCGCGGACAGTGCTGTAAATGTCACAACCTGGGGGAGAGTCCGATATATACCGCTGATAATTCTCGGTCCCCTCTTCCTAATTGCTGCCAGAAAGCGCTAGTGAGATTTTTTAGTGAGTATGCGGCGATTGTGATGTTCCGCTCCGAGGGACATAAGGTGGACTGAATCTCACATTACCCCCGGTTAAGTTGAACTCCGGGGGTGTCTTCTCTTCTATGGTGGGATGACCTTCCTGTGGGAATTGTCTCTCCTTGCGAAATAAGATTTTTTTCTATCAAAAAAAAAAGGGAAAATGCAAGAAGCGCTAGAGAAGCACGATAAACAAATCTGGTATATGTTAATCAAACTAAAAAGTAATAATGAAAAACTTTATTCGTCACAGATCTATTCGTTTATAACAATACGTAAAAAAAGAATGAACATGAAATTGTACACTATGTTTGTTGACTAAACTAGAAGATAATAATGATGAAGCGATCTATTAGATCTTGATCACTATTTGCTTCTAATAAATTTAATATTTGACAAAAGAAGATCGGATGGAAACGAAATTATACGCTGGTATTTAACTAAGCTAGGAAATAATGATGAAAAATAATGAAATTCGTCATCGATTTCTATTTATTTGTAATTTAATTTTGTATTATATATTAGGTGTACAAAAAAGTTCTGAGCTTTAGATTTGATACAACCGAAATAACAATTTTAATTTTATATATCTTCCCGCCTTTTTGTGGTTTTAAAGCGTTAACATTTGGCCTTCTAAAAT
>Ga0157364_1003749_pt1 | contig 14872 bp, 4 predicted proteins | sample AttsexASBM2_FD_111476 | JGI IMG/M metagenome (GOLD analysis project Ga0157364, IMG submission 111476) | Fungus gardens microbial communities from leaf cutter ant in Ribeirão Preto, State of São Paulo, Brazil - Atta sexdens ASBM2 | ecosystem: Host-associated > Fungi > Mycelium > Unclassified ... | reverse complement strand
TTTTCCTTTGCCTTTTATTACCGCCAGTATTCTTTTAAGAAAATAAATAAAAAATGCTTTATATTTGAGCAAGGGGTTGTACATTACAATGATTTGATTATTTTTTTTTGATGTTTTCGATTTCCCGACTTGCAATAATTTTTTGGAGCAAACATCGATTTTTTAGCAACGCTCGGATAACGCATGGAACAAGCTAAATCTACTTAAGATTGATATTCCACGCTGTCAAAGTCAGCGGTAGTGGTTCAATTCCTGAAACTCGTTTCTGGCCACGGGAGAGAAAAGAAATCTCCGCGCTGTCGCGCGGACGTAACGATCCTGTCGCACCTCAAACCGTCAATTTACCTCCGGAGATGCGGTCGTTTTTCACCTTGTTCTCTTGTTACGCGGTTTTCACGGCGGAAAACGCAACGACGTCGTCGCAGAAATATAGTGGCGAGCAGCGTGGCAGAACGGAGGGCATCATCGCCACGCTATCGAACCCAATCGCTCCGCTTTATCAACGACACAAACTCGTAACGCCGATGTACCCGCATATCGCTGAAAGATCAGCGCGGTGACGCAATATTTATCCCACCCTCATACCCTCATACTCTCTACGAAGATGTGAAAAAATGAAAGGGCGAAAAAAGAGAGAGAAAGAACACAGTCCCGCACAGTACGGTTTTCTGTTTCCATGCCGGTGGCACGCTTCCAAATGTTACACCGTCGGGAAAAAGGCCGAGCTGACCTAGCCTGGTAATTGTTGAGACGTCGCACCGAAAGAAAATCTCGTTACTCTCGGAACTGAAAGCGTGGAAAACATTGAGAGCTTTCTGCTGCTGCAATCTTACTCGGGATAATAATCCAATGTAGGATTATTTATGTATATATTTGAATTCTACCCACGCATTATAATAAATAAACCCGATAAATGTCATTAATGTAATATTATAATTCTTCGATTAAATTTTATTTCGCTTGCTGTGAGCGTCAACTTAATCCGTTTGATACTGTATGGCAATTTCGAGTTTTATTAATCTTTATTAATTTAACGAAAGATGATACAGACGTGATGAATCGGTACGATGCTCTCCAAGAACAATTTTATATTTACTCCTATTTAAATAAATCTTAGAAATGGATATTAATATTGAATAATGGATATTGTACTTCTCCTTTAAATATTTTGAAATTATACGGATAAGAGCAAAAATTCGTGTCTAATTTAATATTAAAACTCAAGCAGTAATTAGTATATAAAATTTAAAGTTTACCGTTTAAAAAGAATTTTAAAGTTTAAAATCCTCTCTACTTTCGAGAGATCACTAATTTTTTCGAATTTCTGAGAGTTTGGTAATTTTTACATATAGAGAACTACAAGCTAAGTAAAATAGAAAATTTAAAAAGCTAAGTAAGCTAAGTAAAATAGAAAAAAATTTTGTCTCACTTTGTGAGCATGTCACGTGTCCAAAAAATGTTAAACTAACATAAAAGTTTAGTCCTAAAATCATTTTTTTTTTAATATTTCTAAAACTTTTTTGTTATATTATTATCCCCTTTATTATATTATTATCCCCTTTGTTATATTATTATTCGGATTAAATAAAAAGAACATTTTAACTCTGATTATTCATTCAACTCCGTTGAAAGTCGCATCGCATCGCAATTTAAAAAACACAAATTCTTAAAACTGAAAACTTTGTTCTATCGATTAGCATGATTACCAATTTGAGTAAAATATTGCAATCCTGAACCTGCATGAAAATTTTTTTTTATCGAGCACAAATTGTATTCACCTAATACATGGCAAAAATCTCATTTGTCGCGCTTGTGTATGTAAGTTCTTTCTTATAAAGAATCGAGCACGTTACAGAAAAATAGAAAGAATGATTACTTTGCGAATTCGATTATATCGTCTATCGTGCAATATATTTTGGCATTATGATTATGCAGCAATATCGATGATTCAAACAATCATAAAAGAGACATGCGATTTTACAATATAACAAAATGGTAGCTTGTAGCTTTACTTAAGAGTCGAGGAAAATCACAAATTGCGACTGCTATACAATAACCTGTATCGCAGAATGTACATATATGCCATTAAATATAGGACAATCTGTGAAATACAATAGAACTGCACCACTATATAGCTAATGCCTGTTAGCACCGGATGCATATCATTAATAAATATTCTCAAGAAGGGAACAGTGTCAAAGCTGTTATAATATTCGTGACTGATGAAAAGCAGCGCTCTAAAGCGCTGCTTGCATGTAATGCTCTTGGGCACGTATTATAAAATTATTCGGAATAGAGTTCCGATCGGAATTAATTCTATTTTCCCTGGAAAACACAATAGAAATCTAGGGAATAATTGAACGTTTTCGATTGCGGAATCCATTCTGTATATAATTTCAACCATACCTAATATGTTTCCTGTTCAATCATTACTACAACCTCATATTATAACATTAGAAACGAGAAAATATATCGAGAACTATACATTTTCTTAATTCAAAGATCTAATTGCGAGGAGAAATTAAATCATATTTATTTCTTTATATATATTATTAATTTGTTTGTTGTAGTTGTAAACATAACTTATTTCATTTTTGATCATATAATTTATTTCCAGATATATGATTATTTATTAATTAATGAAATAAAAGAAAAATTTTCGATATATTTTACAAGTCGGTTCTATTAAATGTAAATATTGTTTTATTGAAACGAATTTCCAGATTAATATATTTTACAAGAATTTTTATTGTGTATTTTCTCACTTCTGACATTACAATCTGAAATAGAATGGTGAGATAACAGGAGTTTTTATCTTCCCGAAATTTATTTATTCCTCAACAAACATACTATACAATATTTCATTCAATGAAAATTAACCGTATGAGAAATGTCTAAATTAAAATTTAATCATATCATGTATATTTGATATAAGTATTTTAACTTCTATTAATATATAAGAAACTAAAATTTATAATAATAAATTCGTTGCTTGACACAAAATCGTCTTTTAATAAAGATGTTCGTCTACTTTTCAATTAGAAATTAAAATATCGATATTCTTTTAAAAAAACTTACATAAATTATTTCAAATTAGTCAAAATTATTTAATAGACACTGAAAATATATTAGATTTTAAATTTACCTCTATAAATATAATATTTTAATTATTTAATAGTATAATTAGTTATATAATTAATAATTAAAATAAATTAAATTAATTAAAATAATTAAATTAAGTTATATAATAATATTTTAGTTTCGATCGGTTTTTTTGTGTCACTTTAAATTAGAAAACCTCTAATCAGAATCTGAACACAGAAACAAATAAGTATGGTGGCAATATTTCATTCTTTATTGCAAAGTATATAGAAAATGCTTATGATGCATACAACACGTGAACATACAAACCGAATGCAGCCATAAAGTACAACAAACTATTATTCGTAAAAACATATTTTACCTATAACAAAATACCTCGTTGCTAAACAAGATATAATGATAAAAATTTTTATCAAGAAATTTTACAAGAAAAATAGTTGTGTCCAATTGTAATGTTTGGTCGTGTTTGTTTAGTTCAAGATTATTCTATCAGGAAAAAATTGAGAGTGATCACAATCCAACTAGTGGATCTTTACTTCAAATAATTACGTATTTCGAATTGTCTTTAGAAAATATTTCCACAATATTACGAAATAAGAAATATCAACCAATCGACTTGATTTACAAATAATTTGATCACTGCTCGACTAATCGTGAAGAAGTAGAATTCAAATGAACCAGTTTAGAATACGAGTACGATATCTAAACAAGGCCTAAATATTTCACGGTAGGTTCAGAGACCAATCTTGTCGTCGGGACAGTTCATGCAAAGACAGATACCCGTGCGCACATGCATACGGTTATCTTACGTGACCCTGCCTCGTACCTCGGTCCTTCCTCGAATGTGCGAGAGCCCGATTTCCCCGGGGAATACAGAAACCAATTTCTAGGCTGCCTATTGCATGTGTCGGCTAGGTGTACGCCAGGTAGGAAGGAAGGCAGGCTTGGAGATGCGCGGGTGTTGCGTCCCAGAAGGTAGTTGAAGACGGGCCAATAATACTCGATTCAGATGTTCGCGCGTTCCGATGTGTACATGTATGCAAGCCGCCGAGCCCAGGCCGATCGGTTCGGCAGATGTTCCTCAGTGATCGCGCAGACTGGAATTTGAATGAACAGAACCGGGTAGAAGAGAAAATTCGGAAATTGTATTAAGGCCACGCCACAATGTATTACCGTCAGAGAACTGCTTTAAAGTAGAAGCGGATTTATAGGTGTTACATGCTGTATATACGCGGTAGGAAAAATTCAGTGTGAATAAAAAAAGTGCCATTGAATTTTAATAAAAAGATACGAGATGAGTTGTCTAATTTTATGACTTGAAGAAAAAAAGAGAAAGGGAGAGAGGGAGAGAAAGATTTGAATAAATTTCACTGCGAATAAGACCTGTTAAATATTAATTGGATAAATGTGCAAATAGTAAATACTATGCTTATATTATATACAATATCAATGTGAAATATTAATGAATTGCAAAGCGTATCGTTAATTGAACCAAATAATATCATTATTATTATTAATATGTTTCCAAACAATAAAGCTATTTATAACGAAATAAGATGGATGCGTAAATAATTCTCATAATTTTTTATTAAAAAAAAGAATTATATCTATGCCGATATATAAGTAGTTTAATATAAGAAATAAAGAAGTGTAGCGTTGCTCTATCAATAGCCGAAGTCTAAAAGTTTCAAACCATTTGTGAGAAGCTCTGAAAGTATATGACTAGTTATGAAACGAACAGTGGTATTGATATATAAATATATAGAAATGTCGCAGCGACATGATTTACAGCGAAATGCCGTACTAATGCGAAACAGAAAATAATCGCCTCACGGATTGTAGAAGAAAATATTAAAAAGAAGAGCTTGAAAATATCAAGTATTTTCTGTACCAACATTCGTTCAATTTAAAAATCTGTACTGAATATCATGATAAATTACGTGATAATTCATGTTCAAATTCTATAAAAAAGAATGATAATTAATCTTTTTTAGCACAAAATTTATTTTAAATATGAGATATCTGTACATAATACAGAGAGTATGAAATTTATAATTTTTTCTTCGATTGAATATACAAATAAATTAACTTCTAAATAACTTTTAAGATAGCATAAGTATGCAATCATTGAAACACTTAAGTAGAAAATATACAGAATATAAAACATTTTGTACTTTGTTAAAATCAATTCAGATTAAAATTTCTTGAATTTATAATATATATGTACATATCTTATTATTAATTTAACTTAACTGATTTTATTATATTAATATTTTATAAATGATTTAATATTTCTCGGTATTAAAATAACATAATTTATAAATAAGTGAATAAATAACATAAAAATAATATAGTTCCCAAAAAATTTAAGTTCTAAGACAAGTAAATAAATGAAAGATGAATTTAATTACATAAACATTAATTTTGTTGGAAGAAATATCCAAAATTCTCCATAATTTATTGATTTTCAAATTGTGTCAAAATATTACATTTGTGTTAATTTTTACTTATCATGTTTCTTTCCAACATATTGTGTTTAAAATCAAAATTTGGATCATTTTGACACGTAAAGTATATTAAATTTGACATATGAATTCCGCAACTCTGTATTTATTACTATAATAAATAAATAATTTTCTCCGTATAATACATACATATACTCTATATAATAAATTGTAAAATTAAAACGTATTAAGCAAATAAAACAAAATCTCCTTTTCCGTTATTTTCCGTGTGCCTAAAAACCTTTTTTCAACTTTAAAAGAATCCAAATTATGTAGCAAATGAAAGAAATTTCCGTAAGAATGCAATTTGCACTTACGATTCTAGTGCATAAATCGATATACACTAAAGCAATTGCGAATCATGCACCATCAACAATTGTTCGTGCAACAATTGTTCGCCACTAATCAATAGCGATGCAAACGTATAGACGGCAGTGTCAGGCCGGCTCGCGAGGCTTTCAGTCTCGCAACATTATTCCAATGATCTAATGGGGAAATTTCGATTATTATGCGCATGCAGCCTAGTTGGAAACCTCGAAATATTTACAGAGTGAGTATACGGACTGGAGCATTCTGATTGCATCGTAAATATCTTCTTCGATTCTCTTAGAATTCCTTTTCCAAATTATAAAATCCCGATAAACTATATTCATATATATATATATGCAACTTCATCAATTACATAAAAAATAATCTTTTATTTTAATATTTGTCTATCTAGCCGGAAGGTATCACAATGAGACCAGGACTTCCCGGACAAAAGGGTGAGCCAGGCATTTCAGGAAATCCCGGTCCTAAAGGCGAAGCTGGAATACCCGGATCCAAAGGCATCAAAGGCGAAGCTGGACACAAAGGTATTAAGGGCGACCATGGAAAAGATGGTCCCAGAGGAATTCAGGGCTTCAAAGGTGAACCTGGTGCACCCGGTGCACCTGGATTACCCGGCGCACCTGGAGAAAATGGGCGACCGGCAGAAAAAGGTGATAAGGGCGATACAGGACCTGAAGGAAAACTGGGACCTCCAGGACCACCCGGTCCACCCGGTGTGAGCGGTTCCGGTGGTATAAATGTGGGAGATCTAGGTGAGCAAATTTTTCTTTAAATATAGCAATGACGAATTTTGTCCAATATTTATTCATTTAATCACTTATTTGATTTTCTTTTTTTACGTAATCTTACCTTTTATATAACAAAGTTAACTAAATTTTTTTTTAACCGTTTTTTATTAACCGTTTTATTAGTCTTCAACATAATAAAATAAATTCGATATTAATAAAACATTAAGCAAAATAAAATTAAATAAATGATATTATACAATTGTAATCAAAATTGAATCGATGAAACTAAATCTAATTAAGAGAAATAAAATTAAATAAATGATATTATAATTGCGTCACATGAAAACGTAATACTACATTTATTACTTATGTCTCTGTACTGTTTTATTAATAATTATTTTTAATAAAAATGGAGATACACATATTACATAAATTTGTAAAAAGCTAAAAGGTAAAAGGTAAATTTGATATCTCTCGATTTTCTAGGATATTTTTTACATCAGATATAATTTTACTGGTTAAAGATTTTGGATTATTAATGTTTTTTTTAGATGAAGAAGTGCAATATCTATTGCGTTAAAACAAAGGTAACAAAATTAATATTTGAAATGTTATTTAATCAAGGATTTGGCTCAAAAGGGGACAAGGGCGATAGTGGAGCGCGCGGATACAAGGGTGATAAGGGCACAAAGGGTGAGAAAGGCAATAAGGGTGACGCCGGGCCAGCTGGTATTCCTGGAATAAACGGTATTCAAGGACCTCAAGGAGATAAAGGTGAACCGGGTAAAGACGGAGTATCAGGATTACCTGGCATACCTGGCGCTAAAGGCGAAAGAGGTGAGAGAGGTCCTCCTGGAGCCACTACCGTCGCCAATTCCGGAGACTATATCACCATCAAAGGTGAGAAAGGCGCCGAAGGAAAACGGGGTAGAAGAGGACGACCTGGACCGCCTGGTCCCGTGGGTCCTCCCGGAAAGCCAGGAAATACGGGAGAAATCGGTCTACCAGGATGGATGGTACGTTTTGTATTTTAATTTGTGATCTCACTTTACGTTATAATACTAATCAAATAATTAACTAAATTAATAGATGTGAATAGAATAACAGTAACAATGTGAAACAATGCTAAATATTAGGTGTGGGAAAAAATTCGTGGCATTTTTCCCGTTAGATGTAACGGGAAAAACGCCACGAACTTTTTCCCACATCTAATAATATATAATGAAATAATAATAATAATAATATTGTTGATAGTATTTAATATTATTTATAGAGAATATAATTAGTACATAATTATTAATACTATCTTAATATTCAGTATTAACAAGATCAGATAAATAGCGTTATTTGGAAATATCTCGCTTCTAAGCAATTTTTATCTTTTTCACAATGCCAACCGAAGAACTCGATGAAGGTGAGCTTTTAATCAAACTTTAATCACGAAACAACATAAATTTTGCACAAGCGCTAAATACAGCCTTTTTTTTATTTCTGGAGTGAATATAATTACAAACCTTCTTGTAAAGTTAAGGGCAAATTTAGTAGTCGCAGTTACGCAAAGAACATTTATTAAACGTTTAAACGCATATCAAAATTATATCACTACGTGTCACAGCAACCAAATCCCTTGCGCTAATTAAAATGCAAACGAGCGATTCATCTGTCACTGTCTTCCGCAGGGTCGTCCTGGGACTCCTGGAATTCCGGGAAGTATCGGACCAATGGGACCCAAGGGAGAAAAAGGGGAACCTGGCGCACCGAGTCCTTACGGTGTTTCTGTCGGTGTAAGTATAACTTTTAGTTTCTTGTCGTGGTATCGTCTATGTAAACTTCTCTCGCGCGCTCCAAACTTTACATATAAATCCAAGCGCCTATCAAAAGGCGAAAATAGAGAAGTCAAGCCGAGCTTCCTCTCAAAGTGGAATCTCATGTGAGTGAGATGTGAGTAACCTCGTCAGTCGATCGTCCGCGAACAGGGAGAACAAGAAAGGGATGCCTTTCAAAGGGAGAAGAAAGGGATGAGAGTGGAAAAGGAGCGGAAATAAAAATAATGGTTTTCACCTCGCGCAGTTTCGGTCTGGCAGATTAAAGTGGCGGGGCATATATATCTTTGTGAATAGGACGATGCGGAAGTCTTTGAACAACGGGCGGCGCAACGCGAGTGATGGAAATTAATGCAAGAGTGCGCCTGGCATGCTCCCTTTTTTTTCGCGTCTTCGTCGCTGGATTTATTCGTTGCGCCGAACAGAAATTTTCTCCGCCGCGGCGAACAGAGTTTCGCGAGCTGTCATGGCTGACAACTGACAAATAACGCGTGCTGATACATGCGATAGCGCTTCGCTTTTCTGCCTATGTATAACGTATTCACAACCAAACATTGCAGACGAATAACAATCCTTTTAAATATTACAACATCAAGTTACAAAATATGTAAAGTAGCAATTATGCTGTATGAGAAAACAAACTTACGTATTGCGAAAACCTACAATTTATGTGGATATATACAAGAACAAAATATTTTATAAGATCTTTGTCCGATAAATTTGAAACTAATTTTTCCTTGATTAAAATTTTTAGAAATACTTTATCATAAAATTAAGAATTTTTCATTTTTGGATTAAAATTTAAAAATGTATTTACACTTATTTCTTTTAATAAAAAAATTATGAAAAAATTACAGATTTTTCTATATTGTATTTGAAAGTAATACACAAAGTTTAATAGATTTAGAACTTGGATAAAAAATTATTTCAATAAGAAATAAACATATTATAATAAAAAAATAATTATGATAAAATGAAAAAGTTTTATTTAAACTATAAAATTTTATTGTTAAATATTAAGCTTATTGAATTATTTCACATATCTATATATAACATTCATTTATACGGAAATTCCAATTACTTTTTGCAGAAACAATATATATATCCTTAAGAATGTAAAACGTAACTTTGTTTTCTAATTAATTTTTATTTTATTTTGATTGTCCTCCTATTGATTGGATTCCTGTTGAGACCTGAAGAAATTCGACAAGAAAATCGTTGAACAATTTCTAAAATCTTTTTTGATACCTTTGGGACATCCTATCAGAATTTCTTACGGCTATCAGCCAAGAGATCGTAAAGATCTAGTGAATGCAATAAAAAGAAATCTCTTCGACGGAAATTCCATAAAAATACAAAGTACATAGATAAAAATCGCTCAAGATATCCATCATTTTTTTCTAAGGGCATGATACAACATTGATAACGACAAGGATAGATTATTCTTCGAGAAAGAGCGATTACAGTCAAGAGCAACAGGAAATTCCGATATCGCCTTCCCACGATCGAAAGGATGCCTCTCGCGCCTAGCACGTAAACCGTCTTCGCTGTACATTCGTGAAAAAGAACGCAACGAAGAGACGTCGACAGAAAGCCGACGTGATGCGCCTAAGCGATCATTGCATCTCATTCCTCAACGTTTCCGATAAATCAACTCCTCCTACATGTTCTTAGCAATACTTGACTACTTATTGACTCTCTACAAATCTATCTATCTGTCTACCGAAGCGATGCGATGCAGCGAAAAAAGGGAATTGATAATCATAGTTTTATATGGACGAGCTTCTGCGAAAATATTGTAACGATCTATTCGCACATTAAATATGATTTTTAAAATATATTTTTAGATCAAAGGCGACAAAGGAGACGACGGTTTTCCTGGAATTCCTGGACAGCCGGGAAGAGAGGGCCAAAAAGGATCTCCAGGACCTCCCGGACCTCCTGGAATACCATCTAAAGGAAATTATCATCCAGTTCCAGGACCTCCGGGTCCTCCCGGACCTCCTGGTCCACCCGGCTTGTCTTTAATCGGACAGAAAGGAGAACCCGGAATCGGTAGAAGTCACGTTTTCGGAGAAAGAGATTATTATCCCCCTAGGCAAGGTAAAGACATTAAGATATTACAAAGTCGACAGTTATTACAGTTTGATAGTACTTGAGTGACAGAGCATTTCGATAACAAAATTAAAAATATGACTATGTGAACCTCAGCTGTTGTTAGTGCATAAATTATTCATAAGACGATAAGATATAATTTGCGAACAGTTGGAATGTACTTATCAAATAAAGTTAACTGCAGACGTTTCGACTCTGAATTTGTGCAATGCGATAATTGGTGAGGTTGAGTACAAACTTTGTAGACTGCAAGTTAACTTCATTTGATAAGTACATTACAATTGTTTGTGAACTGTATCTTATCGCTTTATAAATATATCTAATTTATGCACTAACAACCGTAGAAATTCACACAGGCATTTTACTTGCACGAGATTTATTGTTGGAGCCATAAACATTGTTAATTTAATTTATTTTAATTTAAAATACGAATTATAAATTATTATATTAAGAATAAATTACATTTAATTTTAATTGAATTTGATTTTATTCAATATCATACATTAATTGAACATTTAATAACATAATATAAATTAACAATTAGTCAATTAGTTTAATTAATAATAATTTTTTATTAAACTATTCAAAGTGCTTTAACAAATCCCCGTTTTATCGAGCATGCTCTTTATATTTATTAAATAACAAAATTAAATTTCACACTCGCACACCCGTAAGGAGCCAGAAGTAGTCTAGACGAATTGAAAGCTCTACGTGAACTCAAGCAACTGAAAGAACTGAAAGAGCAATTAGGTAAAATTTATTATCTAGTATGATATTAAAACAAATATGTACCAGAATCGTTATTCCTTCGAATGCTTTATAAAATATTTTTCATTAACTGCATATTAACATCGATATTCTTACATTTTTAAATCTTGAAAAATTATTTTCAAGGTGTTGTTACTACCGCTACAAGGGGACCTTTAGAAAGTACAACGAAAATTGTGCCAGGAGCTGTTACGTTCCAAAACACAGAAGCCATGACAAAAGTAAAATTCTCTATAATTGACAATAACTTCTTCATGTGTGTGTAAATTTAATTTTAATACTCTTGTTTTACATTTACAGATGTCTAGTGTTAGTCCAGTTGGAACCCTGGCTTACATTATAGACGAACAAGCTTTACTAGTCAGAGTTAATAATGGATGGCAATACATTGCAGTCAGTATTAAAGAACTGCATCTCTTATAAGTTCATAGAATACTATAATTGTATTAAAACCAAACTTCTTTTAATCTTCCTCAGCTCGGGTCACTTTTGCCTATTACAACGCCAGCACCACCAACGACATCACCACCACCAGCAAATCCTCCTTTTGAAGCATCCAACTTAATTAACCAGATACCCGTGAAAGCCGACGGAACAGGGGTAAGTTGACGACTTAAACTCATTTCACGATATACACGTTGTAAAAATTAAACGTATTAATACCAAATTTGCAATTTTTTCCATGCAATGCAGTGGTACCCGCGGATGGTGAGAATTGTAAAAATATATTTAATTATGACTTTTTCAGTTCATTTGTTTGCAATACATTTCACTTTTTTTTTAATTGGTGTGCACAAATAAAAAAATATAATGTTTTAATTAAATTTTTTGTAAATTTATCTTTAATTAAAAATATAAAAATGTGCACGCTATTATTATGATTGGAAATATTTATTCATGCGAATTATGTTTTTTAGTTAAGGATGGCTGCGTTAAATGAACCGTTCACCGGAGATATGCACGGTATACGAGGAGCAGACTACGCTTGTTATCGACAAGCAAGGCGAGCAGGCTTAAGAGGTACCTTCCGCGCTTTTCTCAGCTCTCGAGTTCAAAATGTCGATAGCATTGTCAGATTAGGAGACCGAGATCTTCCCATAGTTAACATAAAGGTAATTAGGAATAATATCCATTACCATGATGATCATTGTTAAAAATCGAATATTTTTGACTAATAATCCGGCAAAATGTAGGGCGACGTGCTATTCAACTCTTGGAAAGAGATGTTCAATGGAAATGGGGCGTACTTCTCTCAGAATCCCAGAATCTACAGCTTCAATGGAAAGAACATCCTTACTGACTTTGCATGGTGAGTATAGAAAAAGTATATACATATTAAATATAAAAGAAAATATATTGATTTTACTGCATAAAAGAAAAAAAAAATATATATATATATATATAACCACCCTCAAATATATAAATTGTAACGTAAACTGTATATTGATCCATTAATTTTGAAATGATCAACTAAAATTCGCGAACAATATTACTTATTATTAATCACTACTCATTAATTAAAAAATGTATGTTATGTATAATATGTTACACACACTTATATGCAATGACCAAAAGTTTTCGGTCAATGAATGATTTTATTATATTGGTCACACAAGGAATCTTTATAAATAAGGATCTAGTACATAAGTACTTATAAGATATTCTGTTTGAAAGAATCTTATTAACTAATAAAATAAAATAAATAAATTGAAAATCAGATTAACAAAAATTATATGTAAAATTATGTATTGGTCGAAAACTTTGGCAGTCTATATTTGGCACTGTATATAACGATATATTTCTTTGTTGTTTCCTTCATACCATGAAATTAAAATTATTCTAATTACAGGCCCGAAAAAGTTGCGTGGCACGGTTCTCACAAACTCGGCGACCGAGCCATGGACACTTATTGCGACGCCTGGCACTCTAGCAGCTCGGATCGTTATGGATTAGGCTCGCCGTTGACCGGCGGTCGACTGTTAGAACAAGTACGATACTCGTGCGACAATAAATTCGCGCTGCTCTGCATCGAGGTGACGAGCGAGCTGGTGAGGAGACGACGGAATGCCGACAATCGGCTAGATGACGACGTCGAGATGTCGGAGAATGATTATATGGAGTACTTGGAGGAGTTCATGCAATACTGAATACTCGCACCTTCGACCATCCTTTCGCAACGCGAAAATCGAATCGTTATGTAAATAGAATGCAGATGCGCGCGTGCTGCGTTTCTTCGCGCGACATATATAATAATATATATATATATATATATATATATATATATATATATATATATATTATATATAAATATATATATATAAGAAAATCCCACGTTCGAGTAATAATTCATATCGATATACATATCGTGAAGTCATGCGAACCATCGCGAACAGCGTCACGTTTCATCTTTCGCGTTCCCGAGATCTCGAAACTGTCTTCGATTCCAAAGGTATAATTATTGTACTTTCGCCACGAGCCACCTAGCCATCCGCTTCAGTCGCATCTGAGTTCTCTCTTCTCTCGATCTTTCTTAAAGATAAAAAAGAAGACTGATCGTCTAAATACTCGTCAGTGTTTCGTCGGAATGCATATTCGCACCGAGTATTTCCCCTTTTATCAGTCGCTTGCAAAAGTTTCGAGCGAGCGTTCGAGATCTTTCAAGAAAGTTCTACCGCGGTTCGTTAAACGTTTCCCCTCATCACGATAAACGTCCAAAAATACTTGTGGATCGCCAAACGAGCGACGCGAACGCAGACAACGTGTGCAAGTCTCGCTCAAGCCCGTGTTTATAGCGCACTTTAAATGCTAAAAGCGGCTGCCTAGTTTTATCTTTTCTTCTCAACAAGTATTATATATTAGACGATGTCTACTCAGCCTACTCTTGAATTATTCAAAAGCCAGAAGATGCAGGCAAACAATTTTTGTAACTAAATCCCTATATCAAAAGCATCATCGCAAAAATTGAAGACCTGAATATGAAATCGTAGCAATTTTAAAATAAAAATTTTCAGGAAACAGAAAAATCTAAGATTTAATCATTTTTCTATTTTTTAATGTTCACCTTTAATTTTTTCGTTTTTAATTTATATTGGAAAATTCACATATTTTTCAAGATATATCATATCGCTCTCTTACTTCAAAAGTGAGTTTCATAATTCAAAAAATTAAATTTTCCAGAAAAGAGAAAAAACTATTTTCCAACTTGAAAATCGGCAAAAAATAATATCGGCAAAAAATATTTTTAATGGCATGATTAAATATCATATTACCATTTTAATAATTAAAAATCACTTTTTTTAAATTGTAACAATTTTGACGATTTTTTTCTATTATTTATTTCAAGTTGTGAAGATCTGAACCATTTTTTAAATAAAATTAATTTGACAATTTAATTTATTTTATTTCATTTAATAATAAGTTAATAAGTATTATTTCATTAAATAAATATTAATATTAAATATATATATTTAATATATATTATGTTAAATACATATATTTAATA
>Ga0157364_1003748_pt1 | contig 14873 bp, 7 predicted proteins | sample AttsexASBM2_FD_111476 | JGI IMG/M metagenome (GOLD analysis project Ga0157364, IMG submission 111476) | Fungus gardens microbial communities from leaf cutter ant in Ribeirão Preto, State of São Paulo, Brazil - Atta sexdens ASBM2 | ecosystem: Host-associated > Fungi > Mycelium > Unclassified ... | reverse complement strand
TATGTTTTGAACTGTATTCAAATACAATATGGCTTTTTTGATGTAACGATTATGATTTGTAAAGTAATACTATATTTATGCGAATTTGTACATATTGTATGAAAAACAGTTATCAACATGAAGTAGTTTTTTTTAACAGAATGAGAAAGTCGCATGTTAAAAAATTGGAGCATCGTATTATTTTGCGTTTCAAAATAATATAAATTCATCAATGGATTTACAGATGCGTAAATGCAAAGTAAAGAAATTTTTTCCCAAGATACCATTCTGTAAATATATTTGTTATAAAAAAATAAAATTGTTCAATCACTTACGTACAAATAGAAAAAGTCAAGAAGTCTTGGTTGATTAGCTATTGAAATTTGAAGTATTCACGAGTGGCCACGCAAGTAATGCTTGCCTCGGGTCTAGCAATAGTTTCGCGTTGAAACTATTCGTGAGATGATACACTGTCTAGTGTAGCGACAATAAATCCGAGGACGAAGATTTATGGCGCTGGGAGTGGTTTCGGACTTGATGCGTTAACATGCATTAACCCAAATACAAAAGCAACCACCGCGGGCGAAACGAGACCGAGTGCGAGACGAGTGTTCTTCTGTTCCTGTGCTTTGGTCCGATCTTTCGTGTTTGATCTCGAGATAGATTGGTGACGCGCGAAGAACGGAGTACCGTATAAAGTGAAGCGATTAGGGACATACTTTACGCTAAGTTGAGGAGGAACAACTAACCGAAAAATAGGTCGTTTCACTTTCTTCACGCGCAGTATAAAAACGATGGGCGGATTTTGTTACATTTTTCATTGTCTGCTCCTAATTACCGCGTATCGCGATAACTGTTAGCTGAGGCTAGAGGAGAGGTCACTAAATAAAATCATCGTGCGCCGCCTGATTGCGCTTTCGCGCTATAAATCACGATGTTAAGTCGCGTGCTAGCGCGCATCGAATTGCGCGGAAGTTAAACGCTAAAAACTAGGATTAAACTGACCCAATGCTAACGTGATTAATCGACTTAAGTCATGGAAAGTGGTATTATCCTGGAGGTAATAATTATTAGTTCGACGTTAGGCCGCGCTTTTACTATAAACCGAAGACGAAGTGCCGCTGTATTATTAACTATGTTCTTTTAATTTTCTAACAACGTAATTTGTTACTCGGCTTATTTAAATGCTAATAAACGTATATTAGCTACATATTTATCAATTAAGAAAAAAAAATTTAAAAAGAAATTTAAAAAAGAATAAAAAGAAGAATATTTAGTTTTTTAAATATTAAATTAAATTTTATTTTTAATTGTTTGATATTTCTTGTATTTTATATTTTTCATAAAATTATTCTAATTTATTGAAAAAAAAATCCAAAGAGCAGTTTATTAACATTTCTTTCAGAACTTTTTATTGTCTTAAGTCATTGTCTTTTATTGTCTTATTTTTATTGTCACCTAGTTTTTTTGGGGGGGGGAGGAAAGTATTTATTTATTGTTCTTAAGAAAAAAATTATGTTGCATTTGGAGAGGAAATTTTAGCATGATGGATGTAACTGTGTCAACTTTCCGTCGATAGAACTCTGAGATAAGATAAGGCTTCGAATCGCCAACCGCCAGAATGAATGATCAGTACAGTGGACGGTCTCTCGATTCCGACGACAGTCACTGCATAGAAAATAGTTTATCTCCTAGTTTATTCCTAGTTTTAGGAATACTCTTGGTGGCTGCATTTAGACGCATTGGACGGCGTGTGCAATAGCGGCATTCGATTGCGTATCGGTGACCTCGATCGTCTCTTCATGTATTTCTCGCTCCTATTATCTCTCTCTTTTTTTTCTCTTTCTCCCTCCTTCCTTTCCATTCAATTCGTTATGTCAATGATCCCACGCAGATCCGAGAGAAGGAAGCTGCTTTGCGCTCGCACGAGGTTCATTCGCTCAAGTGAATTATGAACTCTCCGATGTTATTAGCTGTAATGAGAAAATTATTTCTCGCCGATACACTTAACGTTCATCTCGACAATTATTTTCTTCTTACAGTTACATACGCAATTGTATTCCATTCACATTTATCTACCCTCTTTTAGTTTAATTGATCGAAAGACGTTCATTAGATGTTCTTGTTCCTTCAATCTCACTAGCATCAAAATTTTAAGGCGTTAATTCACATAATATCTATGAATATCACACTGAGCAAAGATTATCTGTAAATCTTGAAGTGAGCGGAAGTTATATAATATGAGAGTTTCTAATCTAAAAACAGATTTACGCGTATCGGCGTGTAATCTCTTTCAGCCGTCTCTATTACAGAAATATAATTGCGATTTTCTATCGCAAATCACTTGGACGTTTACTATTGCGCATAGTCTCGCGTGATGCCGCCGTATTCCCTTCCGCGAAATCCCGCGCTCGGGATACCCGATTCTCAGGTTCGTATAAATTTGTTTACTCTAAATTATGACTCTAATAGATACGGTCGCGTGTCTCTCGACCGTTTCTTCGTTGGTGCATCGCACAAAGAATTAACATTATCTCCGAACGGAGGCAGCCGGTCTCGTCAGCTATTTTTCTCGCGTGATAATCGGCAATTACAACTAACTCTGTATCGATCAGTGGCGATCGATGGCCCAGATTATCTGTCAATGATTTCGAACTTGATCGTTTTGACTCCTACAAGAAATTAGAAATCATCTCCGTTTGAGAAACAGCTCGAAGGGAAGCATGATGGCGGATTCGCGGTGATACATATAAGCTACATATAATTTGCATAAATAATATCCATCGATCTATTGGCCGATAATCACTTCCCGTTTATTATTCTGAGATACGTACGCTACTTAATTATAATTATTATTGACAACTAATTTCTCGCAATTGTTAGGACCGCCACGATAATGTCCCGTTGCGTTATTTTACTGCGATGAATAAATATAATTCGATAGACAGAAGAGCGACGCGCTTGAAATGAATTAAAGAAAATCGGGGAAACGATATTTCCAACTGCTCATATTCTCGTTATGCTGTTTCTTAGTAATGAAACAAATAGATAAATATGATCGAACGTGATTTATGACTCTATTGATAAAATAATGATAAAGTAATAAAATCGAGCGCTTGCCCTAGCGGAAGTTCCTATCGCGAGAAATAAAACGATACCAGCTTCCGTTAATTCATGAGTAGGGGAGTGGTATTTTATATCATAATCAGCTGTGTGGGGTGTATTAATCGTTATTATTACATAGATATTGCGCGCACGAAGGTGTACATTATTTTTTTTGTCGATATCTAACCTATATACATAACTTGTATTCAGAACGTGGTTATGACGATGTAGAATGCATTTAGCATATAGTGTTCATATTACATATATTAGTAGTATATTTTAGAATAACATATATATATATATATATATATATATATATACACAATTAATGTATAACATAAAATAAAATTGAATAAATAAAAGCGCGTACTTATCGATAAAAGTATATTACGTTCTGAATATAGGCCACGATGTCCTGCTGGCAATTTGATTTGCTTAATCACAAAATTAATCGCAAACTGACTAATATGATAAGTTTGAATAATAATATAAAACTCAATGCAGAGACAAATGTATAAGAGACATAAATACATTAAAAATTAGATTAAAATTTTTTATTTTTGATGAAGAAGGATTTTTGTCTCCGTGATTTTCTTTTGTAAATAAATTATGCAATTTCTCGCATTAATAGAACTTACAGTCAACGGAGAATTAAAGCACATAAGAAATCGGATAATCAATACCTTGTAGCTTATACATTGTTTCAACTATGTTAGATACTATGAAAGAACAATATGGTATGCTTATATTATTGACCATTGGCTCGATGATTACTGCGATGAAGATTTACGTATTTATTCAGATAACTATTTCTTTCACAGTTTTCCACAGAAGGCGATATAGAGCGATGAAAGAGAAACTGAGAAGAGGCTTCGCATTTCTTTTACAATTCCGTCGGAGTGATGGATGAGTTCTTCGGAGAACTGTCGTCGATAAATCACCGATAACCGTGTTTTTTTAACAGTTTGTCTTTGTTTTTGCCGTTGCGCCGACAATGCCTCCCGTAAAATTGCATTTGTGGCGGCGTCATGTCCGTTGTCTCGTAAAATGTACACGCCTATGGACGTCATTACCACGTAATTAACACTCTCCCCTTCTCCTGTTCCATTCCTCAGCAGCGTAATGAGTTCGAGCGTGGAAATTTGCATGTGAATCTCACTACCGCTGCCGACATACCGCAAAACCGCATCCGCGAAATCATTCTCCGTTTCGAGCTACGCGGACAGAAGAGAAGACCGGTCTATTATTTGTGTATGTGCGGACGCAATCGCGTGAATGCACCTGGTAGTAAAATTGGGTCGCGTGTCACGTCTGTCATCGCCGTTCCGTAAACGTAAAAGTGAACTTCCGATTATGTTTTTAACGTAAACGATAGTAGATTCGTTTGATGTTCGAACTATGTGAAAAATGATATTGTTGATTGAATACAGCCTCCGGTAGAACAATTCCGGAGCAGATAGCCATACGAAGAGAGACGGCCATTGTGGATTCTCCGGTAATTGCCGATATGATATGCATGAATAGTTAGTAAACGTCATGGTGATTGATTGGAATTGCTTTGCGATTAGCAGCACTTTAGCGGATATCAATACGTTTTTTACTCGAATTTTTCTCCTGTTTAAAATTATTTTTCAATTAAATGAAATTAAAAGTTAGCTTCAAATCAATGACAAAATGGAAATTTATATAACTTTGTGAAAAATAATCGTAAAATGATTTTCAAAGACAAAGAAAATTTATTTTTAAAAGCCTAAAGATTCTACCTTCATATCTTATTAAATTTGTCTCGGTTAACAAAATTTATTCAAGAAATTTTTGCTCACTATTTCCAAATCGAGATCGCGAAAAGTTAATAGAAAGTTTCAACTTTCACGCATAGAGTTGAAAAAAAATTATTTTTAATTGATTTGAAACAAAGTTTAAAGTCTCCTTTTTAAAATATTCTTTAAGAAATTAAAATATAATTTTTTGTTGTCGAGTTATCGCGGTTTGAAATGGCCAGTATATTTCACCTTTTCATCATTAGAAATAGCGTCTCAGAAATTAACGTTTCTGTAAATCAGACACTAGAAGAAATAATAACAGTTTGAATATATATCAAGGTGTAAGTGGTTACAGACTTTTATAAGCGGCTGGACACATTAAGAGAATTCGCAATTTATGTTTCAGAGATGGAAGTGGATAATACTATCTTACGTGCTCCAATTAATTCTAAAAATAAAATTATATGAACAAATTTCTAATCTGATCGCATAACTTTCATAGATAGAGTTCTCTCGCAAATTCAAATTACACTCACAATACAACTCATTTTACTCGCGTACTTGCATGCGGAACGGTCCACGTGCGTTTCGCGTGGCATCTGCAGCAGACACGTTCCTGTTGAGACAAACGTGGCACGTCGTAGCTTCTCACGTGCGCACGGCGAGAACTAATTGATCGTATCTCCGCGCGTGTTTAATAGCCAAGCGCTTTTACTGCATCGGAGTAAAGTCGGTGCGGCCGACATGGGCAAGATCATGGACGGCAAATGAATCGCGTCCCGATTTCGCTGCGGATCAATTTACCTAACAAGAGCGAGGACGCGATAAAGTTGAACCGTCGCGAGGCCGAGCGAACCCGTAATTAACGTCTCTGGTGAAACGTCTTATAATCGCTTAATAAGCGTCCGTGTGCAAATAGCGTGCGTTAATTGAGTACATCCAGGGCGTTGTGTGGCCGGCAATTAGCGCGAAAACTATGATGCCTCTCAGTACGATAGTTCGCAATACTACGTGGGAAAATTCTTCGTAACCGGTTTAATGATCGGCATTAAATGTCTACAAGTGTAAACGATAAACTTTTTCCGCGCGTTTCGCGGAGAATAGTCCAATCCACTCGTGTTAATAATGCGCCAGTAGTAATCAGCGTTAATTACATTGTCACCGATCTTGAAGAAAAGGAAAAGAAAAGAAAGAAAGTGAGAGAAGGGGGGAAGAGAGGAGAGAGCAGCATATAGAAAAAAGGCAAATCGAGTAGCATTGGTTTACGCTTGATTACATTTCTCACGAGATCTCTGGCGCGCAGAGATTCTGCATAAGTGAATGCACTTTGACGAGACGCCGCTCACGCTCGCTTACTTTCGATTATTTCTGCGCCGTCATGAATGAGACGTCCGGTATTCGCGCCGGCTACTCGCGGTAGTAACGCTATTTAAAATGCCGACGTGAGATACATATTATTCGACGTGTTACTCATGAAGGTAGAAAGTGGTCGATCGTCCGCGATGCGTATATATGCTGAAGAAGAGGCGAATATGCGTGCATTTCGCCGTTCACCTTCGCTGGTCTCTGACAGAAGGTGACGAGGGTTAAAAGGTGGAATTAGAGGGAGCCTCTCAACGGAAGGTCAAGCTCGTGGGCTAGCACAATCTAATGTTCGTTTCTGTGCATGCGTGCACGTGCGGTATACGCACGTGCGTGATGAACGTCCTCGCCATCGGGCCACCGATGAGCACGTTTCCATCGCGATTAATCGATAAACGCGCTTCGTTTCGGTAGCGAACGCGCGCTTCGATCGATCTTTGTATCTCATAAAGCGGATATTAATCGTAGAGACGTATTTAATGGTTTGATGAAGCATACCGGCATTATTCATCATAGAAAGATGTATTTTTATTTCTATATAATTCAGCATGACGTGCATGTTTGTTTAACAGAAGAAATTGAATGTCGAATGCTACTACTCGAATGCTAATACGCTAAAATTATATAATTAATTATTTAACATTTTATAATATTCATTTTTTAATATTCAGTTATGAATATTAATATATGTATCCCTCAAGCATTATGATATTATATATAACACTTATAAAAGCTAATTAATATAATTAATTATTTAACATTTCAGTATGTAATGTTTATTCGTTAATATTAATTAAGATTTTAATGCGTAATATTAGTAATATTAATAATGGAAGTGAAAATCAAGATTCATTGCTAAGATATTTGTTTGAGAAAAGAAATAAAAAAATTCTTTCAATTTATAATAAAAAGATTCAATTACAAAATGAATTCAATTATAGGTCTGTCAGTTGGTTTCCAATTCTTCATAGAGTTATTTGATCTTATTTGGAGATGAACCAATCTCGATGAATCACATCGAGATTCGTTTAACTGTCAATTTTGTATGGCCGACCCTACACTATTGGATCCAATTATCGATTTCTGCTGGTATTCGATTCAACTGTCAATTGAAATGCAAATGATTAAGGGACATCCTTGTTATTGCGGATTGTGGTAGTAACAAGAGCCTTTGTTCTGGTTTCAGGAACCAAAAAGCGAGTTGACGAAGTAGCATCACCAAGGACTATCCACGACTTGCCAGAACACGTTCTCACATGTGGCCTGTCACTTCCCGGTAAGCATTTAAAAAATACAATTTTTTCTGAGAAAAAGTTAATGATGATAATTTTTATCATAATTATCTGTGACAAAAGATATTAGATTTGTATTATACATCGAAACTCGAAATTTAAAAAGCGGAAAAATTTGAAACGATAATTTTCAACATTTTTACGATTCTTAAATTATTGCTAAATATCTATCTGGAATCTATATATTCCAGATTATTTAAAGAGAAATAAGATTATTGATCTCCAAATTTAAACATTTTTATCGTGATAGTCGACTGCGCTTTTGTTGTAAGCCTTTGTTTCGCGTTGAGGTGCTCCACATAGAGGTAACAGCAGAAACACATGAACTTACGCCACACACGCGACTCTATGTTGCGGAAGATAACAACACGCGGTGACCGCGGAGGAGTATGCGGAAGCTAGGACACACCCATCCACCACATAGGGCTCCTAAGCTTGGTTCACACGCCCCCGCATCTTCTACTCGTTCTGTGCATCTATTTACGTACTTCGTCGAGTACCGGCAGATACTTCCACAGCAGGCCGTTTCTCTCCCTTCTACCGTGATTCTGCCTTGTCGAGTGCGCCATTCTCTCGGCCGTTCTCCTTGCTCTTCGTTCCGCATTGTCCTTTTCTCTCCCTTTCCGTGAGGCTCAGCTGGTCGGATCTGCAGATATCTAACTGTATTCCCGTAGTTGGCGCAGTTGTTGCTCTCTGTCGTCGATTAGCGCACGGCGGGAAGAGGTAGTCGCTAGACGATAGCTGAAAGGAGCCTGACCAAAGATTAACCCGCTAGTGTTCGCATCACGAAACACGCTTTGCCTTAAATTACCATAGAGAGTAATGATTGTTTAAAGTATTTAAATGAGCGTATGCATATATTCCATGTTCATTGCTACCAATGTAGATTAACTTTAATCTTGATTTATCTTATTTTTTTTCTTCTAGTTCTGAAAATTAAAAAAGAATTTGATAAAAAGTTAGATATTATTAGATAAAAAGTAAATTAATCTAAGATTAAATTTAATCTACATTGATAGAAATAGACCTGGATAAACTCAAAATAATTAAACAAAAATAATATTATACCAAATATTTTTTTGCAGTATATGAGAACTCATAGAATTTATTCATAAAATTTATTTATAAGGGCACAAAAGAAAGTCTTGAATGCAAGAGTCAGTTGCGAGATATAATCATTACTGTCGAACGAATATTATCTGAGCATTCGATTTTCCTAGTACAGTAAATGCGATCATTGTGATGATTATCGCGTTATCTCGTGATATTAATCTACTAGGATCGATTAAAAACAATATGTAATATTTTTATGATATGAAACGGAGAAATCACTTCATTGAACTTTGCTTTAGATCAAGTAAAATCTCCATTTTTTTCGGCATATCTAATATATCGTTCACGTAACGAGTCCCTCCTTCAAAGCGGCGTCCTGCAACGGTAATCGGGTGAAAGGGAAAAGCGCACTCGGCCGCTTTAATTGCAACCGAGTGTGGGATATACGCGACTCTTTTGTGTCTCGATTAAGGAGGAAACCCCTCGCAACAACATTAACGTTAACTATCCACTTACTTGAACATGAGCTACACGCTCAGTTCGCACGCCTTCGTGTTTCTCGTGCGTCCATCCATTTATATCCTCTTCTCGTAAAAGGGCCAACGGTCCCTTCCGCCTCTCTCCGTCTCAATGAATGCACTTCTCTGTTTCTCTATGTCTCACACACGTACACTGTTTCGTATATCGCCATACACTCCTCTTCCCGCTACCTTTTCTTACCTTCTGGTATCACCTCAGTGTTCATGCTCCCTTCGCGTGCCTCGTATTCTCCCTCTGCTCCTTTCTTCCGCCCGTCTTCGTGGCTCGCTCAGCTGGCCGGATCCACGTATGTCTAACTGTATCCCGTAGTTGGCAAAGCTGCCGCTTTGTCGCCGATTAGCTGACTGGTACGCGGGCAGGCAGAGACGATGGGCGACGATCTAATGGGCTCCGGCGTGCTTCGAACTAGAGAAATAAACGGTAAGAAACACGTCGTGCCATTAGTTGTTAATTTTAATTACAGTAAAACACACGCGGCACTTCTTACGGGACTCGGTACGATCGCGCGAGACCCTTAGAGGTGAATTGCCCTTTCGCAGCTAGATAAAAGCGAATTTACACAGTTTACATTAAATGATCATCTCCGATGACTCATGAAAAGCGAATGTAATGAACAATTAAGTATTTTTTTAAGGGAATAATTAGAGAAATGGACTATATTAGTGTGTAATATAATTCGCAAATGTAATCTTTTAAAAAATCGAGTTAAATATGCCAATTATAAATCATTCAATGTGTTTTTTACACTTTTGATTGATAATCTTATCTGTTATTAACTTTTATAGGATGGTAAAGCCGTTATATTATATCAAAATAATACCACACAGTGGCATTATGTTGAAATAATGTTATATTTTGAGCAAAGAATACAACGAGATAATGAATTATCTTAATTAATAAATCTTAATTTAATAAAGGGAAAAACTATAAGATTTAAAAAATACTTCCGTCCCTTTTAGATAAATAATAGAGCAAAGAGAATTTCGTTTTTTTTCTTTTTTTTTTTAATTGTATACGTTACCTATTTTTTGTTCGCTGTGGATGATTGTTAAACTAAAAAATCATGCAGATTCAGGCAGATCCTCGCGAAAGTATTTTCTGACCGTTCTTCGGCTCGACCCACGTATCTTCGTACTTCACATTCCCGCACCTATTTATACTGCCTTTCTTTTCCAAAGGTAGTTCCTCGCGTGTCTCGTTAGGCTCTTCTCGTTTCTCTTTCTCCATCCATCGATTCCGCCTTCAGTGCTCGACGCTTGCGGTGTTCTTCTCGTCTGGTCGTGCTCACTTCCTTCATTCCGCCACCTTGATTGCAACAAGCGCGCGTTGTTTCGGTTTCGTGGGATCCCGTTGGAGCTACCCGCGGGGCTCAGTTTCCGACTCGTCTCGAGCAATCTCCGCGAGATTTTCCGACCGTCTCACGTCGCTCCGATCTTCTACACTTTAATGTTTACATGTTCACGTTGCATGTACCATTCCTCCTGTGATACCAATGCAGTACGTGATGAGAACGTAAGAATTTACGAGAAAGTCTACTGTTGACAATCTGCCAGGCGGAAGCGCACTCTGTCCGTTCAAGAAATCTAAACGCTATCTTTTAGATAATCACCTATTGTGCAAAATCACACAGGATGCAAAGACTTTATATGAGCGCATAACGTGCTTATTCTACTCACTCTTGAAATAACAGTGCATGCATGGGTATGATGATCGTCAATTGCTCGGCTAAATAAGAAGAACACTAACAAAATTATCTTTCAGCTTGTTAGAAGTATAGTTGCATTTTTGGCATATTTATAATGTAAACGTTGTTATTTTTATCTTAATGATAGCTGCGCTTCTTCGCTTTGGCAAGCAATACTACTAACAATATTTTTTATCGTCACAGATGTCTGGTTTATAAAAATAAAAGGATTTGTAATATTTTATGGATAATGAGTAGGAGTATTATTTAATCATTATTGCTTTTATGTTGTAAGAAATATTTGATTTATCTTGACATGAGCACGGGATATAAACTATGTAAAAATATGTATTGAAAGTTAAACACAAATAGCTAATTCGCTTCCCTAGCCATCGTCTAATGTTACAAGTCTCAAGTCTTCATACGAAGTGGGTCTCTCAGTACGTCATCTGAACAGGCTTCCTCGTCATTGATTCTTCGCGTTCTTCAAGCAACGGCAGCTCAAGACTCCCTTGTTATATCCTCTCCTTTCTCCCTAGTCATTTCCTTTCCTCTTCCCACGGATTCCCTGCTGGAGAGATCATCGGGTGCCTAACTGTAATCCCGTAGTTGGCGAAGCTGCCGCTTTGTCGCCGATTAGCTGGTCGGAGCTTGTGCCTGGCTGAGCCGCGGTCGCTTTAAAAGAGGTGGGACGGAGCAGGAAGAGGAAGCGCAGGAGATCGCAGCGTCGTGCCGCGTTTACGCCCGCCGGGCAAAGAGGTGCAAGTACGACAAACGACCGCGGCCGAAGTTCAAGCGGGTGCTTCGAGAGAGTCGGATTGGAGGGCATTAACGAGCTCGCTGGTACGGTGACGGTCTTTGCGATCGTCACGTATTTTCTTACCATCGCTTTTTCTGCAGCTCTTATAGACGGGAAATTTGCGGAAGCAGACTCGTGCACGATCGAAATTTTGCTATCTAGTTCTTGCTTGATTAAATCTAATCCACATATGAGAAGGTTTGGTCAATTAGCAAACTCATTCCACGTCCATTGACTTAATTCGTCAACTCGATTAGGCATATCCGCATAAATTATCGGGAAAACGTTGCCACGTCAAGAGAAATCGTTTCGACTCGATTTGTGCCAGGAATCGTAGATTTATAAGGTAGCTCTCCGCGTGGCGCGTACACGATCGCAGCAGGTGAGCAGAGTGTGTAATAGAATCCTCGAGAGCAGCGAGAAATTATACAGGGTGTTTCATAAAGTTTGCATGGAATTTTATCGATTTTTCGATATACTTAAAGTGAGAGATTTTCTTATATCAAAATTCAAGATTTAACGTTCAAGACGAGAGATTTAACGTTCAAAGAGAGAATGAGAGAGATTAAAGCAAATGTAATTTTAGGAACGCAACCAGTTAATTAGTGTAGTTAATTACAGATTTTGATAACATCCTGCAAAGTTTATAATTACATAAATATTTAATATTAAAAAAGAATAAAAGTATTCTATCAAATGTTTCTTAAATATTAACTTTTGTACAAAGTTTATGAAGCACTCTGTACTTTGTGCTCTGAGAAGCGTGATATATCAGTGTGATAGCAGCTGGATATCCTCGTTAAATTAGACGAAGAACGAACGACGACTAGGTCGAGCAGCGGTGTAAATTGTGACACCCTGTACGTATTTACACGTGGTGTGATTTATGATTTTATGCAGGTCGAACTATGTCTGCGAATCGTACGTGTGGCAAGACGATTGCCCGTGCCTCTTCTTCACAGGGTTCAAACTAATGCGCAGATCAAACTGATTCGCCCAACTCGAACTCGCTGCATGCTAACCCGCCACAAGTCTCGTGAAAGCGGTCGGCTGTTTACGACCTCTCTCGCTCAACGATAAAGTCGTTCACGGCGGCACATCGCCGTCGTGGTGACTTGGCCGAGACTAATCTTCGTCTGGCAATATGCACACAGACGGAAGATCGAGCGTAATATGGGATTATTTAAGCGGTTGAAAAGGTAAATACATGATTGTTTAAGATCGGTTTCACTTGTGTGTTGATTATAACCGATTTTAGTTTTAATAGGCTGACTGCTATATGCAACTTTCGATTACTTCCGTAAAAATCTAGTTGAAAGTTATATGTCTAACGTTATGATGTGGCAACTTTTCCAATATACCTGCTGAGTCGAACTGCTTTTCATTGTCAGTTAATTAAATTTAGGAATTTTCTAAACATAATTGGTTGCGTTTTATACATATTGAAATCTTTTATGTATACTGTGGCTTATTGTTTTGTACACTATATATAACTGTGTCATATTCAGTAGCATTAATGCGTAAGAGTTGTATAATTACTATTTTGTAAATTAATTTATTACTTCGGAACACAACGGTTTTCCTAGGGAATTTTATTTCATTGAGATAGACAAAATTGCGGTTTGCAATTTGGCATACTGTATTTAGGATCAGACACTTTTAACAGGTGAATATATCAGGTATGCAAAAGAGGAAGTGAAGATCCGGCACGGAAGATCCATATCACTGCCTACGGCCAATGCTACTAGACGAACATTTGCGATAGGTAGATGTACTGGAATGGTAGACACTAAAGATATACTAAAGGTGATTAAGTAGATACGGCGGGAAAATATGATTACACACGGCCGAAACGATTAATCCAATCTAAGATGATCAGGTGGTAGTATTTAGACTTTTCTAGCATCAATATTAATTAAGATCATACATTTGAATAGAACTATATATTTATAACCGTACGTATTTTATCCTTATAAGAAAGTATATTCATGTTTTATTGTTTAAATAATAGCGATCCAAGAGAAGCATAGCAATACTTAGCAAAGAAAAAAATATGAAATATTTATAAATAAAATATTTGAATTATTAATTAAAAATAGAAAATCAATAAATTATTATATCTCTGTAATTTAACTCTCCATGTGTAATCATATTTTTATTCCTTCCGTCTAGCTTAAGTTCTTTTCTTTAGTGTTTTAGGCTTTCAAAAGATGAAAACATATTTTTTAACATATCTGTTACATTACGAAATAGTTTTTTAATGAGATTTTTTAATGAGAGAAAACCGGATTTTGTCTTCCTTTATTTCGAAGAAATTTAAGAATGAAATGTTACGTCAAAAAAGATTCAGATTGGCAGACGAAAGTCTTGATAATATATCTTGATAATATATCTTGAAATCTATTCTGTATTGCACACATAATATATACAGAGTAATTAAAAAGTAATTTATTGTTTTTTGAATTGTTATTACATTGAAAGCGTGTTTTTACGTTATGTGTGTCGCGTTCGCGATTATTGTTTTATTATAATTGATGCTTTGGGAACAATTCGAAAACGCCGGTGATAATCCCATTCGTTGTATTACGAAAGTCGACCCACGCGCTAATAGCGCATGCGGGTATTTAAATCGAGTACCATCATATCCGGCGTTTCATAGCCGTCATCGATCGATCGCGTTTAACTAGTCGAGCGTATCGACCGGTACTCTCGCGGGCCTAATTACATGGAAGTATTTTATTATCGTGACACCGTATGCCGCCCGCCATGAATCAATGGCCATTTATTGTACGGTAACGTACACACGCTTTGATGCGTGCCTGACCAGTAACAGGAGGCTCGTGGCCTTCATGTGGGCGGAATAGGCTAGAGAGTGCACATCGTCCTCAGAAAAATGGCGATGTGTGTGTTGCGCGCATCGGGACCGCGATAATTTATCACGCGTGGAAAATAGCGAAAATTTACGTCTCTTCCGCGTCTCACCGCCCGCGTATGGACGAGTTATGATAATAAACGTATTTATGAGAAGGGGATTTCTCGTGCCGGCTCGAATCGCGCCCCGAGTTTATTAGCCTAATTAGTTATGCATGGTTTACGGTACATTATGCGTTATTTCGAGCGTGCGAGCTTCGAGCGACGTAATAATTAAATACGTAGCAAGAGAAGGTGGGGACTACACACACACACACACACACACACACACACACACACACACACACACACACACACACACACACACACACACACACACACACACACAATATACCATAATTTAACACTACATATTATATATATAC
>Ga0157364_1003747_pt1 | contig 14873 bp, 16 predicted proteins | sample AttsexASBM2_FD_111476 | JGI IMG/M metagenome (GOLD analysis project Ga0157364, IMG submission 111476) | Fungus gardens microbial communities from leaf cutter ant in Ribeirão Preto, State of São Paulo, Brazil - Atta sexdens ASBM2 | ecosystem: Host-associated > Fungi > Mycelium > Unclassified ... | reverse complement strand
TTGCATGATTGAACTTGCGTTGGAAAGTGCTTATCAATCCATTTACAACAATATATAATATGTCTCAAAGTAATAAGTATTGGTAGAGATACAAGTATATTAATGTAGTGACATAATTAGTTACCTTCTAAAATTAGCCTGACAGCTGCTATGACGGATGACAGCTCCCATAAGGTATGAGTTTTGATCATGTGATGGCAACAGCTTGTACACAGACCATTACTCTTTTGTATATATACTTTTGTGTCTGAGGATTAAACCTCAGACTTAACAATATCAATTTACATCAATTATTCCTGTTGATACTACTCATCACCTATTATCATTATCTCCTTATACTGAACCTCTGAAACACCATTAAGTTCAAGTATCACAACCAGTGAGCAGCTTATTTGTGATAGGATCCCTACATCTAAACTTGCTTATGTTACCAACTTGGTATCTGACTTCCATATTGTATATCCTGCCAAGCCTGGTCCACTCCCTTTATCATGATCATGCTGTTGTACTTGTCCCCTGCCTCTGTACACTTCTAATAGGTATTCTTTTATCATTTTCTTAGTATATTTTATTTGCTTACTTTTATTTAACCTTAGCTTTAGTGTACTTTATGGAGTTTTCTTTTTAAATTTTTGGAATCTATTTTTATTTCAATTTCTTGATTTTCTTACTTACATAGTATAGGCATATCAAAACCAGGAAAATGAAATTCAAAATTAAAACAAAAAAAACAAAACACTACTACTCTAGCAGGAAACAGATAACTGGGTTTCCTTCCTTATCTTCTCCTGACTTTCCCCTAAGCCATCCTTGGACTCTTTCTTATTATCTCTACTTTCTTCCTTGCTCTCCTCTTTATTCTCCTCTCTCAAACCCCATCTCTGCTCCACTATGGCCCTAATCCTTGCTAATTGGGCTATGATCTTTTCCTGACCCTTTATCAAGTTCTGAAGGGACTTCCCTATGCTTTGGTATTCTTCTATGAGCTCTTGGAGTACTCTTTTGATAGCACTTAAGACTCTGCCATAGGTAGAGATCATGGCTAGAGTGTTAGTATTAATATGTGGGATATACCACTGCTTAATGGTGATATATCTGTCATAGGCAAGAGAACAACTAGGAAGGGATCACTATTAGTAGAGAAAAATAAAAATAAAAATCTGTTACTTACCTTGAATTGTGTACTAGACAATCTTGCCTGGTGCACACATATTTTTCACAGAGGTTAGTGCTCCTCATCTTAATCCCAGCATCACTATGGTACTTTGCTGGTTTCTTCTCTTTAGCCTTCTTAGAAGGCCATGTCTTCTTCTCATATCCTGGAGTAACCTTCTTATGCTTAGATTCTGTATTCTGGGAGCCTTCAGCTCCCTCATTTAAGACAGTATTCTCTTCTAATACCTTGTTCCAGAGTTATTAGATATACTCCAACCTTCTCTTCTTCTTCTTCTTCATAAGCTCCTGTTTTTTTAGCCTCTTCCCTCACCTTGGCCTTTATCTCTTTTCTTGCTTTTTGAGCAGCATACTAAATATAGTGGGCTTTTGCTACAGATGGACCAGGAGCTGTTGCTCTTCCTCATGTGTGTACTGTATCTCTTGTCACTGCTCTTCAAGTATCTCAGCATTGTTTTGCAAAATATCAGAAAGAATGGGAGAAGACATAGTATTATAGAAGAAAGGCAAAAACTTCTCTTTTCTGTTTATGTATTATTGACCTAGGTACTATTATGGGCTTCTTTGGATAAATTTAATAGAACTTCAAAGGCTCAGTTCTAAGAGGAGAATACTGTTATATACTAAGTCCACCCATCCAGAAAATACATCTCTGCAGTAATAATGTCCTATCAATATCTAATCTACAAGCCTGCCTTCCTTGCAATATGCTCTTGTGGCAGTAATACAACAATTCAGATATTCTGTCTTTCATAACAGGGATACTCCTATCCAACTTGGTCTTTCATGGCAGAGTCATACTTCTATTAGTGTTCCACCACTGAAACCCCAAGCATTTCCTATAGACAGTCCTTGTATATAAGACTAGTAGTTATACTGTAATTTACTAGTCTGATAATTGACAAAGATAATTCTTATTGAACTTGATCTCTGGTGTTCAATAATGACATACCAATCAGCACTCACTCTTATCTTAGACTTTTTCCTCTTATCTGAAGTTGAGACCATGTAGCAGACAGACAGTACAGCATATAAGCTAAAGCCAAGATTATTCCACAAGTCCACATATTTCCAAGTTTACAAGGTAGACTTTCACTCCCAGTGTGAATATAGTAAATACTTATCTGATGTCAACTAGGGGCATATAGTGATAATTGGATAGGTGCAGAAAGTGGTTAGGGCTAAGCAGAAAGAGTATTAGAAAAAGTATAGAAATCTCTGTATTTTTGGGATCAGACTTCAAATGTAGAAGTTGGTGTTGCAAACTCTAAGTTTTTGGGATTGGACATTGGATTTTATGGTCCTTATATACCATTAATATATGATATGATATTATTGTTCCAGAATCTTTTATATCTTTCTATATGATATGTGATTGTATGACTTGTGATCTATATGACTTGATGTGTGACAGTTGTGACAGTTATGTGTGACATCATACTAACCCCTAACTCTAAGTCTGAAAATAAGAAAAATAAATAGAAAATAAAATAAAAATAAGAAAAAATGAAAATAAATAGAGTATACTATATTTAACTCTAGAATGTAGAGCTTGGAGAATAAGATGACTATAGGGTTGACTTGGGCTTCTGCAGATGCTATAGAGTCAAATTTAGATGAAGTAGAGAGCATCTTTACACTAAGTTCTTTGTACTCAACATTACTTTATTATTTTTCTTCTATACTTCTACTTTCTTTTGCTTTTTATTTGCTTGTTGCTTTATATTTTCTAGGCCAACTTCAATGATGTTTTTGCTTTCTTTTATATCTTTCTTATTTTCTCTACAAATTCTGTTGTTGTCTCTACCTTTCTCTTCATTTTAATATATACTTTTATTTGTAGCTTTCTTCTATACTTTTTGATGAACAGTAAAACTTAAATTGCTGTATAAACTTTGCTGTTGACAGCAAAATTCTGTTATAGCCAGTCATTCAGACTAGTTCTTTTGTCTATGATTCACAAAGAGCTACAAGTGCTGCTCTAGTTCTTGGTTTATATACTTGATTTGTCCATCTTTTTGAGGATGGAATGTCATAGATAATTTTGTCTAAATTTGATTCAATTCCTTTGTTAGATCCAGTATAAACTGGGAACCTCTGTCTGATATTACACTGTCTGATAGCTTATATAGCTTTTATACATTATCTTTAAACAGTCTTGCTAACCCTTCTACTAATGTTTCTTTTGTGGTTGTTATAGAGTGTATCATTTTTGACAACCTATTGTACACTACCAAGATTGTATTCTTTCTTACTACTAATAGTAACTTTGTAATAAAGTTTACTAACAGATATGTCTATAGTTTCTCTAGGACTTCATTTGCTATCAGTTTCTCTGCTGGAGATTCTATTTTGTTCTTTATTCTTTAGTATAAATCATAATTTTCCACATATCTCCTTATTATTGTTGGAGTTACAAACTTCATTCAGCTTGTATCTCCATAACTAGTGGACCAATTTTCACAAACTAAGTTGTGCTGGAAAGCTCTAAAAAAGGGCTATCTGCACATATGCAGGATGTACAAAAGTGACAATAAACAATCAAGATATCAGACCATCAGTAGCTATAAAAGCTTCATTGGCTAATATCTCATGAATGGCTAGACAGATTCATATGATTGAACTTACATTAGAAGGCACTTATCAAATAGTTTCTAATAATATATCATACATTATATAGAGATCAGTATTCATAGAGATACAAACATATTAATATAGTAACATAATTAGTTATCTTCTAAAATTAGTCTAACATCTGCTATGACAGATAACAGCCTCTATCAGGTACAAGTTTTGATCATGTGATGGAAATATCTTACACACAGACCATCACTCTTTTGTATATATATCTCTGTGTTTGAGAATTAGTTCTTAGACTTAATAACATCATTTTCTAAATCATTCCTAAACCTCTAAGAATGTACCTAAGGATTAGATATCACAAAGAAGTGAGTAGTTTATTTTATGATAGTTGGCTACCAATAGTTTCTTATTACTCACTTTGTTTTCTACTTCTCTTTACATTTAGCAAGAATAGAAGCAATGAGAAGACAAGTAGCAGAATTAATAGAGAAAATAAGACAAAAAGAAGAAAAAAGATACAAAGAAGTTAATAAAGAGTAAATTGTAATAGTAAATATTCAGTGGAAAAGAAGAAGTAGTAGTATAATTATGCTAACTCTTTTACTGAGATTTCTTCTGTCATTGTCACAAAATATGCTATTTTTTTGATAACTTATTGCAGACTACTAGGATTGTATTCTTTATTTATATATGCAAGAAGAAATAGAAATAGCAGAAGTATAGAAGAACAATTTGATAAAAGGATTAGATGTAATAAATGAATATATTAATGTAGAAAAGGAACTTTCCTATTAATGAAAAGTAAAAAAGAAGTTTGGACATGTAAGCAAGGAAGATAGGAAGATAGAAAAGTTGAAATTGTATAATAAGTAGAATGGAGATATTATTATTATAAAAGAAAAATCATATGGTGAAGGAGTGTTAGAATACAAGAGAGATGAAAACAGGTGAAAAGAAGGTAAAAACAAAGAAAGAGAAGAAGCTGCTAGTATTAAACCAGTTTTTAATTCTAGATAGTATGGATAATAAAGAAATAGGAAAAAAATTGAGAGAGGTACAATGAAGTCATTGAGAGAAGTATAGATAAAGGTTGGAGGAACTGAACACTTATAAGAGTATTACAGTAGATATACTATTAGATAATAGAGCAATAGAGTTGTTTATAGACTTTAAATTTGCAAGAGAGCAGAGTTAGATAAATTGGAGTGGGCAATACTAGTTAAGAATGTGGATAGAATGTTAAATATAGGAAGATCAGTTATATATAAAGTAGAGATAAATATTTGTTTTAAGAGACATATAGAAAAAGCAAAAATAGATATGTACAATATAAAAAAGATAAATGTAATCCTGGGCATGCTATGGCTATGTTATAGACTAACTTTTGAAACTTCTGAAACTTTCACTTTCTAACTTCCAGTTAGGACTCTAACTATGCTTATATATACTTCTATATTAATACTCATTCATATGCAAATTAGTCTCTTGTATTTTATTTTCTAATAACTCATTACCTAGAATTATCTCTATAATATCTCTTTAGTTATCTTCTATACTACTATTTCCTAGCCACAGTTCCAATTATAAACTTAGTATATAAGTCCAAGTAAATACTTCTCTGACAAAATACTTGACTAAGACTTGACTAATTAGTCTTTTTTAAAATCTCATCACCCAAAATTATGACCATGTGACAGACAGTGAACACAATGTTAGAGTTGAAGATAATAAACTGTATTTATTTATTTTTATTTTCTCATTTTTATTTTATTTTCTATTCATTTCTTATCTTTGGACTTAGAGTTAGAGGTTAGTATGATATTATATATAACTGTTAAAAACTGTCACTGTCACAAGTCACAATAGAATATTGTAGAAGATCATGGAAAGAGATGATATTATACAGCATATTTTATACATATTAACTTTAAGGATAATATATGGCCCTTTAGAGTAGGCTAATGGAACTGTAATATAGACCAGTAGTCTAGCATATATAAGATAAACAATTTTGTACTAGAAACTTCATGGAGTTCTCTTATGTAATCTTTATACAAGGTTTTTTTTCTTGACCTACTCTAAGGTCTTAAGACTATAATATTAGAACTTGATATCACTTCTTGAAATTACCCAGCTCAGAGCCTTTTTTCAAACTTACTCTTTATTTATTCTCAACTGAGAGCAACACCACTCAAAGTCAAGAAAACAAGATTGGACCTTAGGTCTAAAGGATTGGTAACAGCTACCAAAAGGTTGCCATGGACAGTTGGGACCAATCACAAGTCTCTTTCTAGATATACTCATTATTTAAGTATACAGTATTATATAGTGTACTTGTACTTTTTCATATGGAAGCTTTATGCTATAATATTTACTTGTAATCTATATATGCAAGAGAATAGCAGGCATTCTTCAGATTCTGTTTAGTGTAGAAAGACTTTCTTAGTCCAAAAATACATTTTCATTAGGATAGTAGTTAGTAGTATAGGTAGTCAGTAAACAGTATAAGATAAACAAGAAGAGTACTGCTAGTACTTACTGAGATTGAGTCAAGTAGTGAATATGAATCAGAGGAGAGACTAGTACTGGCTCCACCTTACCTCTATATACATTCTCACCTCCAACACTACCACTATTATCTATATCACTATCACCAATCAAACTACTATCTTACTCTCACAAGTTAGCACAACTACCAACAAATAATTAGACAATAACAGAAGTAGCTTGCAGCAATGCAAGCACAGATCCAATAACTATCAGTAAGAGTGACAGGAAAACAGAGAGGAGCAGTAGTAGAGAAGATTCTCTGATCCAACACTGGGTCAAATGTAAAAGTAGCTAAGCTACAAATATTCAATAGGAATGCAGAAAAAGTATTAGGTTTCTTAACAGCATGTAGGTTATATATAAAAATAAAAATGAGAAATGTAATAGTAAAAGAATAAGTACAGTAGGTTTTATCATATATGTAAGGAGGCTTGGTAGATATTTGGAAAGAAAACATAATAAAGGATTTGGAAAAAGGGTTATTGAATTATGAAGTAGTAGGAGAATTTCTGGCAGACTTGAAAGAAGAATTTAGTGGAGAAGATGATGAAATATTAAAAGTGGCAGAATTGAAGAAGATAAAGCAAAAAAGTAAGATGATGGAGGAGTTTGTTTAGGAGTTTAGAAAAGCAACAAGAGAAAGCAGATATAAGGGGCAGTTATTGATTGAAGAGTTCAAAAGAGGCATGAATAGGACCATCTAACAAAGACTCATAGAGTCAGAACACCAACCAGACACTATTGAACAGTGGTATAAGAGAATGACAAATTTAGACAGGAATTGGAGAGAGAGTAGGAAAGAAGAGAGATAGAGAATCAAGCACCAAAGCAGAGCAATAACAGGGCATAAGGACAATGATTGTCTCAGCCTCAAGTTTAGCTAAGAAGACAAGAGATCTAATAGTGGGCACTAACAGAGCCTATTCTAATAAAGAGAGTTGAGAGGATAAATAGAGCCATTGTAAACCCAAATCAATAGGCAGGGTTTATGCCAAGGTACAATCCATATGCAATGGAGGTAGAGTAATAGAAATTGCTATAGTTGTGGAAGATTTGGACATTTGGCTAGGAATTGCAGAAATTGTTACAACTTAAGCCCAAAAATTTGGTCAAAAGAAGAAACTAATATTGTTAGGTATAAAAGAATTCAGTAAGGTTCTTAGTACAGGATTGTCTACTTTATATACCTCTAGTGCATGATCTGTGCACATCTACATCTAGTCTACCCTAAATGTTATGAGTCTATATAAATAAAGTTATTCTATCTTTTATAACATATAATACCATTCTTCTATGACATCATATGAGTGTTTTGTGTGACAATTGTCACACATTGTCACAGCACCTTGTTTCTTCTATTTTTAGAAAAATAAAAAAGAAGAAAGAGAGAAACAAGATAGAAAAAGTATGAGTAAAAAATAGAAAAACTTTATATGAGAAACTAGAATAGAGAAAGAATAAGTCTACTGTCTTAGCTTCTGACAGGAATCAAAAAATAGTAATGAGGGAGAAGAATCAATTATGAAAATAATGGACAAAATAATTTAAATGAGCATGAGAGTTTAATAGTCCTTAACTAGGTTTTAGTAATAATAGGTTTGCAATACTCAGTAGAGTAATAGATAATATATTCTGCTACAACCTGAATAATGGAAATATATTAGGAGAAGTAATGGTGAAAATTGGGCTGGAAAGAATTGACATACAGGAAGAAGTGATAGTGGAGATATTGTTGGATAGTGGGGCAATAGAGTTAGTCATGAGCTCAGAGTTTGCAAGAAAGCAGGACTTTAAGTTGAAAAAAATAGAAAGACTGATATATGTGAGAAATATAAATAGTTTCTTCAATAAGAAAGAACCTATTGAACATATTATAGAAGTCAATATTTATTACTAGAAGTATAGGAAGAGAACATAAATTAATATAATCAGTAAACAGAAGTGGAGTGTGATTTTAGGAATACTATAGCTTGCATGTTATAACTCTGAAATTGATTAGAGAACTGGAAAAGTGAAGATGATGAGGTATTCAGAGAAATATAGGAAGTAGTGGAGACCAAAGTAGAGAAAGTTGGAATAGCAGAAGCAAAAGGAGAATGTTACAAACTCAAGACCTTAGAGTTTGTCAAGTGAATAAATCTTGTATTGAATTAATACAAGGGAACTCAATAGAGGACTCTGTACAAGATTATCTACCTTATATACTAAACACTAATGGTCCATGCTCTACTACTTTTAGCCTATCCTAAATGACCATGTGTTAAATATATTATGTGACATCATCATACTAAAATCTTCTACATTCTTCCATTGTGACCATATGACTGTGATGTCATACTAAGCCCTAACCCTAGATCCCCAAGCATCGAAAGTAAAGATAAGATAAGATAAGAGTAGGAAGGAAATTGAAATAAATAAAGTCTATTGTCTTCAACTCTAACATTATCTCCCCTTCAAGGTTTCTCTGGAGAAGAAACTGACTTCTATTTCCACCAGTTTCTCTCCAACTTCCTTAGATATTCCTTTTCAAATTTCCTGTCATTCCATTTATATAATATTTTTTGCTATATACTTTCCTAGCAGTTCTCCTCTTCTAAACTCTTTTTCCTCTACTCAGTCTAACTTCTCTTGTTGTCTTACTTTTGCACTCAATTTTCCTTTGAATTCCTCTACTGCTTCTTTTGTGTTTTCTAAGTCTTTTTCCTTCTCCCATATATTCTATTCTGCTGTGAACCTTTTCCATTATACCAAATACTTTATCACTTCCCTTATTTTTTTTTTGTTTAGTATTTTCTCCACTTCCTACTCTTTGACTTTCTCCATCTCTACTAGTTTTACTTCTTCTATCTTCTGTCTCTCTACCTGCTCTTCGACCATATAACTTGACTAATGTTTATGACTGGATGAATTCTCATTGCAGTTGGCAATCTCAGCTTGATTGCATTGGTCAAAACTATCTTGTCAATGATATATGGGCCCACATATTGGTCCACTAGTTTTCTCACTGGTTATTCTTTAAATACTAGATATTTTGTACTCAATATTACTTTATCACCTATCTTCCATTCTTCTCTCTCTCTCCTTCTCCTGTCTGCTTGTCATTTCATTTCATTCTATGCTTTTCTTAACACTGCTTCTGCCTCTTCTTGTACTTTCTTCATTCTTTCTGTAAATTCTATTGCCTTTTTCACTTTTTCTTTTTTCTAATGTCTGCTCCCATTCTTAACTCTCTCCCATAATTTGCCATAAATGGAGACATCTTTGTTGCTGAATACATCTTGTTGTCAAATACAAACTCTGCTAACACTAACCATTCTGGCCAATCCTTTTGTCTATGATCAACAAAGAATCTAAGATACTGTTCTAACTCTTGGTTCATTCTTTCTGTCTAACCATTGGTTTGTGAATGAAATGCTGTTGACAACTTTGTTTTAATTCCCAACATTTGATTCAACTCCTTAGTTAACTCTGTTGCAAACTGTGGTCTTCTGTCTAACACCACACTCTCTGGTAACCTATGTAACTTCCACACATTGTCTCTAAACAATCTCACTAGTCCTTCTACTATTGTTTCTTCTATTGTTGCCATAAAATAGGTCATTTTGGACAACCTGTCGTAGACCACTAGAATTGCATCTTTCCTAGCTACTAACAGTAACTTTGTAATCTACTGTTAGATGTGTCTATGGTTTTTCTAGAACCTCACTCAACTTCAACTTTTTTGCTAACTCTTCTGTCCTGTTCTTCATTCTTTGACATATATCACAACTCTCTACATATTTTCCCACATTTCTCATTATCCCTAGCCACCAATAATTTCTTGTTACCAATTCTGCCATCTTTCACTTCCCCTCATGTTCTGCTACTGGTACATCATAATATAATGGATTATTTCCACCCTCAATGCTTCATCCTTTAGTATGTAGATTTTCCCCTCTTTCAACACTAGATCTCCCTCTACTTGCTACTCTTCTCCTCTCAATACTTTTACTCACATTATTTCCATCTCTTCTACTACTCTAACTACTTCTTTGTTCCTACTCCTAGCTATTTTTATTTTCTCCAATATGTCTATTTCTGGTCCCTCTATTACTACTTCTGATAAACTATGAAGCCAATGGTCTTTAATAAATATTTGATTGTCATTGTCCTTTTCTACTTCTACTTTCCAGTCTGGTTGTCTACTAAGTCTATCTATCTTCCCCATTTTTATTCCTGAGACATGTTTCAAGGTAAAGTCAAATTTTGACAAATATATCTTACTTGTCTTCTGTTCAATTTCTGTGCTCTTATGAAATATTCTAAGTTCTTGTGATCTATTCAGATCTCTAACTTGAATCTTGTACCTTCTAATAAATGTCTCTAGTTTTCTAATCCTCTTATAACTGCTAACATCTCCTTATTATGGATCTTATAGTTTCTCTCTGTCTTATTGAGAGATTTTGAGAGGAAAGCTACCAGTCTTTATCTTCCATCTTCACATTCCATAGATAATACTCCTTCTGTTGTGTAGTCTAATACATCTACTTCCATCCTCATTTTTTAAATCTAAGTTCAGTGCCACTAACATCAGTTCTTTTGTAAACCTCTTCTTCAGTTCTCTAAATATCCTCTTCTGCCTCTCTGTCTATTCCCACTCTTGTTCCATCTTCACCATATCATGTAATAGTCTAGCTATTGTTGCAAAATCCTTAATAAATCAGTGGTAATAGTTTGCCAGTCCTAATAACTTCTGTATATCTTTAACTTCTTGTGGAGTAGGCCAGTCTAGAATACCATTTATCTTCTCCTCTATTTTGATACTCTCCAGTCCTATTATTACTCCTAGAAACCCTACTTCCTTTACCTTCTACTTGTATTTCTTGGGTTTTATATATAAATCATTCTTTACCAACCTCTTTACTACTTTCTCTACTATCTTCTCATGCTCTTCTTCTGTCTCTATCCCTATTATCACATCATCTATAAAACTTGCCACTTTTCCAGTATTGATGAGGTCTTGCAAGATTTTGTTCATTATAGTCTGGAACATTGCAGGTAAGTTTATCAGCCTGAAGAATATTACTGTTGGTTTAAATGACCCTTCTAGGATCATAAACACCACCTTCCACTCATTCCTCTCCTTTATTCATATATTATTATACCCCTATCTCAAGTCCATCTTTGTAAATACTCTTTTTATGCCTATATTTTCTACAATGTCTGAGCTAAGAGGCAGAGGGTAATTATTCTTCATGGTCTATTTATTAAGATACCTATAGTTCTGTACCATATGCTTTTTTCCACTATTTTTTCCTACAAAGAAGACAGGTGCTGTTTGAGATGACTTTGAGAGTCTGATATATCCTTTTCTTAACTGTTCAGAAATAAATTTGTGTACTTTCTCTCTCTCTTCTCTTGACAATGAATACATCTTCTCCTTCCTTAGTACAAATTCTTCCTTTATATTGATAGTGTGATCCTATAATTTCCTTGTAGGCATTCTTTCACTGATTTTCTTGCCAAAGATATGGATTCAATTGTAGAATCTTTCTGGCACCAGCCATTTTGCCTCCTCCTCAGATTTTGCTGCCTCTTCTTCTTTCTTTTCTACTTTTTCTCCTTTCATTTCTTTCCCTCTTCCTCTTTCTTTTTTTCTTCTTTCTATCTTTCCCACCCTGATTTTTCCTGCTTTGGTCTACATTACTTTCCATATTCATCTGGACATCTTGTCATTTTTACCTCCCCTATTCTCCAGTCAATCTCAAAGTTGTAGTAAGTAAGCTAGGGGATTCCCAAAATCACACTCCACTTCTGTCCTCCTATCATGTCTATCTCTATCCTCTCCCTATGTCTCTAGTAGTAAATGTTTACCTCCACCATATGTTCTATTAGCCCCTCCTTATTTAAAGTCATATTCACATTCCTCACATAAATTAGTCTTTTTATTTTTATTTAGCTTGAATTCCTGCTTTCTTGCAAACTCCAAACTTATTACTAGCCCTGTAGCCCTATTATCCAACAATGCTTCTACCATAACTCCTTCTTGCATATTGATTCTCTTCAGCCTGATCTTTACTATCACTTCTCTTAACATGTCCCTATTGTTTAGGTTGCAGCAGAATGTATTTTCCATTACTCTAGAAAGCATTGCAAATCTATTATTATTGAAACCTAATTGAGGACTATTAGATCTCCCTCTTCATTTAAATTGTTCTGTCCATTATTACAATTGTTCTTATATTCTATTCTTTTTACCTGGCCTATAATTCATTTCCTATAATTCTGTGCTAGATGTTGTAGCAACCACTAGTCACAAAGACCAATAGGGCACAAACAATAAATCTCTTAGTAGGATATTATTCAACAAGGAGTCTTTGCTGAATTGCTATCCTATTTATATAAGTATAAGTTACAGATGGTTCATGCTAACATTAATTTAACCTTGCTCTAAAGTCTATATATCAGTCATGAATACACTAGATATATACTATAAGATAGACATACTGTTAACATACTCCTTGATGTCATTCTTCTTATCCTTTCTATTTAAGTTTAGGCCTTGTGACTTGTGACTGTAACTATAACCATGTCATCTAATGTGACTGATGTGTAACAATATGATCATGACATTACTCTAGCTTTAACCCTAGATTCAAAATAAAAGAAACAGAAAAAGAAAAGTTAAAAGAAAAGAAATATAAAATTGGGAAAATTAGATAAAAGGAAAATATTAGTGTTCAGATGCATTATAACACTAGATGGCCAAATCCTCCACAACTATAACAATTTCTCTCCCTATCCATATCCATAGTGTATAGGTCTTGTTGGGGTGCAAATACTGTCTGCTGATTTGGGCATACCATTGCTGTATTTGTTCTCTCAATCCTATTATGGTGTGCTTGGACACTAACATTTTTCCTTTTCTTTTATCTATTTTTCTTGAAGATGAAGAGGCATGTGACTGTGGTCACATGACATATAACATGATGTGAGGTCATAGGCCTAGACTGGATGAGAGCAGACTAGAAGAATAATGTTAAGAAGCATATTAACAGCATGTCTACCTCATAGTATACATATGGTACACTTATGGACAATGTATGGACTTTAGGGTAGGGTTAATTATTAGTAGTACAGACCATCTGTAACTTATATAAATAGTGTAGCAATTCAGTAGAGACTTCTTGTTGAGTTCTCTTGTAATTCCCACAATGATATCTATCTTTGAAATTTATTGATTATATCTTTATTGGTTTTTGTAACTAGTAGTTGCTACAACAAACTCTTTTCATTGAAGTGAGCCCTGCTGGTGCCTGTTGTTGAAAGACATCCTGCCTCTTTGGCCATACTTGAGGTCATGCCATGACCTATAGGTGCTTCTGTGATATTTGCCCTAGAAGCTTGTAGTCCCTACTCTTGTTATCCTCTCAATCTTTCCTCTTCTTGCCTGTTCTCTCTCCAATTTCTATCTAAAGCAATAACTCTATTGTACCATTGTTTAATAGAGCTGGGTTGCTGTTCTGACTCCATAAATCTTTAGCATATGGTTTTATCTATGCTTCTCTTAAATTCTTTGACTAAAGGCCTTCTCTCATATTCACTTCCTTTGACTATCCTCCTAAACTCTTAAACAAATTCCTCTATTGTTTTTCTTCCTTGCTCCAACCTCTTTAGTTCTACTACCTTGACTGCCTCTTTGTCTCCTTCTCCAAACTCTTTCTTGATGTCTACCAAAAATTCCTCTACTGTTTCATATTTCAGTGAATCTCCTTCTAAATCTTCCAATGTATTCTTTTTCCATACATCTGCTGATCCCCCTTGTACATATAATAGTATCCATTATATCTGCTCCTTTACTACTACTCTTCTCATTTTCATCTTGATATATAGTTTGTAGGCTATCACAAAGCCTGATATCTTTTTGGAACTCCTGTCAAACATTTGTGGCCTAGCCACTTCCCCCACTCCAGAAGTTGCTTCTCCTCCTTATACTGCTAATAGAGCTTGGATTTGTGCCTGCAGTACTGCAAGCTGTTTCTACTGTTGTTGATCTAGAAACTCATAGTTGATTTGGTCATGTTAGCTCATATTGTAAAGAGGAAAAGATGAAATTGGTAAAGGTGATGATGATAGTGGTAGTGGTGTTGGAGGAAATAACATATATAAAGGTAATGAAGAGAAGCTAGTGCTAGTCTCACTCTCTAACTTATACTTAGAGCTTGAAGCAATCTCTGTAAGTGCTAGTGAGCCCTCTTCTTGTTCCACCTTACACTATCTACTGACTATCTAAACTACTGACCACTGCTCTAAGGGAATTGTAAATAATATTGACCTAAGAAGGTCATTCTACTCTAGACAAGATTTTAAGAACACTTGCTGTTCTTCTATGTAAACAGTGTTACAAACTTCATTCAGCTTGTATCTCTACAACCAGTAGACTGATTTTCACAAACTAAGTTATACTGGAAAGCCCCAAATGAGGGCTATCCACACATATGTGGGATGTACAAAAGCAACAACAAATGACTGAGATATCAGGCCATCAGTAGCTATAAAAGCTTTGTCTACTAATTCCTTATAAACAG